>OLSL01000053.1_pt1 | contig 105678 bp, 93 predicted proteins | sample 1672511 | NCBI WGS metagenome assembly OLSL01 (sample SAMEA3136694, study PRJEB25190) | human gut metagenome | biome: human gut; feature: human-associated habitat; material: faeces | place: Austria | collected 2013
CTGATTCGCGAACAGGGAAGCGGGGAACCTCGTGTCTCGCGCTCGGCGCTGATCGAGCCATGAAAGGTGTCGAACGACCCGCCCCTTATGGCATCGCCTTTAGCAAGATTCTTCGAGCTCCGCGAAATCGTGGGGCTCGTTCGCTTCTGCCATTACCTGCTCGATCAATTCTTCATACCCACGCAGAGCGGCAAAGGGTTTGAATTGACGCGCGCGATCGGGGTGGGGCTTGCCTAAGATGTAGCGTTCTGGATGGGCGCTGTTGCGCGCGCTATAGGGCAGTTCGTTAGGCATTATGTCCTCCTACGAGATGCGTGCGCTCAAGTCCGCGTGCTTTTTCCTTGTACGAAGTACCGCGCATGACCGCGCCCTTGCCGAATCTCTGCTTTATCGCAAGCAGCGCGTCCTGTTGTGCGCGTTCTTCTTCCTCGGCTTCGATGTCGCTGAAGAGCGTGTGCGTGGCGTATTCTTCAGGCTCGAGGTTTCCACAGCTGATATTGATGCGCCGAATAGGTAGGTCGTGCCGCACGCGCTGACAGTATAGCTTGTCGAATATGTGTAGGAGTTCTTTGAAGGAATTGGTCGAAAAGCCAAGCTTGTGGCTTACGCTCGTGTGCGATCCGCCACGTATGCCTTCGCTCGCCTCGGTGCGCTCTTTCGAAGTCAGGCTGCTGCTTTCTTGGGAGCGCTTCTCTCCATCATCCTTCTTATAGCCAATGTAGAGGTGCACGGAACTTGCGACCACCTGCTTGTCTACGAGCTCCAGTGCAGTTTCGTCGACCATCTCGCGCAGCACCATGCGCGCCTCATCGAAGGTGTAGTCGCACGGGAGCACCTGGCCATTGCCGAATGAGGTGCTCTCAGGTTCGTAGGCTTTGATTTCGGCGATCGTGCAGGGTTCAAGCCCCCAGGCGTGGTCGATCAAGTATTCAGCATTCACGCCGAACTCTCGGTAGAGCAGATCGATATCGGCATGGGCCACCCCTTCAAGATCGCGAATGCCAAAGCGCGCGAGCCGCGTAGCGATACCGCGTCCGATCTGCCAGATATCGGTGATGGGACGGTGATGCCAGATGTGCTGCTTGAAGCTCTCTTCGTCCAGCACGCCGATGCCGTCTTTGCAGTGCTTCGCAGTAATATCGAGCGTCACTTTTGCCAAGAAGAGGTTCGGACCGATGCCGGCAGTGGCCGTGATGCCCGTTTCCTCATAGACCGCAGCGCGCATGCGATCAACGAGGGCTTTTGCGCTGGTCTTGTAGAGGGAAAGATAGGGTGTGAGGTCGATGAAGCATTCGTCGATCGAATAGACATGCAGATCAGCAGCGCTCACGAAGCGCAAGTAGATTGAAACGATCTTTGCCGAAACCTCCATGTAGAGGCGCATGCGCGGCTTCGCCATGAAGTACTCGATGCCTTCAGGGATCTCGAACACGCGACAACGCCCCGGTACTCCGAGCGCTTTCATGGCGGGGGAGACGGCCAGGCAGATGGTCTTTTCGGTGCGTTCAGGATCGGCAACCACGAGGTTTTTCTCGAACGGATCCCACTTGCGGTCAACGCATTCTACGCTGGCGTAGAAGCTCTTCAAATCGATGCAGCAGTATGTTCTTGGTGTTTCGTCCACGCGCCCAGTATAACACACAAACGAACATATGTTCTAGTTTCAAGTAGGCTCATGGGGGCGAGCACGATGGAGGAGCAGCTAGGCGAGCTCGGCTTCGATCACTTCAGCAAGGCGCTTGATGCCTGAGCGGATGGTCTCCTCGTCGGCGTTCGTGAAGTTCAAGCGCAGCGTGGAGCGCTTGCCGCCTTCCGCGTAGAACGGATCGCCAGGAACGAAGGCGACGTTTTGCTCGAGTGCTTTGTCGAACAGATCCATCGCGAAGATCCCTTCAGGAAGCGTTACCCAGAGGAACATGCCGCCTTCCGGGATGGTGAATTCGACCCCATCGGGGAAGAACTCCTTCATGGCATCGACCATGGCCCGTGCCTGGCTACGATAGAGTTCGCGGATCTTGGTGAGGTGCTCGTCGAGCTCATTGTGCATGAGGTAGTCATGGATGACGTACTGTGCGAACACGTTGGTGTGCAGGTCAGCTGCCTCTTTTGCCGTTGAGATGTTGCGCAGGAGATCATGGTCTTTCGTGAGCAGGTATCCCATGCGGAAACCGGGTGTGACGGTCTTGGAGAAGGATCCCATGACCACACCATGCGGGTGGTTCGTCGCACCGATATAAGGCAGAGATTCACCTTCGAAGCGCAATTCGCCATAGGGGTCGTCTTCAACTACCACGATGTTGTGCTTCGAGAGGGCCTCGCGCACCTGCTCGCGGTTCTCTGCCGTATAGGTAAGGCCCGTGGGATTCTGGAAGTTCGGGATAAGGTAGATCATCTTCGCACCCGCATCGAGCGCCGCGTTCAGCTCGTCGATGTTGAGCCCCTCGCTCGTGAGCTCGACCCCGCGGAACACCGGTTGCTGAAGCGCGAAGGCCTGGATGGCAGCAAGGTAGGTGGGGTTCTCCACGATCACGCCATCGCCCTTGTCGAGCAACACCTTGCCGAGCAGGTCGAGGATCTGCTGCGAGCCCGTGGTGATGAGCACGTCATCGAGCACATAATCGGTGCCGAAGCGCTTGTTGTAACGATCGGCGACCCATTGGCGGAGCTCATCGATGCCTGCGGTCGAGGAATACTGGAAGGCGTTCGGGCCTTGTTCGGCCACCACGCGTTCCATCGATTTCAAAAGCTCGTCTTCGGGAAACGAAATGGGATTGGGCAATCCGCCTGCGAACGAGGTCACGTTCGGGTCGGATGCTGCTTTGAGGATGCTACGAACGAAGGAAGGAGGAGTCGATTTGATCCCATCGGAAAGCAGTGCTTCGGTATTGAAAAGGGATGCGGTGTCGTTCATTAGGTTCCTTCCTCGCGCTCTTATGCTCGTTTTATTATCGCGCGCACTTTTGACTTTAGCGCGATAGATGGGTGGAGGTTCTTATTCGGTATTTGAAAGGACGCACGGAGCTCGCGAGCGCTCTTTTCCTGCGAAGCAGGGGAGTGCCTCTATTCGTTCAGTTGTCCGACGAGATTGTCGGTCTCGCGTGCGATACGCACCTCTTCATCGGTGGTGACCACGCAGATCTTGATCGGGCTATCGTCGATCGAGATGATGCGGTTCACGCCGATCTGGCCGGTAACGTCGTTGCGTTCGTGGTCGAGGATCATGCCCATGTGAGCAAGGCCCGCGAAGATGCGTTCGCGCAGTTCAGCGGAGTTCTCGCCAATGCCTGCGGTCATGACCACCGCATCTGTGCGCGTCATGGCGGCGTAGTAGCCGCCGATGGCCTTCTGAATGCGGTAAACATACATATCGATCGCAAGATCGGCAAGTTCGTTGCCCGCTGCCGCAGCGGCAAGCACATCGCGCATGTCAGCCGATACGCCCGATACACCCAAGATGCCGCTCTCCTTGTTCAGGATCGCATCCATCTCGTCGAAGGATTTGTGCTCGCGGCGCATGAGGTACGTAACGATAGCCGGATCGATGGAACCTGAGCGCGTGCCCATCATCAATCCTTCGAGCGGGGTGAACCCCATGGAGGTGTCGATCGATTTGCCGTGGTTCACCGCTGTGATCGAGCCGCCGTTGCCCAGATGGCAAGTGATAAGGCCCAGGTCGCGCAGGGGTCGTCCAAGCAAGTTCGCGGCTTGCTGTGCGGCATAACGATGGCTCGTTCCGTGCGCGCCATAGCGGCGAATGCGGTACTTCTCGTAGTATTCACGTGGCAGGGGGTACATGTAGGCTTTCGCTGGCATGGTCGCATGGAAAGCGGTGTCGAAGACCGCGACCTGCGGGGTGTTGGGCATCGCTTCGCGCATGAGGTCGATGCAGGCATCGGCGGGAGGGTTGTGGAGCGGTGCGAGCTCTTCGCAGATGGCAAGCTTTTCGCGCACGGCCTCATCGATGATGACCGAGCGCGTGAAGTATTCGCCACCGGCCACCACGCGGTTGCCGATCGCATCGATCTGCGAAAGGCTGCTGATGGGAGACTCGGGGTCGTCCACCAAGATATCGAGCAGCTTAGCGAGGCATTCCTGCACGGGCATATCAGTCACGTTATAGGTGGTCTTTTGGAAATCGGGGGCGAACGAAACGTTCATGAATGCGCCTGGCGTGCCAACCTTTTCAGCAAGGCATTTCATCAGCGTTACCTTGCCATCGGTTTCGATCAGTTGGCTTTTGAGCGAAGAGCTTCCTGCATTCACTACGAGCACGCGCATGGGCATCTCCTTTTTTAGGGTTGTGAACAAAATGTCCAAGAAAAGATTGGGAAACATTATAGCAAAGACCTGTCTTGAGCCTGCTTGGGGCCATGCGCGCCGCAGAGCATGCTCCTCTCTAAAATGCGCACTGCAAGCTGCTCCCCTTAAAGCTCCTCATACGAACAGGCAGCCCCTTGGACCGCCTGTTCAAATCATGCTGTATGAAGTTGTGTTTCTGTGCCTCGTCTGAGTCTGCGTAAGGATGCTACTTCTTCGCTTCGTTGATCTTGTCGGCAACAGCATCCTTCGCTTCGCTAGCGCGATCAGCCGCAGCATGCGCGCCTTCGCCCACTTTATCCTTGAGGGTTTCCGCCGCGTCGCCGATCTTGTCGGCACCCTTCTCCAGACCTTCTTTTACGTCTTCAGCTGCTTCTTTGATCTTCTCTTTGAAATCCATGATGACCTCCTTACCCTAAAGTCCATCTGTTTCTTGCTCGCTTCTGCAAAGGTTGCTTCAGCAAAGGAGCCTTTGCAGATCGCGGGCTTACCGTGCACGCTGTTTCTGTCATCGTGATCGGTGAACACATCATAGAGGGCGCAGAGGGGCGTGGTGTCATGCAGCTCGATCCGATGCCAAGCGTTCGCTGTTCTGTAACGGAACCGACAGAAGGCTACGAGCGATCAGGCGAAGAATCTTGCATGCGCTGCCAGAAGTGTCGTGCGATCGCTGCGCAGATGCAAGAGAGCACTCCTAATATGCCGCCAACAAGACCGACTTCCCCAAGTCCTGCGTGGGTCACGACAAGACCTCCCACGAGCGTGCCGAAGGCGATGCCGATGTTGAACGAGGTGGGCTCGATGGAGGCAGCAAGTACGAGCGCGCGTGGATGGCGCTTGCGTGCGACGCCCATGAACATCGTGATGCACGAGATCGAGAAGCTATACATGAGCAGCGCAATAAGGAAGATGGGCACGAGCGCAAGTGCGCTATTCGTCTTGCAGAGCCAGAGCGCAAAAAGGGCGAGCGCGAGTGCGAACAGCATCGCAGGAATGGGCTTCATGCCCGCGCGTACATCCACCACGCACGAGATCAGATCGGACACGATGCAGATGATGCCGAAGACGAGCAGGATAAGGCCTGATTGCGCTGGTGGGAATCCGAGGTAGGTTTCGAGGTAGGGGGCTACATAGCCATAGAAGGTGTAGACCGCTCCTACGCCGAAGGTGAAGAGGAGCACGCCGAAGATGATGGGCGGTTCCTTGAAGAGAATCACTTGTTCGCGCAAAGAGGCGAGAGCGGAGTGCTTTTGCGCGGAACCTTCTTTGTGCGGAGATGCTTCGTGCGGCACGAAGATCGTGAGCAGCACGGCGGATACGAGCGCGAAGACGAAGGCGGCATCCATTGCCACCTGCCAGGTGAGGTATTCGACGATGAAGCGTCCCGCGCTCGTTGCGAGCACGAGCGCGATCGAAAAGGCTGCATAGATGATCGAGATGCCGATCGACGAACGATGAGCGCCCAGTAAGTCAGGCACGTAGGTGGTGGCAACGGCGAGCAGCGGACCAGAGACCGCGCCCATCACGATACGCGAGATGAGCAGTACTTCATAGGTGGGTGCGGTGGCGGAAACGAAGTTGCTCACCACGAAGATCGCAAGGTAGACCACCAGAATGGTCGAGCGCCGAAACGATCCAGTGAAGATCGAGAGCAGCGGGGTCGCGATAGCGTAAGCGAGCGCAAAGAGGCTAATCAGCTCCCCAATGCGCGCGATCGAGCAGCGGTAATTCTCGGCGAGCTCAGGTTCGATGCCGATGACCACGAACTCCGAACAACCGAGCGAAAACCCAAGAAGAACGAACAGTACGAAGCAGAGCATGCTCCTTTTCGTGGTCTTCTTCGCAAGCACTGCCGCTTCGGTGCTCCCTTGCGCTTGCACGGTGTTCGCGTGGTGGTTTGTTCGAGTCGTTTTTTCCATGCTCGCTATACTAGCTCAATCAGGTTGGTGTGGGAACGACGAATCGGCGAAGCCTGCGCCTTATGAAGCGAGAGGACGCTCCCTGTTCGCGCCTGTTAGCCGCGGTAGTAGAGCACCGCGATCTGCGTGCGGTTGGAGAGCGCCTTTTTGGAAAGGATCGAACTGATGTGATTGCGCACGGTCCCTTCGGAAAGAAAGAGCGTGCTTGCGATCTCGCGATTGTCCATCCCTTGCGCCACGAGGCGAACAACGCTGAGTTCGCGCTCGGTCAAGTCGGCGAAGCGTTCTGCCTCATGTGCGATCAGCCGCGCGGTCTCATTGTCCTCTTCGGTATTTTGCCCAGCAGCTTGCATGAGCGAAAGATAGCCTTCGCGCAGATCGTCATAGGCGAAACGGTATGCTTCGCGCTCGCTCGTCTCGCGCAAGTTGCGCACCGCAAGAACGACCGCGATCGCGCACAAGAGCACTTCGACGCTCACCACCACTTCAAAAGCGTCCGCTATCCCTGCCGCAGCAAGCCCTTCTGTAATAAGAGACCCCTGCACTTGCAGGCCGATGCCGTACGACCCCGTTACGCCAGAAGCATTCAAGGCCATCACGCCCACAAGCGGTGCGATCCAGATCAGGCGAACGAGCCACGAGCGTTCGTGCAGGGCAAGATAGACCACTGCGGGCAGGTAGAAGAAGACATCGCCGATCACGGCCGCACAGAGACAGAAAAGGATTTGAGCACTTATCCGCACGGGCTTGTTCGCGTAGGCGCAGATGCAGATCAGTACTACGGTGGCGAGCAATCCCACGATGGCGATCTCGCTCTTGCTCGCAAGAAGCGAGAACAAACAACAGAGAAGAGCCAGCACTATTTCATCGACGAAATTTCTCATGCCCTTATTGTAGCGTTTGTGGCGTTCTTCTCAGTTTTGTAAAAAATGCCAGGTCATCTTTGGATTCTTCCTATGGATGACAAATGTCATATTCTCAAGGGCTGCGGCTTGAGAATATGATGAACGTGGCTTTTATACACAAGATGAGCATTCCTTCGCACGTCCCGCGCCCGCGCGCCTTATTCGCGTGAGGAAGGCGCTATCGTTTTTGTAGGAAGAAAGAGGAATCCCGTGGAACCGATCGTATCCGTCAAGGACCTTGTCAAACGTTACGGAAGCGCGGTGGCGCTCGATCACTTCACGCTCGAGATCGCACCGGGCGAGATCTTCGGCTTGCTCGGACCGAACGGCAGTGGAAAGACGACCGCCATCAATTGCATCTTGCAGTTGCTCACCTACGATCGCGGCGAGATCTGCCTGTTCGGCCAGCCTATGACGCAGACGCGCTACGACCTGAAACGGCGCATCGGCATCGTGCCGCAGAATATCGCAGTGTTCGAAGAGCTGAGCGTGCAGCAGAACATCGATTACTTCTGCAGCTTGTATATTTCAGATGCGGCAGAGCGCAAGCAGTTGGTGAAGCGTGCCATCGAATTCGTCGGGCTTGAAGATTACACCCGCGCGCGTCCTAAGAAGCTCTCCGGGGGTCTTTTGCGGCGCCTCAATATAGCTTGCGGCATCGCGCATCGTCCTGAGCTCATCTTCCTCGATGAACCTACCGTGGCGGTCGATCCGCAGAGCCGCGCGTCGATTCTCGATGGCATCAAACAGATGAATGCCGAAGGGTCGACCATCGTCTACACCAGCCACTACATGGAAGAGGTCGAAGAGATCTGCACGCGCATCATGATCATGGACAAAGGGCACACGCTCGCGTGCGGCACGAACGAGGAGCTCAAAGCGCTCGTTGCAGCAGGCGAGAAGATCATCATCGAAGCAGACGTTTCCGAAGCAGCGCTCATCAAGCTGCGTTCGCTTCCGCATGCGCTACGCGTGGAGTATGAAAGCGGCCGGCTGGAAGTGGTGTGCGAGAACGCTGAGCACAATGTGGCCGATGTGCTCGATGTCCTTTCGGCAGCACGCATCAAGCCTGGGCGCATTTGGGCTGAACCGCCTACGCTCAACGATGTGTTCTTGGAGATCACCGGTCGCGAGCTACGTGATTGAGGGCGGTTATGTGGGCTAGTTTCAAATATTCATTGCTTCAGCTCGTGAGGGTACCTGGTGTGCTCATCTGGACGCTCGTCTTTCCGATCGTGCTCGGTTCACTGTTCGTGATGATGCTCGGCGCACTCGATGAGCGTGCGGAGGCGGTTTCGGTGAACGTGGTCGTGGTCGATGAAGAGCAGGCGAACGGGGAAGAGCGCACCGCTACCTCCTTCGAGGACATCACATCAGCAGCGCAGGTAGGCGCGCGAGCTGGGGGCGTCTTCGACGAAGAGGCGTTCGGCGCTCAGGCGTTCGCTACCTTCATGGAAGCGCTCGGCGAAGGCGACGATGCGCTCTTCAACATCACCTACGTGTCTTCGCCTGAAGAAGCCGCCGCGCTCGTGCGCGAGAGCCTGGGAACCGACGATGAATACGCAGGCTATGTGCAGTATGCCGATGGCGAGGTGCAAACCGTGCTCGCAAAAGCCACCAGCGCTTCTGAAGCGTATGAGGTGGAGCCTTCCATCCTCATGATGATCATGGATCGCTATGTAGCCGAAGAGGCACTGATCAAGGAGACCTTGCAGAAGAATCCAGCAGCGCTTGCCAACCCTGAATTCATCGAGACGCTCATGGCCCCTGTTGGAGCCACTGTGCGCGCAAGCGTCACCGACAATGCTCCGCGTGAATCGCTGCGTTACTACTTCGCCCTCTTCGGCATGGCGGCGTTCTTCGGTGCCAGCATTGGGCTCATCGGGTTCCAACAGATCCGCGCGAATGCGTCTGCTCTTGCGGCACGTCGTTCGCTCGGTGCGCTTTCGCATGGCAAGACCGCTTTCGTTACGCTGCTTGCGAGCTGGTTGCTCTCGTTTGCGAGCCTGCTCGTGCTCTTCGCATTCCTCGTGGTGATCGGTGGCGTTGACTTTGGGGATCGTGTGGGCATCTGCATCCTCATCTGCCTCGTTGCCTCGCTCTGCGCCACAGCGCTCGGATGCGCGCTCGCCGCTATTCCGAAAGTGCCCGATCAGGCGAAGGGCGGCATCGTGACCGGAATCGTGTGCGTGGCCTCTCTCTTTGCGGGGCTCTATGGCACCTTCGCGATGGACTTCGCCGATGCTGTGTCGCAAACTGCTCCTTGGCTGGATGTGATCAACCCGGTCGTGCAAGTATGTCAAGCCTTCTACGCGACCATGTATTACGACACCTATGCTCAAACGTTCGGGCATCTTGCGATCCTGCTCGTGATGGCGCTCATCTTCTTCGCGCTCTCCGCTCGTTCACTGAGGAGGAAACGCTATGCAAGTCTTTAAGTGCGCCCTGCGCATCATGCGCGCATCGTTCGTCTTTCCCCTTATCTATGTGGTGGGCTTGAGCTTCATGAGCGTCGTGTTGGCTTTTTCTGCTGTTCCGCTCGACGATAAGCAAAGCGACGATTTCGAGCGCGCTGAATATGTTTATTCGATCATCGACCGCGACAACAGCACCATTTCACATTCGCTTGCCGAAGCACTCGCAGAAGGTGGGGAAGCGGTCGAGGTAGCGGATGACCGGGTTGCTATTCAGGATGCGGTTGCGAAGGGCCATGTGGATTACCTGCTCATCATCCCCGAAGGCTATGAGGAGCGTTTCCTCGCAGCGAAGAGCGCTGAAGAGGTCCCTGAAATGGAAGCGATATTCAGTTACTCCTCGCTTTCGGGAGCGTACGTGGATGAGGTCGTGAACGAATATGCCTCGCTGCTCCACACGCTGGCGCTTTCCGAAGGAACGGGGGATGTTGGTGCTCTCACGCAAGATGCGCTCGCTTTCGCATCGAAGCAGGCCCAGGGCACCGTGCTTGAGGGCGAACAGTCCGCCTCTCCTCTTGACCAGCTCATCTTCTACCTCACGTGGGGTATGTATCCGCTCTTCACTGGCATCACCGTATGTATTGGTGTGCTGCTCTACCGCATGGGCCGCAGCGATGTGCGCAAGCGTAACCTTGCTTCTCCGCTGCCACTTCGATCGCTCAATGCGCAACTAGTGCTCAGTTGCCTTGCCATTGCGCTTGCTTCGGTTGCGTGGGTGCTCGTGCTTGGTGTGCTCTTCTTCCCTGAAGGAGTCGCGCTGCTCGGGGCAGGCGGTATGGCGGCGATCGCGCTCGTGGTGCTTGTCTTTTCGCTCATTCCCGCATCCATCGGATTCATGCTCGGTATGCTCGGCGCCAATACAGCGGTAGCGAATTCGGTAGGGAATATCGTCGGTCTTGCGATATCGTTCTTCGGCGGTGCGTGGTTCTCGATCAGCCTCATGGAACCGGTGGTGCGCGATATCGCCCATTGGCTACCAGGTCTTTGGTACACGCAGGCATGCCAGGCGGTTGCCGATCTTTGCACGGGTGCGGCAGGTGCGCAAGCAAGCGTGCTCTTCATCGCGCTCGGCGTGATGGCACTCTTCGCCCTTGCCTTCTTCTGCGTGGGACTCGTGGCTGCGAAGAAGCGCACGCAAACCGCTGAAGCAGGGGGCAACCGCGGCGCTGAAGCGGTGCTCTAGCTCGATGTCTTCAATATGATTCACTCAGGAACTTTCGTTCGTTCCTTCTTTGTTTGAATAGATCGACAAACTCTCTGTGTTTCGAAGGAATTATGCTCATTGCGAAGCTCAGGGTGATCTTGTGCGTATTTTTTACGTCTCAGTAAAGATATATTGAAGAATTTGAAAGAACACGCGATCGTATTTCACAAGCGGCTCAAGTAGTGAGATTATCTAAAAGATGACTATGAAGGACCGCCGAACGACAGACCATCCGCAACACGCCCCGCAACCACGCCTGCAAGAAGCTCCGCGACAGCGCAAGGAACCGCGCATGCATAAGCAGAATTTCATCGCGCGCTTGGTGAACCAGTGGTTCGATCGCGTGATGGGAGCGCTCTCTGAAGGCTCGCTCTCTGATCAGAAGGAAGAATACGCCGCACATCGCACCACACGTGATTTTATCTGGAATACGGTTGGCGTGGGCGCGTGGGGTATGGTCTTCCCCATACTCACCATCATCGCCACGCAGTTGGTCGGTGCCGAACAGGCAGGCATGTTCTCGATGGCCTTCGTTACCGGCACGCTGCTCATGATCCTGGCGAATTTCGGTGTGCGCACCTATCAGGTCTCGGATGTGAACGAGAAGCATACGTTCATGGATTACCAGATCAACCGCTGGATCACCTGCGTGGTCATGGTGGCGGTCGGGGCGATCTATTGCCAGATCCGTGGCTACGATAGCACCATGTTCTATATCTCGATCGGCGTGTATCTCTACCGCATGGTCGACGGGCTGGCAGATGTGTATGAAGGCCGTCTCCAGCAGGTCGATAAGCTCTACTTGGCGGGTGTCTCGCAAGCTCTTCGTTCGGTGGCGGCACTTGTCGTGTTCTCGATACTGCTGCTCATCACGCGCAACATGATCGTCGCTTGTATCGGTATGGCTATCGCTGCGGCGGCAACCTTTGTGGTGGTCACCTTCCCGCTCACGCTCTTGGAGACGCCGAAGGAACGCTCATGGAGTGCGGCCTCTATCGGGCAGCTCTTCAAGAATTGCGCACCGCTCTTCGTGGCGCTCTTCCTCTATGCGGTCATCGATAACATGCCGAAGTTCGTGATGGAAGGCACGCTCTCCTACGACAATCAGCTCTATTTCAATGCGCTCTATTTCCCTGCGCAGGGCATCCTGCTCACCGTGCAGCTGGTCTACAAGCCGCTTCTTGTGCGCATGGCGAACGTATGGAACGATCCTGCGAAACGTCGCCGCTTCGATCTGATCATCCTGGGCATCTTCGTGCTCATCATCGTGCTCACCGTGGTGAATGTGGGGATCATGGCCTGGATCGGCATTCCCATCATGAGCTTCCTCTATGGCATCGATTTCGAGCAGTTCAGGGGACTGAGCTACATCATGCTGGCAGCTGGTGGCGTAACCGCTGCGATCGATTTTCTCTACCAGACCATCACGATCATGCGTCGCCAGAAAGACGTGACGAAGCTCTACGTCATCACGCTCGGCTTCTCGCTGTTCGTGCCTACGCTGCTCGTCATCTTCACGGGGTTGCCAGGTGCGGTGATCGGGTACTTGATCGTGATGACGCTGCTCTTCGTGCTGTTGGTTTGGGAGTACTTGCGCATTCGTTCAAGCTTGAACAGGCAAGATCGTGCTCCACGTCCACGCGATCGTGCATCCGAAGCGCAAGAAGCGCAAGAAGAGCCCTTGGGTGAAGACGCGCTGATGCAAACAGCGCGTGCTCCTAGGAGGGCTTCATAAGAGCGCGCAGTTTTTCGCTTGCGCGCTTGCCTCACTGCATCAACGATGGAAGAGCTTCTGCATCTCGGAGAAGAGCTGCTTGCGCGTGAGCACGAGCAGCAATACCAAGAGCAATCCCGAAACCACGCCACTCGCGATCGAGAGCGCCGGCTGGCTCACCAGTCCTGTTGCGAGCAGAACGAGTGGCACCATGCCGAGCACGAAATTGAACAGCAGATACTTTGCGTAACCCTGCACGAATCCATTACGGAATACCGCCACGAGCACGCCGTTGAAGAAAAGCGCGACGAGCGTGAGCGCAGGAACGACATAGGTGGCAAGACGGCTATCGCCCGTTGCGAGCAACAACAAGAGCGCGAGCGCCATCACCACGAGGAAGTAGCGCTCGATGATACGGAGAAAGCTGGGGGAGTGCACGACCACGTTGCGGATGAAGATGTAGTTCACGATCACCGCAGCAAACGAAGCGATTCCTGTTACGGCTGATGCATGCGTGCGCACGCAGAGAAACGCCACGAAGGCGAGTGCGGCGAACGTGAGAGCGATCATGGAGCGCTTTGCAAGCTTCTTGGTGCGCGCGAACTCGTTTTCCGGGAATATCATGCCTTCAGGGGTGCCTTCGAGCTTGCTTCCGCACAGAGGGCAACGATCGAGCACGCCCGTGAAATCGATATGGCAGGAGGGGCAGTATCTCATGGCCTTCTCCTTTTGTTTCTTGTGCGCGTGTTCTTCATCGTCTGCTCCCTTGTCTGCGCTCTTCGGCGATGCGGCGGGAAAGCTGCTCGAAGTGAGCTTGGGTGAGTTCGCTATCCACCTGCCCAGAGGTCTTGTTCACGCTAATCACCCCATCGATCCCTAAGTCGGTGAAAACGCGGCAGAAGTTGCGCATCACATCGTGGCGCACGTAGACGCTCGAGACCACGATGCTCAACACATCCTTGAACGTGCAAAAAAGGAAGTTCATTCCGTGGGTCGAAGTTGAGACGTTGATGTCGGACACGTAGGGCTCGGTCGCAGGATCGAGCGTGATGCGCCCGATGCTCGATACCGTGGTGGTGACCTCTTGTGCTGCCATCCAGTTCGCGAACATGAGTGCACCGTCCTTCAGGAAGAGCGGAGCATGCGAGATGAAGGGGTTCTTTTCGATCTTGAGCATGCGGTTCATGCGGCGCTTCAGCACCTCTGGCTCGGTGCCGGTCTTGAGCTGCGTTTGCACGAGGTGCGCGATATCTTCGAGCGGAGCATCCGAACTGCCGGGAGTGTAGCTGATGAACGCAAGCCCGAAGAAGTTGCGTAGCGTTTCCGACCCGAAGATCGCGCGCAGATCGACGGGGACATCCATGCGGATCGCACGATCGCGCTTTGCAGGAGGTATCGTGGCGCGGATAGCAACGATGACCGCTGCGATCACGAGCGATGTCACGCTCACGCCCATATTCTTCGCAGCGCTGTGAACCGCGCTTGCTGAAAGATGGTATTCCATGAACGTGGGTTCAGCGGTGTTCTTCCAACCGAACAAGTGATAGACCTTCTCCGATTCGGTCGCGCCTGCTTTCGAGCGCTCGTAGTTGGTCGTGTAGCTGTCTTCGTTGCGCCGCTCAGGCGTGGATGCTGGTTCGCTTGGGAGGGCTGGTGTGGCATGGTAGCGCTCTACGACATAGGCATTGAGCAGCGTTTTGAAGAATTCGAGCGTGCCGCGCCCATCCGAGATCATGTGTGAGACTTCCAAGTTGATGCGGTGGCGGAAATAGGTCACGCGCATGAGCACGCTATTGAGGTCGGCGTGGAGTCCAGCGCAGATCGGCAAGCGCTCAGGTTCTACCTGTGGGACTTCATCGGCTGGTTCGAGGTAGTGCCAGAACAATCCACTGCGCAGTTTCACGTTGAAACCAGGGAAGAGTGCGATGCTTCGGTCGAGCGCACGCTGGAGCGCTTCGGGGCTGATGGAGTCCACGAAGGTCGCCGCGAAGCGAAAGACCGTCTGGCCTGCACGCCCTGCTTGGGAAGAATAGTATTTCCCCACGTTGTCTAGTCGGTACCAAGGAGTGCGAGCCATGTGGCATCATCTTCTTGCGGAAGGGGCTGGTGGTCGAGGAAGCTCTCGATGATCTTGTAGGTATCGCGCACGAAGCCGAACACGCTCGGATAGAGGAAGTAGCCGTGGATCGCATTGAGCATGCGTACGCATTCGACCTTGTTGCCTTCAAGTTCAAGTCGGGCGGCGTAGGTCTCGCCTTCATCGCGCAGGGGGCAGTATTCGGCGGTTACCACGAGCGTGCGCGGTTGGTGGGAAAGATCCTCTTCTAATAGCGGAGCGAAATAGGGGTTGAAGAAATCTTCTGGCGAGCTCAGATAGAGATCGACATACCCATTGATGTCTTCACGCGTGAGGATGTAGTCTTCGCCGTTTTCGCGCACTGAATCGAACATGCTCGTGAGTGTGTGATCGTTATAGACGAGTGGATAGAGCAGGATCTGCGTTCGTGGGGTGAATTCTCCCAGCTCGCGCGCAAGTAGCGAGACGGAGGCAGCAAGATTGCCTCCAGCAGAATCGCCGAAGAGCACGATATGCTCTGGGTCGACATCATCCAGGAGCTCACGAGCGAAGAGCTGGCGCGCAACTTCATAGCAATCCACGAGTGCAGCAGGGAACTTGTACTCGGGTGAGCGGCGGTAATCGACCGACACCACGCGCCTATTGAGCTTGAGCGCCATCTTCATGCACGTATCGGTGTAGAAATCGATATCGCCATTGGCGAATCCTCCGCCATGGAAGAAGAGGATCGTGCCCTCGAAGTCTTCGTTCACATGCAGTCCGTTGCGCAGGGAAAAGTCGATATCGAGTGGCGTGAACACACGGATGGGAATTTCTGTGTCTTCGGAGGTTATAGCAACTTTATCGTCGATGCGGCAGCGCGGACTTGCGATAGTGAGTCGTGCACTCGCATCTTCAGCAGCACGCTGGCGCAAGTAACCATCTTGGATGTTCGGTCGTAGTTTTGTGATAGCCTTTACGGCTGCTTGTGCAATAGGGTTCACTAAGAGATAACCTCGTGCAATTCTTGCATGATGCGTTTGGCCTGGCGCACATCAACCTGACCAGGAGCGGAAGCTGCTTTGAGTGCGCAGAAGGTGAGCGAAGAGCCATACATCTCGCCGGTCAAGCGCGAAAGGGAGCCGTCGCGACCCATGGCCATGGTAAGCAGCGGGCCATCATGATGGAGCTTCGACACTTCGTAGGTTGCCTGCAACAGGCGCAGGGTGTCTTCGGGGCAGAGCGCCATGGTGGCGATCTTGGGAATGTCTGCGCCGAGGTTATGCATGCGGCACATGAGGTCGACCATCCATTCGGCCGAAGGGGTGCCCCTGAAGTTATGGTAGGAGATAACAGTGGCTACCTGGTGTTCCTTTGCGAAGGCGACCAGTTCCATGGTGGATTCTTCGCCCAATTCGATATCGATGTCGACCATATCGATCGCACCAGCCTCAATGATCGCTTTGTTTAGCGCTACATATTCATCGACGGGAAGGGTAGCTTGTCCACCAGCTTCTATGGTGCGCATGGTGAAGAGCAGCGGATTGTTCGGCGTGGCAGCAGCGATCAGTTTGCTGTTTGCTGCCATCTGTGCGGGATCGTGCAGGTCGGCTGCGAAATCACCGCGCCATTCAAAGGCATCAACACCTACTTCGATGCCGGTCTTGATCGTCTCGATGGTCTCATCGACCGTGGGATCCATGAGCGAGATGATGGTCTTCGGGAGGCCTTCACCGATCTTCATACCTTTGATCTCGAGCGCTGTCATAATCGTCTCCTCACTACGTGACCCCTGATGCGAACTAGCTCGTACGGGCTGTCATTCGTTGTTCTCTTTCTTTATACCACGTTGTGAGACGACAAACTACCCGGTCGTTCGACACCTTTTCCCATCTATCCCACGCAAGCAGCACGCCCAAGGGGCACATGTAATTACCCGCTTTCGCTGTTCGCTTGCTTATTCAGGCAAGCTCATGCGCTTCGCTCCAACGGAGCGCCTATTTATATTGAAGTAAGCGGACTCAGAGTAATTTAAGTACCCCATGGGCTCAGCTGCTTGCTTGCCTAGAAACGGTTTAGCTCGATCAGCGGAGAGGGTGAGGCAACGAGGTGACTCTTTGCCGACTAAATTCATTTTTAATAAAACCCGAGCAAAGCAGCGACGCACGAAAGAACCTGCAGAATGCAGGTTCTTGAGCAGGGAAGCGGGGAACCTCGTGCCTTACCCTCTCCACTGGTCGAGCTGATGACGGACGAAAAAAGGTGTCGAACGACCGGGTAGTTTGTCACCAGTTGGTCAATCGAGCAAGGAATCAAGCACGCCGAAGAGCTTGTCAACTTCGATCGGCTTGGGAAGATGTCCGTTCATACCTGCTTCGAGCGCACGTTGGCGGTCTTCGTCGAAGGCATCAGCGGTAACGGCAAGGATCGGCACCGAAGCGATCTCCTTATCTGGGAGGGCGCGGATCGCGCGCGCCGCTTCATAGCCGTTCATGATGGGCATCTGGATATCCATGAGCACAAGATCGAAGGTTCCCGGCTCAGATGAAGCGAGCTGTTCAACGGCATCCTTGCCATCGATCGCGGTCGTTATAGCGAAGCCCGCATCGCTGAGCAGCTCCACGGCGATCTCGCGATTGAGCATGTTGTCATCGACCAAAAGGATGTGATAGTTCTGGGCGCGTTCGGCCTGGAAGAGTGCCGATCGCTCATCTCTCTCCACTGCGGCAGCGTCGCGCGCAGAGACGAGCTTGAAGGTGAAGATGACCGTGAAGGTGGTGCCCACTCCCACTTCGCTCTCGACCTGGATCGTGCCACCCATCATGTTGACGAGGTTCTTCACGATGGCCATGCCCAGTCCGCTTCCCTGAATGCCGCTGATCGTTTGCGTGCGTTCGCGTTCGAACGGGTCGTAGATCTGCTCGAGGAATTCGGGTGCCATGCCGATGCCCGTATCGGAGACGATCACGCGATAGCAGCCGCTTTCGATGTCGTTCGCGGGCAGTTCCGTGAGGCTCAGGCGCACCGTGCCGCCAGCGGGGGTGAACTTCACCGAATTGCTCAAAAGGTTCATGAGTATCTGATTGAGCTTCACCTTGTCGCAGAGCACTTCGCTGTGGGTGAGCTCTGTGGTGACAGCGAACTCCAGCTGCTTCGATTCGACTTCAGGAGCAAGGATCTCTTCGAGCGCGGCAAAGACTTCATTCAGATCGCAAGGACCTTCGTCGAGCGAAAGCTTACCCTGTTCGATGCGACCCATGTCAAGGACATCGTTGATCAGGTTCAACAGATGATTGCCCGAAGTCTTGATCTTGGAGAGGTATTCCTCCACGCGCTCGGGATCTCCTATGTGGCGTGTTGCTAGTTCGGTGAAGCCGACGATCGCATTCATAGGAGTGCGGATGTCGTGGCTCATGTTCGAGAGGAAGGTGCTCTTCGCTTCGTTGGCGCGGTTCGCGTATCCAAGCGCTTCTTCGAGGAGCGTCTTCTGCTCGAGCTCTTCGCGGATCTGCTGATCGATATTGCGCAGACCCACTACGATGAAGTTCTCTTCGCCGGCGCGCACTCCCGTAACGCTGAGCTGGCGATACTGGAGTGCATCGTTCACATTGGCGCGATAGATGCGGTCGAAGCGGTTATGCGAGGAAAGTTCGCGACGAATGTTCTCGGGGGTGAGCAAGGAGCGGACCATCTCTTGGTCTTCAGCATCAACGCGCTTGTCGATGTAGGCATTCATCGTTTGATCGAGCGCGATGTCTCCTGCGAAGATGTCGCTCAGTGCTGCATCGAGATCTTCCGATACCTGGAGCACTTCGCCCGTATCGGAATCGAGCTGGAATGAACAGACGACCATGTAATCGCTGCTGAGCGCTTGGATCAAGCTATGGTGTACGAGCTCTTTCTGCGCCTCGAGGTTCTTCTGCTTGGTGATGTCGAGCAAGAAGCGCTGAATATAGCGTTCGCCATCATTTTCGATGAGCTTCATATCGCCCATCACGTGAATGAGCGAGCCATCGCTGTGACGCACGCGGTATTGGGTCGAATTGCTGTCGCCCACATTGCGCAGCTGATGGATCTGGTCGATCATGCGGTCGCGATCTTCTTCGATCACCGAACGAGCGATCGTGTCGAACCCATCATCCATCATCTCTTGTTCGGTGGCATACCCTAAGATGTCGAGCGCTTTCTGGTTCACGCCTAAGATGCGCGTGCCATCGACGCTGTGGGTGAGCACGCCGCAATCGAGCGAACGGAAGATGGTCTCGAGCGCTTGGTTCTTATCGATGAGGCTTTGCTCGTAGGCGCGTTCTTGGGTGATGTCGATACCGACGCCCACCGTTCCCATGACCGTGCCGTCGATATTGTAGAGCGGCGATTTGTAGGTGGTGAGCAAACGGTCTCCCTCGGAGGTCTGCACGGCTTCTTCAGAAACGCACGTTCTGCCTGATGCCATGACCTCGTTCTCCGATTCGATGCAGGCAGGGTCATCGTGTTCCACGTCCCAAATGTAGGCATGACCTTGCCCTTGAACTTGCTCTTTGGTCTTGCGTACGGTGGCACAGAAGCTGTCGTTGACCTTCTCGTGGATGCCATCGCGCGTTTTGTACCAGATGAGATTCGGGATCGAATCGATGGTGGTGTTGAGGAATTGGTCGGTTTGCCAGAGATCGGCCTGGAGCTTTCGATCGGCTTGCCATTTCTTAAAATGGAAAGCGAGCAGCGCATCGTCAAGCGGTGCTTCCCAGAAATCAGAGAGGGCACCCGCTGCTTCGCCGAGCTCGATGAACGTTTCAGCGGAAGCTACCAGGACGATATCGGCGCCGCTTTTGCGTTGTGCCGCTATGTTGCTCACGAGTTGCGCCGTCTCAGGGCCGCTCGAACGAAGGAGGATGAGGTCGGCTTCGCTGATCATGCCGCTATCGATGCTCTCGCTTGCATGAATGCTGTGTTGAAAGCTCGGAAGGGGTTCGATGTTCGAGATGAGCGTAACGCTATCCTGCGAAAACCCTATGAGATAGATATGAAGCTTTGCAGTATACATACGCCCTCACCCCTTATGCAACTTGTATATTGTAGCGTTCACTTGCGCTGATAGGGAAACAAATCAGTATAAAAAATGAGCTTGAGACACATTTTCCCTGCACTCCGAGAGGAATCGGACTATTATTTATAATAAAGCGAGACAGGCATCTCATCATATTGACGTATCAGCAGGACAGCGCATGAAAATCCACCGTTCGTACTACAAAGAGTATCTTTTCTTCTTCGGTACCGATGAGCAGGCAACCGGAGAAGGAGCGCTCGGGCAGCAGGTCGACGATCTGCTTGCGGCCAATGTAGCGGTCGGTGCGATGTGCGGCTTCTTCGATGAGGCCTATACGCTTTACTTCGCCAGCGAATTCGCGCTCAATAACCTCGACTATACGGTCGAAGAGTTCGTAGCGCTTTCTCAAGGCAGCTTCATGAACGTGGTCTTTCCAGAAGATCGCGATGTCGTTCAAAAGGCATTGGACGACAGCTCTTTCGAGCATTTTGAATTCCGCATGATCGCAAAGGACAACACACCCCGCTGGTTCACGGGCAAGTGCACGGTGAATGCGCTCGATGATGGTAGGCGCGTGTGGGTGGCAACCTTCCGCTCGATCCAGGAAGAGCACGCGTTCAAGAAAGAGATGCTCTCTAAGCTTTCGCACGACATGTTCACCCCGCTCAATACCATCCTTGGGACTGCGGATCTTATGGCATCGGGCTGCACCGACGAAAAGACCAAGAACAGCTGCTATCTCATATACGATGCTGCCACACGTCTCATGGACATGGTCGGACGTGCGATGGAACTTCATGGCGATACTGCCGAAATGCTCCAGAACAACCAGCCCTTCAGTTTGCGCGAGCTCGTTTTGGTCACACGCGATCAAACGGCACGCCGCCTCGACAAACGCCAGCAGAATGTGGAGGTCTCGATCGAGGTCGAGCATCCGAATGTGAAGTCGAATTTCAGCTATCTCAATCGCGCTCTGCGAGCGATCATCGAAAACGCTTCGACCTTTTCGCCCGAAGGAAGTACGATCGTGCTGCGTGCACGTGAGCTCGATTCCTTCAACCAGGGCTTCGGGTTCTATGAGATCTCGGTGAGCGATAAGGGCATCGGCATCGAAGAGAACGATCTTACCCGCATCTTCGAGCCGTTCGTGCGCGTGAAGGACACGCGTCTCGATGACGATATCCCGCATATGGGGCTCGGTCTTTCTACGGCAAAGCAGCTCATCCAATCGCTCGGTGGGAACATCCTTGTCACCAGCGAACTTGGCGCAGGCTCTACGTTCTCGATCCGTGTTCAGCTCGAGATCGACGAAGGGGAGGGGGAGACATCGGTCACGGATGCGCTCAAGGGCAAGAACGTGCTCGTGGTCGAAGATAACCAGATCAATCGCGAGATACTGTGCGAATATCTCGAGATGGAAGGCGCGAACGTTGTTCCCGCGAAAGATGGTCAGGTTGCTTGTGATGAATTCCTCGAGCGCGCGTCAGGATTCTTCGACATCATCACGATGGATATCCACATGCCCAATATGGATGGCTATGAGGCAACGCGCTGCATTCGTTCCTGCAAGGAAAAAGGCGGCGATTCCGTTAAGATCATCGCGGTAACCTCCGATACGCACAGTGAAGATGTGCGCCGTATCCTTTCAAGCGGTATGGATGCTCATGTTGCGAAGCCAGTGGACATCAAAGCGCTGAAGGCTGCGATCCATACGCTCAGCGCTTCCTAGCGGGCAAAAGAGCAGCACGCCGACCACCCGAAAAGACCGTGCGCTCTTATGTTTCCTTGCTATTAAGCTTCGTTTGTTCTGGTTAAGCTCCCTGTGGGAGTGGTATTATTTCCACAGCAAAAACAGAGCGTGCGAGGATATCGCCCTCTGTTCTCGGGGGGGTAGGAAAAAAGGAGGCCACATCGTGGCTTGGCATCATATTTTTGGTCGAGGCGAAGACAAGGTTTCGCAGGAAAAGGCAGATCCTGCAACGGATTCTCCGAGCAAGGTATCTTCATCGGGCGCATCGACCATAACCGACATAGAATCGCACTGGGGCTTTCTCGATCGTTTCCCGGGAGGGCTGTTCCGCTATCCTGCTCAAGGAGAAGACACGCTCGATCGCGTGAGTGGCGGACTTATTCGGATGTTTCGCTGCGAGAGCGAAGAGCAATTCCGCGAACTTACCGGCAATACCTTTTCTGGCATGATCTTCGAAGAGGATCGCGAAGAGGCTCTTGCGAGCATCGAGTCGCAGATCCTTTCGAGCAATGATGACCATCTGCGCTATCGCATTCGCTGTGCCGATGGGGAAGTTCGTTGGGTCGAAGACTGGGGCCAACTTGTTGAAGACTCGCAGGGCAAGTTATGGTTCTACGTCACGCTCATGGACATCTCTGGTCAGGTGCACGACGAAAACGAGCTGTACGAAGCGAATGAGAGCTTGCGCCTGGCGAACGAGCGCCTTGAGATCATCACGGCGCTTTCGAACGACGTGCTCTTCGATATTCAGTGCGGAACCGGGGAAGCGAACGTCTATGGCGATTTCGTAGGGCGTTTTGGGCGCGAACCGGTCCAGGAGGATTTCGTTGTCCGTCGCCGCTGCCATAATCCTTGTACCCTCAATATCACTTCGCATGATCTCTCGCCGCTCTTGAGCCAGATCGGCGAGAATTCACTGGTCGATTTTGAAACTTCGACCACCAATGAAGACGGGGAGACCATCTGGTATCGCTATCAGTCGGTGGTGCTCTACGATGAAGAGGGCAAGCCTGTGCGCCATGTGGGGCGTCTGCTCGACACGAATGAGGCAGCTCAGCGTGAAAGCCAATTCCGTCAGAAGGCGGAGCGCGACGCGCTCACGGGGCTCTATAATCGCTCGGCCGCGATCGATCGCATCGAAACCGCGCTGCGCACAGAAACGCGTCCGTGCACGCTCATCGCGGTCGATGTCGACGACTTCAAAGGTGTCAACGACACGTATGGGCATCTTGAAGGCGATGCGGTCTTGAAGGAGCTTGCGCGCTTCATGAAGCAGGTCATGCGTAAGGAAGACATCGTTGCGCGCTTTGGCGGCGATGAATTCATCATCTTCGCCCCAGGTCTTGCGCCAGGACCAGCGACCGATCGTGTCTTGAGTCACCTTGCACGCGGTCCCTTCGCTGCTCAACGTTCGACCGATATTGCACCTGAATCGCCCGACGGGCATAAGTTCCGTGCTTCACCTACGCTCAGTATCGGCGCAGTATGCCTCGCTGCTCCTCCTATGCCGTTCGAAGATCTTTATGCCGTTGCTGACAGCACGCTCTATCAGGCGAAGGAAAAGGGCAAAGCGCAGTATTTCCTTACTACGATCGGCTAGTCTTCCAGCAAAAGCGCTTAGTGCAGGAAAGCATACGTTTTTGTAAGAATTCACCAAACCGCTTCACCTCTGCTTGCGACCTCCGTACAATGGTCCCTGACGATACTGGACGTGGATATGCGAGAATTCCATGGCTTATTTGAACAATGCTAACGATGCATCAGGTGCTTCGATCTTCATCGTAGAAGACGATGCCGTGTTGCGCGACGAACTGGCTAACCTGCTCGAGCTCAATGGCTATGAGGTGCATTGCTGCAAAGATTTCGCGCATGCAGCCCAGGAGGTGCTCGCGGGCGATTTCGATTGCGTGATACTCGACCTCACGCTTCCGGGCACCAATGGGCACGCGATCTGTCGCGCCATTCGCGCGAAGAGCGAAGTTCCTATCATCGTGCTCACTTCGGCAACTGATGAATTCCACGAGGTCATGTCGCTCAATCTAGGCGCGAACGATTTCGTGATGAAACCGTATCGTCCAGCTGCGCTGCTCGCGCGATTGGGCGTGCTCGTTGCCCGCGGGGAGCAATCGCAGCAAGCTACCATGCTCGAACACCGCGGTCTCACGCTCGATTTGAACACGTGTGCGGTTACCTATCAGGGCAAGGAAAGCCAGCTCACGCGTAACGAACAGCGCATCCTCACCCTGCTCATGCGAAGCGCCGGCACGATCGTCTCGCGCCAGGAGATCATGTGCGATCTGTGGGAATCCGATGCGTTCATCGACGATAACACGCTCACGGTCAACATCAATCGCTTGCGCAAGAAGCTCGCACAGCTCGATGTGCCCGAAGAGTTTCTTCAGACGCGCCGTTCGCTCGGGTATGTGATCGAGTGAACGAGTTTCGTCGTACGCGCTTTTCGCCGAGCGCCTTCATCAGGGGCAAGGCTCTCTTTCTTGCTGGATCGACGCTGTTCATCGTGCTCCTTACGCTCGTTTTGATCGTTTTGGAGGCCTCGACGGGTGGGATCATCTTCATCGATCTGATCGCGGCCATGGGCGTTGCGGGGTATCTTATACTTCAGTACCTGCGCAGGGCGTCGTTCTGGCATCAGGTCGAAGAAGCAACGACCAACCTTGAACAGGGAGCGCACGTTGTCGATCTGGTCGATCCACCTTCCTTCCTTGAAGGGCGGCTTGCTTATGAAGCTATGCTTGCGATCGTGCAAGCCGATAATCAAGAGATCACCGAGCTGAGATCGAACGCACGCGAAAATGCTGAATATATCGAGCTATGGGTCCACGAGGTGAAAACGCCGCTCTCGGCTGCAAAGCTCATCACTAAGCGTATGAGCGGTCCCGATGCGCTTGCCTTGCGCCGTGAACTCGAGCGCATGGATGATCTGATCTCTCAATCGCTCTTCGCCGCGCGCACTGAATCGCTGGTGGCTGATTACCTGATCAGGGAAGTGAACCTTGCAGACGTTGCAAAAGAGGTGTGCAAGTCTCACATGCACTATCTCACTTCGCTCGGAGTGGCGCTCGATTTCCAGATCGATCCAGATATTACGGTGTTTGCCGACAAGATGTGGCTCGAGTTCATTATCACGCAGATCGTGATCAATGCTGCGAAGTACGATGCGCATACGATCTCGTTTGCTGCCTCTTGTCCCGAACATGAATCGTCTTCGAGCTCGACCGTACTCGAGATCAAAGATGATGGATGTGGTATCCCTGCAGAAGACGTTCCTCGTGTGTTCGACCGAGGGTTCACCGGTTCGGTCGGACGCGCTCATGGTTCAGCAACAGGTATGGGGCTCTATCTCTGCGCTCAGATGTGCGCAAGCATGGGAATCTCGATCATGCTCGCCTCTGAAGAAGGCGTGGGTACGCGCGTTGAGCTTTCATTTCCGCACGATCGTCGCCGTGCGCGCTTCGAAGCAGCAAGTCGTGCGGCTGGGTGAACATACGAACGCCCAGACGGGCAAAAGACCATGCGAATAGGCAGGTTGATGGAAGATTCGGCATCAACAGAAGCGTCTCTTTCGATGCTTTTTGTGCAAGAAGGACGTATAACCTTACGAAGGCGTAAGGAGCATGTAAGGCAAATCGATGGCAGCGTTTCGCTTGCGCGTGCAAGATGAAAGTGCGGGATCTCTGGGAAGTATTTCCGAGACATTCGCGGAAGTCGACATTCGCGAAACACCTAACAGCCCCTTCTCGGGGATTCCGCGCAAGAATCTTACGACGAAAGGACGAAAGCAATGTCACCACTGAAGATACTCAAGGGCGCATGCACGGTCGTTGGTGCAGCAGCGCTCAGCGCGACGGTGCTCATGGTCGCGCTCCATACCTTCACCTCTCTTGAATTACCCCACGTAGAAAGGTAACTCCCATGGCAGAAACTATTGCAACCCCACCTGCTCCTGTTGCTGGATCGCAGGCTGTATCATCGCTCCTTTCCGTTCAGCATGCCGAAAAGGTCTTTGGCGCTAAGGGGAATCTGACGCACGCGCTTGACGGGGTGAGCCTCAATATCGCTCAGGGTGAATTCGTTGCGATCATGGGACCTTCTGGCTCTGGCAAGACCACGCTGCTCAACTGCATCTCCACGATCGATCGTTTGACCAACGGCCGCATCCTGATCAAGGGGCGCGACATCACGAAGCTGAGCACCCGTGCGCTTGCGAAATTCCGTCGCGACGAACTGGGCTTCATCTTCCAGGATTCGAACCTGCTCGACACCCTTACCGCCTATGAGAACATTGCGCTTGCGCTCACGATCAAGGGCGTTCCGTCTTCGCAGATTCCTGCGCGCATCAACGATATTGCACGTAAGCTCGGCGTTGATGCGCAGCTGAACAAGTACCCGAACCAGATGTCGGGTGGTCAATGCCAGCGCGTTGCGGCTGCGCGCGCTATCGTGTGCGATCCGTCGCTCATCTTGGCGGACGAACCTACTGGTGCGCTCGATTCGCATAATGCTACGGTCATGCTCGAAACGCTCGAGGGCATGAATAAGAACTTCGGCGCTACCATCCTCATGGTCACGCATGATGCCTATGCAGCTTCCTTCACTTCACGCGTGCTCTTCCTTTCCGATGGGCGCATCTTCAATGAAGTGCGTCGTGGCGACCTTTCGCGCGAGGACTACTTCGGACGCATCATGGAGGTCGTGACCTTCTTAGGAGGGGAGGCGCGCCATGTTGGGTAAAGTCGCTCTGCGTAATATTCGCCGTTCGGTGAAGGATTACGCGATCTATTTCGTAACGCTGCTCATGGCGGTAACGCTCTTCTATGCGTTCAACTCCATTTCAGAGCAGCAGGTCATGACCGAGATCAACGAGTCCTCACACATGGATGTTTCGCTCTTCGTTGGCGAGATGGTCTCGCTCTTCTCCTACATCATCGCCTTCGTGCTAGCGTTCTTGATCATCTACGCTAATTCGCTCTTGATCAGGCGACGTAAGCGGGAATTCGGCATGTATTTCATGCTGGGCATGAGACCGATACAGGTTTCGCGCATCATCGTCTATGAGACGGTGCTGGTGGGCGTGATATCGCTCGCGCTTGGTTTGGGCTTGGGCGTTCTGGTCTCACAGTTACTCTCGTTCGCCACGGCGGCCATCTTCGGCATCGCGCTGCCCGATTACCAATTCAGCTTCTCGATGGACGCTTGCATCATGACGCTCGTATGCTTCTGCGTGATCTTCTTCGTGGTAGCGGTGTTCAATGTGTTCTCGATCCGCCGCTGCAAGCTGATCGACCTGATGAATGCCGATTCTAAGAGCGAAAAGGTCGCAGTCCGCAATCCGTGGGTCTGTCTGGTGCTCTTCATCGTCTCGATCGGGCTGTTAGCAGCAGCGTATTGGCAGCTCAAGATCAACGGCATGACCATGCTGATGGACGATAATTTCAAAGCTGCTACGATCCTGATGCTCGTGGGAACGTTCTTGCTCTTCTTCTCGCTCGCAGGGTTCATCATCGCGGTGGTCACGCGCGTACGTGGCTTCTACTTGAAGAAACTGCGTCCGTTCACCACCCGACAGGTTGCTTCCAAGGTGAACACCTCGTTCGTTTCGATGGGCATCGTTTCCGTGCTGCTCTTCCTGGCGATCACCACGTTCGCAACGGGCATGGGATTGGTCCAGATGTTCGTAGGCGATATCGAGGAAGCGAACCCCTATGATGCTTCCGTTGCAGTACGACCGGTTGAGAATAATCCGATGCTATCGAAGGCTGAAGCTCAGAACATGGTGAACATTCCGATCGAGGATGTTGAGTCCTATCTGCAGAGCCATATTGATGGCTGGGATCAGTTGGTGAGCGAGTCAGGCACTATCATCATTTACGATCTTCCTTCGCTGACCTATAAGGATATCCTCGATTCAACAGGCGTTGAGATTCCGAGTGCTACTGCGGTGAACAGCAACGTGGATGTGATCGGCATCTCCGATTTCAATAGGATGCTCGCACTTCAAGATAAACCCGCAGTCGAGCTTGACGGCAATCATTATCTGGTGACCAATAACGTTGAAGCTACCGACGTGCTTGCCAAGGCGATGGTGGATCAGGGCTATTCGCTCGATACGGGCAGCGAAACTTTGATGCCTAATTCAGAAGTGATCGATGTCCAGCCTAACGATATGTCCATGCTCTCGAACGCAGTCTTCCTCGTTGTTCCCGATAGGGTTGTGGATGCGCTCGATCCGAGCACCGGTATCTCAAGCTCATTCATCAATCTCAACTATCGAGAGGGGTCAAATGCTGAAGAAGTGCTTCCTCAGTTGATCGAAGATGCGAACGTTGCTCAGATCAATAGCACGTACACTCGCGCGGAGATGATCGGTCAGATGCAGGGTATGAAGCTCGCTATCACCTATCTGGCGCTCTATATCGGCTTGGTCATGCTCTTGGCTGTTGCAGCAATACTCGCGATCCAGTTGCTCTCGCTCACGATCGACTCGCTCAAGCGCTATCGCATGCTCTCGAAGATCGGTTGCGATACGCGCATGCTCTCACGCTCTCTCTTCGCGCAGATCACGATCTATTTCCTGTTGCCGTTGCTGGTAGGGGTATGTCATAGCGCATGGACGATCAGCATTCTTTCTGAAACGCTCTTCAAAGCGTTCGGTGTGAATCTCTTGCCGACCATCCTGATGTCTGCGGGACTGGTTGTGGTTATCTATGGCGGCTACTTGCTCATCACCTATTTCGTTTCCCGTTCGATGGTGGTGCAAGGCGTTCGCGAACGAGCGTAGCGCAAGCTTGGAGAGATGGATCGCTTGTGGGGGTTTCCTGCGACGAGCTCTTTTGCTCAAGAAAGCTTGGGCGCTCGAGATGCGATAGAACGGTTTTCTCAAGCTAGCTACCAGCAAACGCCCGCGTCTTGATGGATGCGGGCGTTTCGTTTTTGTTTTTTCGCTTTTTGCTTAGTCGGTCTCTTATGCAGTCCATGTTTTACTTTGGCGCAGCGATAAGGTCATGCGGGCCACTGTTGGCTGTCAGCTATTTTGGCAGCAGGGCTTCCTTGGTATAGAGCGCTTCGTATGAGGCGCCTTCGCTTGAGAGCGTGCTCTTGAAGAGCGTTACCCGCCAAGCTCGTGCTGGATCTGGAAACGAGAACGGAGGGAGCGCGCCTTTTGGCAGCTTGGCGCGTCGCGCTATCGTTGCGTGGGCACGGAAGGGCTTATGGTCGTAGACAATGCCGTAGTCATAGAGGCTTTCGCGGATGTGGGCAGCAAGCGCGCTGAGTTCAGGGTTCTCTGCGAACCCGAGCCAAAGCGTCGCGTCTTCGCTTCGCCCGAATTTGCCGAGCTGATCGGGCTTGAGCAAGATGCCATCAAGGTTTTTCGTAGCTTCATCGATAGCATCGATCGCGAGTGGAATGCTCATTTCAAGTGTTTCTCCGATGAACGCCAAGGTGATGTGGTAGTTCTCTGGAGGAATGAAACGCCCTTGAATACGCTCGCGCAGTTGCCTGGACATGATAGCCATGTCATCTCTTAGTACGGGAGGTATCTCAAGGGCGATGAAGAGTCTCATAAAGATATTCTACTGCAATTTCATCGCGCTATCGAAATGAGCCAAATGGGGAAAGCAAAACAGAAAGACGAGTATCATGGAAGCAGTGAAATGGTAGCAGATGCCTTGCTCTCGATGAAGGCGGTCGTTATGCAGGTTGCTCTGCTCATTGCATGCTCGGAAGCCACGAAGGAGGATCATGGCGAAGAAGGTGCTGAAGATCGTTGGGGGAGTGCTCGGTGCTCTCGTGTTGATCGTTGTTATCTACGTTGCCTACGTGATGGCAAGCTATTATCGCCTGGACGATTCTCTTTCGCTTGAAACTGCTGCACCCGAAGAAGGCCAGGTCGAAAGTGTGATCGAGCTGGATGCTGGCAGCCAAGGGCCCGCTCAAGAATTCACGATCGTGAGCGCGAACCTTGGGTTCGGCGCTTATGGTCCCGATTTCGATTTCTTCATGGATGGCGGCAGTGGTTCGGTGGCACCGAGCGCGCAATACGTGAGCGATAACGTCAATGGATCGGCTAATGCGATCGAAGGTCTCGATCCTGATATCGTGCTCTTCCAGGAAGTGGACATCGATGGTACGCGCAGCCATGGCGTGGATGAGTACGCGCTCTTGCGCAACGATTTCCCCACGCTGTGTTCGGTCTTCGCACAAAACTACGACTCGCCCTACCTTGCTTGGCCGCTCTATGCGCCGCATGGCAAGAACAAGGCAGGAATGGCCACCTTCTCGCGCTATCAGATCGAAAGCACGCTGCGCCGCAGCCTCCCTATTTCGGAGAGCTTCAGCAAATTCCTCGATCTTGATCGTTGCTATACGATCTCGCGCATTGCGGTCTCAGATGGCAAGGAGCTGGTAGTCTTCAACGTTCACCTGTCTGCATACGGTGCGGATGCGGAGGTGCTCGAGGGTCAGCGATCGATGCTGTTCGCGGATATGCAGCGCGAATATGAGGCAGGGAATTACGTGATTGCGGGTGGCGATTTCAATCACGATATGATCGGTGTTTCGAATGAGGTCTATGGCAACGTGACCGATACAGAAGCCAGCTGGGCAAAACCGTTCGATTTCGCAAGTGTGCCCGAGGGGTTTGTGGTTGCAGCGAAGAGCGAGTTTGATGCAGGGACGTTCGATTCGGCAGCTACCTGCCGCGATGCAGGACGGCCGTATGATGGTACGAACGATCGCTGGGTCATGGATGCGTTCATCTATTCCGACAATGTTACCTGCATCGAGCAGCGTACGCTCGATCTGGATTTCGCATTTTCGGATCATAATCCGGTCTACCTGCGTTTTTCACTTGGACAATAGTGCTCGTTGCCTTGCAGATCTAATGCGCCCTTTGTTTGAGCGCTTAGTTATCTCGACGGGTGAGATGCATCAGTCAAGAGAATCCATCAAGCCTTCAATGACTGCATTCACTTCGGCAGGATTATCGCAGTTGGAATTGTGCCCCGCGTTCTCGATCCAATGAATGGGCGTTCCTTCTTGCGCTTCCCATGCGCGGTTGTAGCGCTTGGCAGAACCTGCACGATCCTCTTCGCCGCAGATCAACACATAGGGGCAATCGATCCGGTAGGGGCGATCGGCTGACACCGCGTCTGCCAGCACGCGAAATCCATGCGCAGCCAGCTCGCAGTACTCGCGTTTCTGATAGTCGAGCATCATCGATTCCATGAGCTTGCTGCCATAGTGTGTTGTAGTATTGCCACTCGACCCTAAGCGAACGAGCGTCTTCCATGGGAACGAGAGATACATGAGCTTCGTGTGGCGCAGCGCAGCAAGCTCCCACCAGGTGTAATAGCGTCGTTGAAGCGAGCAGGAATCGATGGAGACGAACCCGGCTGCTTCGCCTGGGAAGAGCTCCATGAAGACTTGCGCTGTGTAGCCACCCATCGATTGCCCGACCAGGATCGGATGTGAGATGCCTTCGGTGGCGAAGATCTCGTGCAGCCAGCGGGCAAGATCATCCATCGTCCACGTGAGCGCGAACGGGCGCGATTTCCCGTGCGAAGGTGGGTCCCAAACGAACAGGCGAGCCTTGTCGATGAAGTGCTCGACCTGCTTCTCGAAGAGGCGATGGTCGGCAGTAAGACCAGGTAGGAAGACGAGCCAGGGCTGGTTGGTCTGTGAAGTGTTGTGGGTAGTCGCGGCCCCGTTGGCGCAGGGATTTGCGGTGCCTCGCGAATCGTTATCGGCATGCGAGGTCACCCAATAGGAGATCGATCCTTCGGGTGTGGCGAATTCTTTATGCTCCAACTGGTCGAATATCATGAGTTCAGCCGATCCTGTCGATACTATTTCTGGCAAAACGTATCTGTTTATCTTTCAAGATAGTGCTTGCAATGCCATAGGTACAGTGTAGCTTTCAGAGCCTTGCTATTAGTTCGCCTTTAACCCTTTTCGCGAAGATGCTACAATCGTCTCAATGTTCTGGCGGAGCCTTTGGCAAGCGACGCCCCGAGAAAGGCTAGGTGCATGAAGAACTAACGATGCCGTAAAGGCAACCCACTATTCCGTATCCATCCGGTCGCTCGGGTGCCGCATCGTTATGTGATCCTGCACGTTTTTGATTCTCGTTTACCCCGTTTGCATAGGTCTCTTCTTCGCAGATAGATTCCCTCGATCCCATCCGCGTGACCTCCAAGTTTTGGAGGCTGCCATGCAATTGAATCTTTCAAATATCTCCTACACCTACGAAGGTGCTGTGTCACCTGCGCTCGATCGCGTGAGCGTAACGTTTCCGCAGGGTTGGACGGGCATCATCGGTGACAACGGCTGTGGTAAGAGCACGCTAGCTCGCGTTGCAACCGGGCTGATCGTGCCCGATGAGGGGTCGGTCGCGCCGAAGCTGTTCGCTGCATATTGCCCACAAGATACCTCGATCGCACCCGCTGAGCTTAGCGATCTTGCAACCGATTGGGGAAGCGAGGCGTTGCAGATCCGCGATGCGCTCGGCATCGAAGATGCGTGGCTGTGGGACTATGAGCGCCTTTCGGGCGGTCAGAAGAAGCGTATTCAGATAGCTTGCGCGCTCTGGCAGCGTCCCGATGTGCTCGTACTCGATGAGCCGACGAACGACCTTGATGCGCAAACTCGCGAATGCGTATTGCAAAGCCTACGGACATTCAAGGGAATCGGCCTTCTGATCTCGCATGATCGTGTGCTGTTGGATGCGCTAGTCGATCAGTGCGCTGTGTTCGAGGAAACGCATGTGGTGATGCGGCCAGGCGGCTATTCGAAGGTTGCTGAGCAGATGCGCGGAGAGCGCGCGACTCGCGTGCGGCAGCACGAGAACGCGCGCCGGGAAGAACGGCGGTTGAAAGCTGAGGCACAGCGGCGGAACGAAGAGGCTGCGCGTTCGAGCTCACGACTGAGCGCAAGGCACTTGGACAAGCATGATAGCGACGGACGCGAACGTCTGGGGCGGGCGAAGGTCTCGTCCAAGGATTCGGTAGCGGGCAGAGCAGCGGGTGCGATGGCAAGTCGGTCCGAACGCGCTTCGCAGGCGGCCGCAGAGAGCCGGGTGAGCAAGCGCTATGATGCGTCGATCCAGCTGCCGGGGCATGCTGTGCGCTCGAAATTTGCGCTGCATGTGCCCGAGGGTGACTTGCGCGCAGGCGATCTGATGCTTCATATGCCCGAGCTTTGGGTGGGGCCGAGCGACCATGTGGGCGTGTCAGGACGAAACGGCGTGGGAAAGACCACGCTCTTGCGCTCTGTGCGGAAGCTCGTTCCTGAACAGGTAGAATATGCATTCATTCCACAAGAAGTTGACGAGCGTTCGCGGCAGGCAGCGCTGGAGCGCCTGCGCGCGCTCGATGATGCGGATAAGGGGCGAGTGCTTTCCTTGGTTGCAGGACTAAATACCGATCCCGATGCCTTGCGCGAAGGATCGAACATCAGCCCAGGGGAGTTGAAGAAACTGTTCATTGCCGAGCAGTTGTTGCATGAGCCGAACTTGCTCATCCTTGATGAGCCGACGAACCATCTTGATGTGGGCTCGATCGAAGCGCTCGAGCGTGCGCTCGCAGCGTTCCCTGGCGCGATCATCCTCGTGACGCACGACGAGCAGCTCTTGCATACCGTCTCAACCGTTCGCTGGCGCATCGACCGAACCGGAAACGAATCCACTCTCCACGTGAGGTAAGACAGCTATCTCAAATTTTACTATGTCCCAAAAAGAGGACAGTCTCTCTAATGCTCTTTCTCTAGTATTCAAGTTGTCGGATTGAAGCCGAGAGAAAGAAGATGATCATGTTTTTACCGTCACGACAGCTTCACAGCTTTTGCATTCGTGGGTTCCAATACTGGGATGGCGCACTCGTCCTCGAAAAACTAAAGGCAGGAGACGGTCTCGAACTGTGCATCGAAGCCGATAATCCGCACGATCCCAATGCTGTGGCAATCTACAAGGACTCTTCGAAGCTTGGCTATGTGCCAACTGAGATAAATGAATCGCTTTCCTTAATGCTCTTCTATGGGCACAAGACAGCATTCGAGGCGCGTGTTTTGCAGGTGAATCGTGAGGTTGAACCATGGAAACAGGTTCGTGTGGGAATCTATGTCGCCGATAATCGCGAGTAGCTGTGGTTGAGTGCCTTGTTGAGTAAGATTGAAGCTCGGTTTGGAGGGATGATGATGGTTGAAGTGAATGCAGGCGAACGAGAACTGGTCATGCGAGAGTTCGAGCAGATCAAGTTCGATGTGCAAGATTGGGCGCACTTGGAGAAGTGTGCCCATTTCGAGCTCATCCAGGAAAAGAGCGATCGGATCAGCATCCATGTTTACAACGCTTCGCGGCATATCAATGTGGTAAAGACGCTCACGTCGCAACAATCTGCGTGCTTGCGTCAGTGCTTCCTTGCGGCCGAGACCGATTCTTGGACGGATCCATTCCTGCATGAGCATCTTCTGCTTGATAGGTATTCGTGGACGTTGGGTGTTTACGCAGACGAACGCTACTATATGTGCTTCGGCTGCAACACTATACCTTCCTTGCTCAAGGATCTTCTGACCAAGATCGAAGAGTTCGGCCTGCCATCATTGCTCGACGATGATGGATCTCCTTATTTCTGCCTAGATAAATGTGTTTGAGTGCAAGCAGCTATTGAATGTTTGCATCGCTTGTCTTTAGGGTAGTTGAATAGCTGGCTTTGATGTCATCGTTCGTGTCGCTGAGCCACGAAGTCTGATAGAAGAATACAAAGAATGCTTTTTTACATTGTGTTGTAGCTTTTATTGGTCGGATGTTGGCTACCTGCTTTCAACCAAGAATTGCTGGTAGTGTATATTCAGTAACTCGTCTGAAGGTGAAAGACGTCTATCGCATGGATCTGCGATTTGAATACCGTTATATATTTTGTAATCAGAAGCTTTAAGTTGATTACTGAGAACAACTTTATGGTTTTCAGGATGAATTGTAAAAAGATGAGCATCAAAAAGTAAATGCAGATCTGACCTCAAAAGTAGTCCATTATTCACTATCTGAGTTTTTGGTCCGCGATAAGAATAAATGTGTGCAGCCTGCAAGACTTCAGGAATAGCAACGCTGGAGATCACGCAAGTATCTTCATAGGCATCCCGCAAAGCTTTTCGAAATCTTTCCTGGCCTTGACGACGGATTTGATTGACTTTAACTTGAACACGCTCATCTTCAGCGTCCCATTCTTTCAAAATTTGAATTTCGTTGTCTGATAAGTGTTCTGCTTCAACAATAGAAAAGAATCCAGCAGCTTCTGTAGAAGGGTTCACAGGACCGTGGATGATGAAACTTTCGGTTGCAGCATTGTATTCTTCGATAAAACCAAGGCCGCAAACCATATATCCTCCACTGGATTGCTTAATCATTACTGCAATAGGAATACCATCACGTAAATTGTTCATCATCACGCTATTAAAATCTGTTGTTGCCTTTCGTCCCCTTTCGGGTTTTTGTGAACAATAATCAAGAATCCAAGTTCCATCTTCTAGATAAATGAGATCTTTGTCATTGTAGCGAGATCCGCCAGCGTGAATTGAAAGAACATACTTATTTTTGCCTGCGCCCTTAGACCTCAGTTTTTTATAATCAGGACTATGAATTCCTGCATCTCTTGTTAAGGATATTGGAGTGTTGTTTAGCGTTGGATCGCGATGAGGAAGAACATGCATCGTAGTTCCAGCTCTCTGTTGGAACCAATCCCATCCTTCAATAAATTCTGGGGGAACTAGCTTTTTGGCGCGCTCAATAGACAAAAAACAAATGGCACATGTTTCAATGTATGAGTCATTTTCCATCTTGACCTCTTTATATGTAATGGCAAACGCTATTTAATTATAAACTTCGCTTTGAAAAATGTTATGGATGTGACTTGAGATTACGTTTTTATATGCAAAGACAGCGCTTCATTTTATAAAAGTGTTAGCTTACATTTATTGATTAAGTGTTGCGTTGACTAATTCGTCCAGCTCGTAATCATTGCGAAGCCGCAATATCTCTTCTTCAGTGAGATCAAGCCACTGTCCATATGCAATTACGTCCCCATACCATTTGTCTTGGTCGGGGACGTATGCTAAAGAGTACTCTTTCGTGCATCTGAGCACGCTGCCTTTGTTAGCATTCACGATTTCAAAGGACATCAGGATTGCGTCGTGTATTTCGCGATCCCCAATAAAGCCCCTTGAAAGATTGATACTATGGTTCATACTTTCGGTCCTTTCTGCACTGAAGCTGGGCTCAGGTTTTACATCTGGGTTTATTAGTTTGCGCTTGTGGATAAAAAGCTACATTTTTAGATCGTTGCTTAGCTTAAGAAAAGAGACGAGTATCGCATGTACTGTATTTGTCCCATCGCTAAATAGCACAGCTAGAGAAGAAGAGCGATACATATATTAGCAACAGAGTGTCTTTTATATTACAATGAATGCAATGGGGGTGCTGATGTGGTCAGTGCTTGGGCAGATGGTGCGTTCGTGAGTGTGCGGATTTGCAAACGCTCGAATCGTCTTATGCGCATAAACGGGCACAAGCTATTGTCAGCATGAAAGCGCACAGGCGGACACGAGCTACCTTCAGCAGATTTCGCTATTCCGAGGAGACAGACATGCTCACGAATGATTTCTTAGGTGACAACATTGCGCGGTTGGGATTCGGGGCCATGCGCCTTCCCATCATAGACGGCGATGCCTCCAACGTCGATCAGGCAACGCTCGATGCTATGGTCGATACGGCCATCAAAGCAGGTGTCAATTATTTCGATACAGCCTATCCCTATCATGGCGGCATGTCCGAGATCGCGCTTGGCCGCTCGCTTGCGCGTTATCCGCGTGATAGCTACTTCTTTGCCACCAAGTATCCGGGCCACCAGATCGCCGACACCTATGATCCCGCCGCGATCTTCGAAGAGCAGCTGACCAAATGCGGTACCGAATACTTCGACTTCTACCTGCTCCACAATATCTATGAGGCATCCATCGAAGTCTATCTTGACGAGCAGTGGGGCATCGCGGATTACTTCGTCGAACAGAAGAAGAACGGCCGCATTCGTCATCTGGGCTTTTCGTGTCATGGTCGCCCTGAAACGCTCAAGCGTTTCCTTGACTATGGCGCGCGCAAGTACGCCGAGCTCGAGCAGCGCGATCCCGAAACTGCAGCCCTGTTCGCGGGCGCCAACATCATGGAGTTCTGCCAGATCCAGCTGAACTATCTCGATTGGACTCTGCAGGATGCAGCCGCGAAAACGGCGCTGCTTGAGAGCATGAACATCCCGATCGTGGTCATGGAGCCGCTGCGCGGAGGCAAGCTCGCTCACCTGAACGATGCTCAGATGCAGCAGCTGAACGCGAGTGCGCTTGATGGCGCAAATCCTCCTGCGCGTTCGGCGGTGGAGTGGTCGTTTCGCTGGCTGCTCGGCATCCCGAGCGTGAAAACGATTCTGAGCGGTATGTCGGACCTCGCTCAGGTGGAGGAGAATTGCCGCATCTTCCAGGAGTCGGCTCCGTTTTCGAAAGCTGAAGAAGGCGTGCTGATGGATGTGGCTGAATCGCTCAAGGGTGGTGTTCCGTGCACTGCATGCCGCTATTGCGTTGATTCCTGCCCACAAGAGATCGACATCCCTATGATGATGAACGCCTATAACGATCTCCAATTCGACACCAGCTTCACGGTATCGATGCAGATGGATGCTGTACCTGAAGGCCAGCGTGCTCAAGATTGCATTCAGTGCGAATCGTGCGTGCAGATGTGTCCGCAGGGAATCGACATCCCAACGGTGCTCGAAGACCTGGCAGCTACGCTCGATAAGATGCCGAAGTGGGCCGATTTGTGCCGCGAGCGCGAAGAGGCAGCAGCGAAATTGGCAGCGCAATCACAAGAATAGTTTCTGCAGCTTGCTACCTACGTAATCCCGCCGGGCAAAACAGCGCCACGCTGGAGACACGCGCGTTGAGACTGTACCTAGGGCTATGACCTAACTTGCAAATCAGCTGATTACGCCAAAGAGCCACCAAAGAAACAACTTGTTTAAGGTTGATAGGCAAATGGGCGAGATAGGCCGGTCATGCGCTAGGGTAGTGCATTATGAGCGATTCTGCGACAACCCCTCATCTGCCAACTGGCTCAAATCGCACGATCATGATCGTGGTGTTACTCGTCTGCAATGTGCTCGCTTGCTTCCTTGAGATGCTTATGAACATCGCGCTCGATCATATTGCGACACAGTATGACATTCGTCTTTCGCTCGCGAATTGGGTGGTGCTTGGCTTTGCTATCGTGAACGCAACAGCTATTACCACAGCGGCTTCGCTTCTGCGTCGCTTTGGTATCCGCAAGATCATGCTAACAGGATGCCTGTTTGCGCTTACAGGGTCGTTGCTCGGCTTCTTCGCAACCTCGTTCCCGCTGATCGTGGTGGCTCGCTTGATTCAAGCGGTAACCACAGGCCTTTTCTTCCCTGTGGTCAATGAGGCGCTCTTCACGCTTTCGCCAAAGGGCAAAGCGGGCATCCTGCTTTCTGCCAACTCTGCGGTTTGCGGTTTTGCGTTCGCGCTCACGCCGCCTGTTGCTGGCCTCGTGTTAACCTATGGAGGTTTGAAGGCGTTGTTCTTGGTGCCTGCTGCCTGTGCACTCGTTCTGGGCGTCGTCTGCTATTTCACCTTGCACAATATCTACGCGCGAGTGAAGCGGAAGATCGATATCCCGAGCCTTGTTCTCAGCTTTGTGGGGCTGGGAGCATTCATGTGCGGTCTGAACGAGGTCGCTCACGATCCGTTGCCTTCGATCGTGCTCATGCTCTTCGGCGCGGTAATGATCGCCGTGTTCGTAAGACGCCAGCTGCGTATCCCTACGCCCCTGCTCGATCTGAGGCCGTTCAAATATCAGGTTTTCTCGCTCGGAGAAACTCTTATCATGATCGCCTATATGGGGTCGCTCTTCGTAAGCTTGGTGGTGCCATTGTATCTAGAAGGCGTACAGGGCGAAACGCCTTTCATCGCTGGTTGTTTGCTCTCGATTCCGATCTGCACCTATGCGACGCTCTGCATCGTAAGCGGCAAAGTGCTCAGCAAGCGGGGCATTTGGCCTTTGGTTTCGTGCGGATTCGGCCTTGCGGTGCTCGGCTTCATCCTGGTGTATGGCGGTGTTTCCTTGGGGAACATAGTGCTCGTGCTGGTTTTCACTGCACTGGCATATGGAGGGATCGGCTTGGCTTACCCTTCAGTCAAGAGCGTGGATTTCGAAGCGGTACCGCAAGCGCTGTCCTCACATGCCTCCTCGATCCACTCAACGCTCGTTCAGATCGCAGGCTCGATCGGTACGGCGCTTTTCGTGGGAATCATGTCGGGGCAGATGGAGCATCTTACCGCCGCAGGAGCAACAAGGGCGGCCGCCTATGCATCTGGTTTCGAGATCACGCTTGGCATCATCATTGGCATCATTGCGGTAGGGTTCGTGCTCTCTTTCTGGTATTCGCGCATCGTCAGGAAGAAGAAGCACTAGCGCATGTGCTATTCGGAAGAGCTCGTAATCCAGTCTATAGCTTACGGATCGGATGACGAATGACCGTCTTGAGGTTTTCGGGCTTGGTGCGACGCGGATCCGAAAGATAGATCTCGTGATGATGCCGACCTTCGGGGGTGTTCGACATATCGAGCGCATAGCCTTCGCTGGTAACAAAATCGTCGAGCAGCGCGATCGTGGCGGGTTCTTCGTCGTAACTTCCGAGGTGCATGATCTGCGCGCAAAGCCCCTCGTCTATGGTCACCAGTTCGGCGCTTGAGGTGTCGAGACCTTTCTTATGCGCAGCTTCGCTTTGTGCCCAGGCGAATACTTCAGGTGTGACGAAATCGGGAAGGCGAATAGCTGATATCCATTCAAACGTTTCCTTGTTCGAAAAATCAACGCCATCAAGACCTTGCTGCCACCAAAAGCCCTCAAGGGGAGGGACGACGAAATCGAAATACCCGTCAATGCGGGTATCGCCCATCTTCGACATCTTGATGGTGTAAGCGATGGCGTAAAGGATGCCGATCGCGTTCTTGTATGCGCCGTCCTCTTCATTCGGATCGCCCTTGCCTCGAACGGCAACATAGTTCATAGGGGGAACTTCAATGATCTCGGGTTTGCGCTTGGGCAGGTAGAATTCCTTGTATTCCTTTTTGAAGTCGAATGCCATGGACCTTCCTTATCCGCGATCGAAGAAGGGGCTCTTCGAACTGATGCTCACGGGAATGGCAAGAACCTGCTGAACACCTTCACCAAGTAAGCCAAGGTGTGCAGCGGCAGTGCCAGCGGAGAACATGATGCGCGTATCGACCCCGTAGGCTTGCGCACGCGAGACGGCAGAGCCGAGCGCGATGCCCACATCGACCACATTGATCGCGCAAGGTGCTTCGGCGGGCTTTTCGCCGCAGGTCGGGAACCCGCAATAACCGCAGTTCAAAGATTGAACCTTAGGTCTGGTTCCAATGAGCACTACGCATTGGCACGCACGAACGCATCCTGCATCGCGAAGGAAGAACGCATGCCCGCGCTCTTTGCCAATGGTTTCCATGGCGACCGCGAGAGCTTCCTTCTCATCGCCGTTCACAACAGCGCATTCGAGCACATCGATGCCCTTTCCTTTCGGAGCAGTGCGCGCTGCAACGAGCATCTTTTGGGCGATATCAAGTGCTTGGGCTTCGCGCAGATCACGTTCGTTGTATATCATGGGAACTCCTTGTTTGAGATGGGCAGGCTCTTGTGCGTCACTGTTCGCTGGTGACAGGATAGCATCAATGCGTACGCGCACCTATACGACCCTGATAGAGAAACATATTGTTGCTTTTAGGGCGGCATCAATGCGGGTGAGCAACATAGATGACCCAATAGCGTTCCCAGACACCTGCAAGAAGGCAGAGCACTCCAGCGGCAGCCGCACCGAGTGGCCCGAAGAAGCAGGCAGCGATGGCGCAGATGCCTGCGATGCCATAGACAACGATCGCATTGCCCGCGAGAACCGCCTTAGAGTACATCTTGGAGGCGCGTTCGTGGATATTCATCCACACCAGTGCGTAGGTGAAGCAGCGGAAAACGATCAGCGCGATGAACGGAATGATGAGCGCTTCTACGGCAGCGATCTGGCCGAAAACGAGCGAAAGTACGATCAAAAGCCCCATTCCCATCGTAAGAGCATCGCTCGCTACCCAACAGGTGAGCCAACGTGCTTTCTTGAGGCCGGGCTGCGATGTACAGCTGAACACCACGCCTTTGTAGCAGATCACCACGCACGCTGCGATGAGCGCTAAGACCGCGAAGAGACGGAAGAGCACATCGAGCACCACAACAACTTCGGGAGGCAGCCCAATGGTTGCAAGCAATGCGACTGTAATCCAGTAGATGGCGAGCGCGATGAACAGCATGATCGAATAGAAGATCAGGCCCACCACACCGACCGATAGGGGAGAGGTGGGATGCAGGACCCTCATGGCATGCAAGAATCGAACGTGATCGCCCAGGTCGGCAACGAGCAAGAGCAGATCGAAAAGGACGATGAAGAAGGCGAGCGTGAGCGCGATCGGCATGACGGGACCGAAGAGCGCTGGGGCGGTGAGCCACGTGATCATCGTCACGAACATGAAGCCCGCAGTGAGATTGTTGAAGAAAAGATCCCACACGATGATGTTCTTCCAATCAGGAAAATGAACGGTATCGTGCTGTTGGTATGCAGAAGGTTGGCCTTCAACCCATGTCCTATCCATGATCATCTTCCTTCCTACAGCAGACAAACAACGATCGTGATGGCTGCGATCGCGAGCATTCCTATGGCTTTGGCGTAGTCACCGATCATAAAGCTTACGGGCAATTTCGGTTGCGCGGGTAAGCCGTAGACAGCAGGTTCATCCATCAACAGATAGAACGAATTGAGCGGTTTGTAATCCTGAAAGGGATCAACGCCATACAGGTTGGCTTTCTCAAAACCTTGTTCGTGAAGGACTGCCAATCGTGCGCGTGCGCGCTCGACCATCTCTTCGCGTGGACCGAACTGAATCGCGCCGGTGGTGCACGCCGTTGCACAGGCGGGCTCTAATCCATCGCGGAGTCGGTCGTAACATTCAGCGCACTTCATAGAATGACCGGTCTCCTTGCTCACCTCAGGAACGCCGAAGGGGCAGGCAGCAACGCACATGCGGCATCCCATGCAGATATCGGTCTGGTAATAGATGCCACCGAACTCGGTGCGAATGATCGCGCCAGTGGGGCAGGCTTCATGACAGGGGGATTCTTGGCAATGCTTGCAGTGGTCGGCCATGAAGAGCCATTGTCCTTGCTTCGGTTCGTGGAGCAGCCCGTTCATCGAGGTTGGTGCTGACCGGTCTGTCTCATTGACCGCAGAAAAGCGTTCGATGAACTTGACATGCCGCCAGCTCTCAGATGAGAGATCGCGGGTATTGTCGTAGCTATTTCCTGACCATTGGATATCGGTGGTCTTCAGCATATTCCACTGCTTGCAGGCGACCTCGCACGACTTGCATCCTGAGCAGATGGAAGTATCGGTGAAGAAGGCCATCTCCGTTTGCGCAGGAAGCGGATCACGGCGCTTGAACAAGGAGTAGACAACATCGAGTCTGCGATTCTTGCGCGGCTCTTTCGCGTCGTAGTGCTTATCGGAAAGCTTGAGTATGTTTCGTGGGTTCGGCTTCACGGCTAGTTCCTCCCTTCCGGTTGAGCCGGCCAGGGGGTATCAGGGATCGGCTCATCGAATAAGGGGTCGTATTCGAGCGGATACGGATCGAGCTTCTGCAGGTCGTTCGGGTCTGCTTTGGTGATCCGCACCGCAAATCCCTTAGATGCAGGAATCAGACCATCGGAAGCCATGATAGCGGGGCTGAGGTCGTTGGTGATGTCGCTGACCATCAAGCCCTTGTATCCCGATGCGACGAAGGCGCCAACGACGGTCGCCTTCTGTCCGTAGACTTCGCCGATGCGCAAGCGGGGCGTTACGAGGGCGCGGATCTGCAGCTTAGCGCGTTCGCTTTCGACGGTGACATAATCTCCTGTCTCCACGCCGATGCTCGCTGCTTGCTCGGGAGAGAGCTCCAAGAAGCGTTCTGGCTGCAATCCGACGAGCCACGGCATCGTGCGCGTTTGCGCACCGGAGAGCCAGTGCTCGGTCACATGGTAGGTGGTCATGATCGTGGGATAGTCGTGCTCGCCCACGGGTGCGATGGGATTCTCAACGTCGTCGACGATGACCAATCCAGGATCGCGCGTCTGTTCCCAAAGCCTGTTCTCATAGGGTGATTCGGTGGTTTCGTAGTAGACCGGCATGGGGCCCTCTTTGATGCTGTAGGGCACGAAGAGCCATGCCTTGCCGTCCGAATGAGCGCCGAAGGGGCAATCGCCCGCAAGCGCCGCATCGCCTGTTGCGCCTGGTTCTGGTTGGTAGGTTGGCGGCTTCTTCGCGTTGCACTGCGGCTTGTCGTAGCCTACCCATTGTTCGAGCTGCTCATCCCACCAGATGAGCTTCTTGCGCTCTGACCAAGGCTTACCTTTTGGATCGGCAGAACAACGGTTGTAGAGGATGCGGGAGTTCTCGGGCCAGCTCACGCGATAGTCCGAGAAGATCGATCCGTTATGGACATCTCCTGTCTCCGTGCGATTCATCAGGTTCTCGCCTTCGGGGCCGAGGATACCTGAGAGCAGGCGGCATCCACATACCGTAGAGCCATCATCTTTGAGCGTGCCAGACCCTTGGCAGACCGAGCCGTCATCGATGTTGAATCCGTTCATCTCTCTGACGACCTTCATCATATCCAAGTCGCCTTCGATAGGGGTGAGCTCGAATTCTCGCTCGCTTCTGGTAGGACCGTTCGCATCGTAATCCCAATAGAGCGCGCGCATGCCCGCATCGCGCTCATCGGTCGTTGCATTTGCTTTTGCTTGCAGTCTTTTACCCAGTTGGTAGATGTACCACGAATCCGCATGAGCTGCTCCGGGTGCTTCTTGGATGCGCTCGTGCCATTGCAGTACGCGTTCGGTGTTCGTGACCGAGCCTTCTTTTTCCAAGCAGGTGCAGACTGGCAAGTAGAAGACCTCGGTTTGACATTCATCGGGCGAGGGCCCTTTGGGGTCGGCATACCAGACCGAAGCGCTCTCATTCTCGAAGAGATCCATTACCACGAGCCATTCGAGGTTTCGCATCGCATCGCGGCTCCAACCCGTGTTGGGGTTGGTCACAGCGATGTTCTGGCCGATCACCACCATGCCATCCATACCGCCACGAAGGGCTTTTTCCATGGAGACGGTGAGCGATTCGTTGTCACTGAGCTTCGGGAGCCATTGATAGCCATATTCGTTGTCTTTGGTGGCGTTCTCGCCATAGTAAGCTTTGAGCAAGCTGACCATGTAATTCGGCAGCGATGCCCACGAACCACGTTCGGTCTCAAGCTTCCACATGCCCTCACTCGTCTTGTCGAGCGCGCCGCTGAAACCGTGACCATTAGCGAGGTAATCAGCCAAGGTGGCGTTGCCAGGATGTGCTTCTGGTTGGGGGATGTAGTTCGGCAAGACATTGAACAGCGTGGGAACATCGGTGGCACCTTGCACGTTGGAATGTCCGCGGAGCGCCAAGATGCCGCCACCAGGACGACCGATGTTGCCGAGCAGTAGCTGCAAGATAGCGGCGGTACGGATGATCTGGGAGCCGCTGGAATGCTGCGTGAAGCCGGTCGCATAGCAGAAAGCCGTGGTGCGATCGCGCCCGGAGTTCCTGCCGATGAGCTCGCCGACCTTCACGATGTCTGCTGGGCGGCACCCGCAGATATCGGCCACCACTTCAGGTGTATAGTAGCTGAACTGCTTCTTGATCAGCTGGAATACGCAGTGAGGGTCTTGGAGGGTAAGATCTTGCTTGGGCTGCCCATAGCTGCCATCGGGATTCATCTCGTATTGATAATCCCAAGTGGTTCCTGCCTGAGAATATGAATTGGTCTCAGGATCCCATCCATTGAAGAAGCCGCGCACATCATCGAACTCAAAACCGGGGTCGATGAGCGTAGCGGCATTCGTATAGTTGATCACGTACTCCTTGAACCAATAATCATGCTCGAGGACGTAATTGATGAGGCCTCCGATGAAGGCGATATCCGCGCCAGGACGCGTGTGAACGTAGTGGTCGCATGCCGCAGAGGTACGCGTGAAACGAGGGTCGACATGGATGGTGATCGCGCCTTTGCGCTTCGCTTCCATCGGCCAATGGAACGCCACGGGATGAGCCTCTCCCATATTCGATCCCATGATCAGGATGCAGTCACTATTGATAAGGTCGCGCGGGGGATTGGTGCAGGCACCGAATCCGAAGGTTGGCGAAAGCGCTGCAACGGTGGTGGAATGGCAATACCGTGCGGAGTTCTCGGTGGGCAAGATGCCCAGACCTCCCGTGAAGAGCTTTCGGATGAGATAGCACTCTTCATTATCGAGAGCCGATCCGCCGATGAATCCGATGTTCGTCGCCGCGTTTATCGTGAGGCCGTTCTCGTCCTTTTCGACGAACCCCTTGTTGCGGGTCTCCCAGATGCGATCGGCTATGGTATCGAGCATCCAATCGATGCTCTTCTCTTCCCATTCGCTCGCACCTGGTGCGCGGTAGAGCGCACGCGTCTCTCGATAGGGGTTGCGGTTCAGCATGAACGTCGACATACCCTTGGGACATTGACGCCCCGCATTGATAGGGGAGCGCGGATCGCCTTCAACTTCGATGAGCTCTTTGTCCTTATAGAAGGCCAGCTGCGAACAGCCTACTGCGCAGAATTGGCATACGGTAGTGCCGCACTTCGCTTCGCGCAACCTCGTGCACTTATGAACCGTACGATCGCTCAGAACGTCATTCACGTGAGCCATGGTCAAGTCCTTTCCTTCCTTAAACGGTGGCCTGCTTAAACGTTCATGCTAAGCAGTCCACCAGCAAACCGCAGCAAATCACCGAAGTGATTCTTGCGGGATCATTCCAGCTCTCGTTCACTGGTGCGCACCGGGCGATCGAGAGGATGATCGCTTCCCATAGGAGCGCCATTCATGCGCATCTTCTGCATGTTCCTCATGAGATAGATCGGCGATGCGTATCCGCTCCAGATATGTATCAGCCTGGTGAACGGAACGATGAGGAAGACGCAAAGTCCGATGAAGATATGGATCTTCTGCGGGGTGGCTGCATCGATCAGGTGCGTGTAGGCATCAGGCTGGAGCGTGACCAAGGCGATGGCCCAGTTCACGAAATCCAAGAGGCCTTCGCCTGATTTGTCGTAGAGCGCTGCGTTGACAACACTCGTTGCACCCATGATGAGCACTGCGCCAACCACCACCAAAACGAGCCAATCGCTCGGACGCGAGGTCTTGCGAATGCGTGGGTTGGTGATGCGTCGGTGGATCATCAGCGTGATGCCGATGAGGCAGAGCACTGCGCAGGCACCGCCTGCAATGATCTCGAGCACTTGGGTCATTTGCGGCGTGATGCCAATGTCCAGAAGGAATTGCTTGGGTACGAACAGTCCGAATAGGTGTCCGAAGAGCAGTCCGATAACGCCGACGTGGAAGAATCGCGCGCCCCAGTTTATCTCTTTCTTGCCGCCCAGAAGCTCCGAGCTCTGGCTCTTCACCGTGTAGGGGTGCGTGAGGAAGCGGATGAAGCTCCCCACCAGCCAAACCGTGATGACCACATAGGGAAATACCTGATAAACAATGAAATAGAGAAGGTGTGTAAGATCCGTATCCATAGTCATCACTTCTGCTTCCTTGGCTTGGCAGCTACTTCATAATCCTTGAACGTAGGTGCGATCTTCCTATCCATCGGGCCTCCGAAGATCTTCGATGCGCGATACCGCTGATCGCGGCCGCCGCCCATGTTCATGCCTTGTTCACCTTGCTTGAGCACGCTCGCCTCGTGGTCGCGGTTAGCGGTGGGTATCACGAAGCGATCCTCGTAGTTCGCGATGGCAAGCAGCGAATGCATTTCGCAAACATCTTCAGGCGTAAGGCCGAGCGCGCGAAGCTCGTCGATCTCGGGAGCTTCTTTGATGGCATCGAGCGGCAATTCGCTCTTCAAGTACTGATCGAGCCCTGCTGAATCGCTGTAGTGCCTCACGACGGAACGCATGAGCAGCAAGCGCGATAGGGCATCTTGGACGATCTGGGTGTTTCCACCAGCAAGGAGGTTAGCGAGATACTGGATCGGTATCCTCAAGTCCTCTGCTTTCGGCAACATGCCGTCCATCGAGAGCTTGCCTGCATCGATAGCATGAGCGATCGGCGAAAGGGGAGGAACGTACCAGACCATCGGAAGCGTGCGGTATTCGGGATGCATCGGGAAGGCAAGCCCCCATTCGATGAGCTTACGCACAGGTGATTTCTGCGCTGCTGTGATCCACTCATCCGATATGCCTTCAGCGCGTGCCTCTTCGATAACATCGAGGTTGAACGGATCGAGGAAAACGCTGCGCTGCGCTTCGTAGAGATCGGCATCGTTCTCGGTGCTCGCAAGCTCTTTTATCTTGTCGGCATCGTAGAGGACGACCCCCACATAACGAATGCGTCCCGTGCATGATTCGGAGCATACGGTCGGGCATCCGCTCTCGATGCGGGGATAGCAGAAGATGCATTTCTCTGCTTTTCCGCTCGACCAGTTGTAGTAGACCTTCTTGTACGGGCAACCGGTCATGCACATGCGCCAGCCACGGCATTTATCCTGATCGACCAAGACGATGCCGTCCTCTTCGCGCTTGTATATGGAGCCTGATGGGCAGCTTGCTACGCATCCGGGATTCAGGCAATGGTTGCAAAGGCGCGGGAGGTAGAACATGAACGTATTCGCGTATTGCGCGTAGATCTCGCGCGAAACGCCCTTGAGGTTGATATCCTCTACCGCTTCAACATCCACGCCACCAAGATCGTCTTCCCAGGCAGCGCTCCCTTCGATCTTGTCCATGACCTCGCCCGTTATGTAGCTGACTGGCTGAGCGGTAGGTGCCGTTTTCATGAGAGGCGCCTTTTGCAGCTTCTGGTAATCGAAGGTATAGGGTTCGTAGTATTCGTCGATGGTCGGCAATAGTCCATTGCTGAAGATGCCAGCTAAGAGCCACGAACGAGGCCCGCGTTTTAGCTGCATCTTTCCGTTCTTGACCTGCCAGCCACCCTTCCATCTGTCTTGATCTTCCCATTGCTTCGGGTAACCGGTGCTCGGCTTCGTCTCGACATTGTTGAACCAGACATATTCCATGCCCGGTCGATTCGTCCATACATTCTTGCAGGTGACCGAACAGGTATGGCACCCGATGCACTTATCGAGGTTCAAGACCATCGTAACTTGAGCGCGTATCTTCATAATAGCGTCTTCCTCCTTGTACCTCGGGCTAGCAGTCTTTCGCGACGACACGTTTGGTCAGAATGTCGGCTTCTGTCTCGGCTTCTTCATCGAGCCACTCAACAGAATCGAGCTTATGGAGCCAGATGAAATCGTCGCGATTCGGGCAAATGGTCCCGTAGTAGTTCAGGTGGAACGAGAGCTGCGCATAGCCGCCGATCATGTGTGTTGGATTGATCACGACGCGTGTCGGAGAATTATGGTCGCCACCGCGAATGCCCGTGACATTCGAAGCTGGCGTGTTCATGATCTTCTCGGTCGCATGCTGCAGGATCGAGAGGCCTTCTGGCATGCGTGAGGTGAGGATGGCGCGCGCCACCATCGCACCGTTGGCATTCCAGAATTCGACCCAATCGTTGTCTTCGATGCCAGCAGCTTTCGCGTCCTTGTCGTTGAGCCAGATAGTGGGGCCCCCTCGCGAGAGCGAGAGCATGCGTTCGTTGTCGTAATAGGTCGAATGGATGCCCCATTTCTGGTGGACCGTCGTGAAGTTGAGCATGATGGTGGGATGCCCGTTATCGGCAGCATGCTGATAGCCAGCCAATGCTCGCTGGTCTGCGGGCGGTCGGTATTGGGGGAATTCCTGGCCGAACGCGCGCATCCATTCGTGATCTTGGTAGAAATGCTGCCTGCCGGTGAGCGTTCGCCACGGAAGGTTCAGGTTGATGTTCTGCCAGAACGCGATGTAGGGGATCTCATCGTTTTCGGTGCCAGACCAATCGGGCGCCGTGAAGGTCTTGCGCGATTGGATCTGAAGGTCGAAGAAGGTGAGCTTATCGCCCCGATGCTCTTCAGAGAGCTGCTTGCAGGGAACGCCGCTTTGCTTCTCGACGAAATCCCAGCTGTTGTAGGCAAGGCTGCCGTTGGTCTCGGGCGAGACGCGCATGATCATATTGGCTGCCGCGATATCAGAATCCATCTTCGGACGACCTTGGGCAACGCCTTCCTTCATCGTGCCGTTGAGCTCGGCCAGCTCTTCGATCTCCTGATCGAGACCCCATTTGATGCCACGATTGCCGCCGCCGTTCTCTGAGAGGCGTGGGCCTACCGAACAGTACATATCGTGGATGTTGGCGTAATTGCGCTCCACTTCAACGATATGCGGGGCGGTCTTGCCAGGCACGAAATCGCATTCTCCTTCGTACCAGCGCTTCACTTCGAGCGGTTGTCCCAGTTCGGATGCCGTATCATGACCAAGCGGCGTGAGCAGCACATCCTTCACGGAGCCGAAACGCTCAGGATAGGCACCGCCGAGTTGCGAGATGCGCTTGGCAAGCAGCTCGAAGATCTCCCAGTCGCTTTTGGCTTCCCAAGGGCATGAAACAGCCTTCACGAACGGATGGATGAAGCTATGCATATCCGTTGTGTTGATGTCGTTCTTCTCATAGAACGATGCTGCGGGAAGAACGATATCGGAATAGAGACTCGTGGTGGACATGCGGAAATCAAGGTTGACCAAAAGGTCGAGCTTGCCAGTGGGAGCCTCTCTCCATTTGATGAGCTCGGGCATGAGGTCCTCTTCTTCGGCGGAAAGCTCTTCGCCAACGATGCCGTCTTGAGCGCCCATGAGATGCTTAAGGAAGTATTCCTGTCCTTTGCCCGAGGAGCCCAAGATGTTCGAGCGCCAGACGAAGAGGTTGCGCGGCCAATTGAAGGGCTCATCGAGGTCTTCGAGGCTGAAGTGGATATCGCCGTTCTTGAGCGCATCAACAAGATAGTCTTGCGTTGTTTGGCCACTTGCCTTTGCCTTTTCAGCGATGTTGATAGGGTTGACATCGAGCTGTGGAGCGGTGGGGAGCCATCCCATCTTCACGCTCTGGAGGTTGCAATCTATATAGGTGCCGCTATAGCGCTTCGCATCGGCAAGAGGGGAGCGCATATAGGAAAGCGGCATGCGTTCATAGCGCCACTGATCAGCATGCTCGTAGAAGTAGCTTGTTGCGTTCATCTGGCGTGAGGCAGGGATCCAGTCCTGTGCGAATGAGAATTCTGCCCATCCGGCTTCGGGGCGGATCTTCTCCTGCCCGACGTAATGGCACCAACCGCCTCCAGGAACACCTACCGTTCCGCAAAGCATGAGGATGTTCATGATGCCACGATAGGCATTGTCGGTCTGATACCACTGATTGAGTCCAGCGCCCATGAGCACGCATGCTCTTCCCTTGGTGGTAGAGGCTGCAGTTGCGAATTCTCGCGAGAGACGCATCACGTCTTCAGCGCGTACGCCGGTTATGTCTTGCTGCCAACGAGGCGTGAACGGAACGTTATCCATCTCGCCCTTGGCCACCTGACCGCCAATACCGCGGTCAATGCCCAAGAACGCGCCAAAGAGATCGAAGACCGTTGTGACAAGGGCTTCTCCTTCGGCTGTCTTGATACGCTTCACGGGCACTGCGCGCTCGAGCACGGGGCCATCGTCGGTGTTGCCAGGGAACAGCGGGATGCTCTCATCGCCAAAATAGGGGACGTTCAGCGCAACCACTTCGTCTGAGGAATCGATGAAGCTCAAGCGAGGATGGATGTCCTTGCCGGTCTCTCCATCGATCTCGAGGGTGTTCCATTTGCCCTCATCGCCGTTCGCTTCCTGCTCCCATCGGTAGCCGATCGAGCCTTGCGGCACGGCAGGGGCATCGCTCGTCTCATCCCATACGACCGTCTTCCACTGGCTATTGCCCGCCTTGGCGTAGGCTTCAAGATCGCTCGCGCGCAGCGTGCGCCCTGCCACATAGGCATCTTTGCCCGCGCGCTTATCGAGGCAGACCAGCATGGGAAGGTCGGTGAACTTCCGTACGTAATCAGTGAAGTAAGGATCGGGGTTGTCCAGGTGGAATTCCTTGAAGATAACGAAGTTCATCGCGAGAGCCAGAGCAGCATCGGTGCCTTGCTTGGGATGCAGCCACCAGTCTGCGTCTTTCGTGCTCTCGCAGTAATCGGGACAGATATTGACGAGCTTCGTGCCGTTATAGCGCGCCTCGATCATGAAGTGCGCATCGGGCGTTCGTGTCATGGAGATGTTCGTGCCCCAGCAGAGGATGTAGTTGGAGTAGTACCATGCTTCCGACTCGGGCACGTCCGTTTGCTCTCCGAAGGTTTGAGGTGACGAAGGTGGAAGGTCGCAATACCAGTCGTAGAACGAAAGGGGCGTTGCGCCGATGAGCGACAGATAGCGAACGCCAGCGCCATAGGAGACCATGGAGTAGCCGGGGATCGGCGAGAAGCCCGCGATGCGATCGGGGCCATATTTCTCGATCGTGTAGAGGTTGGCGGCCGCTATGATCTCGGTGGCTTCATCCCAGCTCGTGCGAACGAGATCGCCAAGGCCACGTACTTTCACGTAGCTTTCACGGGTTTCGGGATCTTCGACGATGCGCTTCCAGGCTTCGAGGGGCTCATGATGAGCGCGCTCGCGACGCCATGCATCGCGAAGTTGAGCGCGGATGAGCGGATGCTTGACGCGTGCTGCGCTGTAGAGATACCACGAATACCCTGCACCACGAGGGCATCCACGCGGTTCGTGATTCGGAACGCCGCAAGGGGTAGGAGGGTAGTCGGTTTGTTGGGTTTCCCACGTGACGATACCGTCCTTCACGTAGATCTTCCAGCTGCATGATCCTGTACAGTTGACACCGTGGGTGGAGCGCACGATCTTGTCGTGCGCCCAACGATCACGATAGGCATCTTCCCAGTTGCGGTTCTCGTCGGTGACTTCGCCCCAACCGTCGGCGTAGCTCCCAACGCGTTTCTTGAAGAACAGCGAACCTTCGGTGAATTTCGACATATGAACCCCTATTCATCATGGCCCGAGCGGTGAATGTTGTTCGGGCGCGTGGATGTTGTTCTTGGCATGAAGCCCTGACGTTGAACTGCCTTTCCTAGCAGCGGTTCGGCGCATTCTTCCTATCGTAGAAGAAGATGTTGATCACCAAGATGGCGGCGAAAATGACCGCGGATACCGCAAACATCACCAGCGGGCTCGTGGATGCGAGCAGAACGCCGATGGTGAACGGGCCGTACGCTCCGATAGCAGAGGTCCAGCCAACTACTGCGCCACCTTGAACGGGCGGGAAGAGCACGGCCATCTGCTGAGTGGTGGAGGCGTTGCCGCATCCTGTCCAGAAGAACACCCACCACATCGCGATCATCCAGATCCAGCAACCCATAACGGAGTCAGGCTTGTAGACGCACAGGAAGATGAGGCCGATGATCACCGCTGCAGCCATGATCGTGGTCACGCGTCCGCCACGGATCTTGTCCGAGACCTTGCCTGCGCCGACGCGAGAAAGGGCACCGATAGCAGGACCGACCCATGCGAAGGCGATAGCGGAAGGGGCGCCTTCGATGTGATTGAATACGCCATCGCCCATCAGTGCGAAATGTGCGCCCAAACCTGCGAAGGTGGCGAACGTTCCGTAGTAGAACAGCGTCATAAACCAGGTGTGCTTGCTCTTGAAAATGGAGAATTGCGTTTTGAAGTTCGCGGTAACTGGGACCGAACGCAGCAAGACGATGGCCAGGATGGAGAGGATCACCACGAGCGGGACCCATATCCAGCCGGCGTTCTGGAGCCAGATCTCTTTGACTTGGCCTGCTACGACCTCATGCTGCGGAGAGCCCAAGATCCCGAATACGGAAAACGTGATGACGATCGGCGTTACGAATTGGACGAGCGAGGTGCCGAAGTCCGACAGACCGCCTTGAACGCCAAGGGCAAAGCCGCGCTTGCTCTTCGGGAAGTAATAATTGGTGGATGCCATGAGTCCCGAGAAGGTGCCGCCGCCGATGCCAGCAAGGAAGGCGAACAGCATCAACACTTCGAAGGGAAGTCCTGGGTTCGTTACCGCGTATATCCAGCACCCAAGCGGGATGAGCAGCAAGATGGTCGACATGAAGACTAGCTTGCGTGTACCCATTATGGGCGGTAAGAAGGTCCATAAGATACGCAAGGTGCCTGCTGAGAGGCCTACCATCGCCACGAGCCAATAGAGCTGGCTTGCATCAAGGTGGAAACCGACGGCATTGAGGTGTGGCGCCAGCGAGGGCACCAGATACCAAGCGCAAAAGCCGAAGGTCAACGAGAAGGTGGAGATCCATACCGTGGTCCAAGCCAAGCGCTTGTCCCATTTCTTCGGGTCTTCAGGATCCCATTCTTTTATATCTGCTTCATGGCGATCACTTCCGTTCTTAGTGAATGCAACGGCCTCAAAACAGCGGTTGAAATGCCGTCTACATAAATCCTCCATGAGCATACCTAATCTTGTTAATCCAACAGTGCATGATGAATTGCTCTAATCTTTCTGTAGGTCTTTTGTTAGTCACTTGTTACCTATGCTGCTCGCCTGCGTTTTCATGTGAGACCTTGTACCCTACGAGCTTGGATGCTCATTCGTTCTTCGGTTGAGGTTGCCTATAATGAGTTGAACACTGTTTTTGTCGATACCGAGCGCCTGTTCGTGTTTGAAAGGACTCTACGATGATCTGGGAATTGAAAGCTCTTGCCTGTCTTCTGCTCTATCCGGATGACGACCTTCTGGAAAGCCTTCCCGAGATCGATGCGGTGTTGCAGAAGAGCGAAGAGTTGGAAGCTGGCTCGAAGAAGCGACTGAATGAGTTCGTCGCATGGGTCAAAGGGACGGACCTTACCTCGCTCCAGTCCGCTTATGTGTCGACCTTCGATATCGGCAAGCATGCGAGCTTGAACCTCTTCGAACACACGCAGGGCGATTCGCGCGATAGAGGACACGTGATGGTGGAGCTGAACAGGCTCTACAAAGAGCATGGACTCGATCTGACCACCACCGAATTGCCGGATCATCTGCCCGTCTTCCTTGAGTTCATCGCAGGGCTCGAGCGTGAAGATGCCATGCTCTGGCTCGAGAGCACGATCGAACCCATTCGCAAGATCGATCGAGAGCTCCAGCTTGATGAGAGCCCTTGGGAGGCTGTGAGTGCGGCGCTGATCGACTTCGCGGGGGCGGAGCGCGAAACATCCTCTGAGCGTTCGACCGCTGAGATGATCCCGTCGCTCGATGCGGAATACTTCGAAGCTCCAGTCACTTTCGGCGGTTCCGTCAACCCCGTTTCATCCTCAGCAGCGCTCTAAGCTCTCCTACGAGTACAAACGCGGCATCAATAACAGAAGTAAATATCCTCAGTTTTTTTGATTTCCTTCTTTCTTTTTTGCAAGGATTTGCAGCGCTGAATCGTGTTAAGAGAAGAGAGGAAGTATAAGAGGAAGGTTACCTCATGAAGAAGCACATGAAGAAGCGGTCTTTTGCTTTGTTAGCAGTGGCGGTATGCGCTGTTCTAGCGATCCCTGCGCTCGCATTCGGTTCGGCGGCCATGTTCTCAACCGAAAACGCGGTGCAAGCTGAAAGCGCGCTCGGTATTGAGAGGCAGGTCGATCAGCTTGACGCGACCGTTCCAGCTGCGAACGAGCAACCTGAGTCCGCTCAACTGAACGCGGATGATCGGTCTGCTGCGGTTGCGAACAAGGCATCTCGTCCAGCTGCAAATAGTCAAAGATTCATCGACGAGAACAGTAATGGTGTTTGTGATCACTATGAACAGGGAACCTGCGATTCTTCTTGGTGCGCTGGTGAAGGCTTAGGACAGGGGAGGGCAGGGAAAGGCCCTAATTCCTCTGCAGGACCCTCATCAGGGAATAGACATGAACCAGCTTGTGGGCAAGGATATGTTGATGCAGATGGTGATGGAGTATGTGACAATCGAGGGACTGCTAATTGCGAAGCAGCCAATCGTGGCCACCATGGCAGACATTCCTGATAACGAGTATTAGCGAAAAGGCATGATGTGCGCAAGAGTGACGACATTGAGAGAGCGATAGACACCTTTGGGTCAACGGTGTGGCGTGTATGCGTTACCTTCTTCCGGCATAGTCACGACGCACAAGATGCTTTTCAGGAGACATTCTTGAAGTATGCGCTTGCCGAGGAAACGGATTTCCAGGATGACGAGCATCGCAGGGCGTGGCTCATCAGGGTGTCGTCCAATGTATGTCGTGACATGCTGCGGGCGGCGCATCGAAAAGACCATTCGTTCGATCAGGAAACCGAGAGTCCATGCTGCGAGTTTTCTGTGGATGAAGACCCAAAAGAATCACGACATTTAGAGATAGTGGAGGCATTCCGTTCGTTGGATGATCCGCCGCGCCTTCCTCTTTTTCTATCGCTTTATGAAGGCTATACCGCGCCAGAGATCGCAGAGATAGTAGATGCTCCTGTAAACACGGTCTATTCCTGGATAGCGCGTGGAAAGAAGATGTTGAAGGAGGCGCTGTCATGAGAGATCATGAGCTGGAAGAACAGGTTAAAGCTGCCTTTGATAGCATCGAGCTGCCTCAAACGGTAAAGCAGCAGACGCTTGATCGCATTCTTGACCGCTCGTCTGCTGATGCGCATGCGGATCGGTCAGCTTTATCGAGTGCAAATGAAAAAGCCTCTGTCATCGAGCCTTCTTTTAAGAGGACGAAGCGTCGAAAGACCATGACGATCTTGAGCGGAGCACTAGCTGCATGCCTTATCGTGGCGGCTGCTCTCTTCGCTATTCCTCAGCATGAAACAACGGTAGAAGAAATCCTTGAACCTACGGCGTTCGTAGACATAGACATCAATCCCTCGATCCAGCTAAAACTGGACCAGTCGGGAACAGTAGTAGATTCAGAAGGTATCAATGATGATGGAGTAGAGGCTCTTTCAAAGGTTGCTCTTGAAGGTATGAGTTATGAACAAGCGCTGAAAACATTGGGTGAAAGCGATGCTCTCGCTCCGTATTTTGAAGAAGATGCATTCGTTGCGGTGAGCGTATCCTCTCAGGATCAGGCTCAGGAACAGGCTTTGATCGATGCGAGTGAAGCATGGCTTGCGAGTGTTCCTTGCAGGAGTTCATGCAGTGTTGCAAGCCAGCAATTCTATGAAGAGGCTCATAGCCATGGCATGGGTTGCGGCCGGTATGCTGCAGCTGTCGAACTGATCGAATTGGACCCCGATACTACGCTTGAGGAGTGTTCTCGCCTATCCATGCGCGAGTTGCATGATCGCATTGCTGCCTGTGCGTCGGATGATGCAACAGGGTCAAATCAGGGACAGAATGCAAACAATGGAGTGCATAGGGACTTTGATAACGGTCGGGGCCATGGTGCAGGTAGAGGCCATGGTGCCAACCATGGGTCGTATCATGGCCAGAGATGAACCAATGTTCTATAAAAAAGTTTGCTCATAAAACAATTGTATGAAGAGTGCTTTCACCACGGCCTTCTTGCTCATTGCATCCTGTTCGTTGTTCGGGTGGTAATGCAATGCATTTTGCGCTGAACTCCCCGCTGAACTGCCTAATCAATGATCTCTACTCAATAAGTAGTGAGGGTATTGTTTTACGGTATCTGAACAATACGTAGCCTTATGTGATGCCCCTGTGTTCCGCGACCTATACTATGAAAATTGTGCTTGGCAAGCTTGGTGTGAACATGTTCAACGAGCAGTCAAGCAGAAGGGGGAACCTTTACTATAAGGAGGAATAACATGGCAGATTACTACGGAACAGATACGGTCGTTTCGGACCTTCGCGACGATGGCCTTTTGATCATGCGCATCAACCGACCAGATGTTGCTAACGCTTTGAATGGCGAAACGTCTCGCGCGATGGAGAACATCATGAACAATGCCGAAACGGATCCGGCGGTCCGCGCGATCATCGTTACGGGCACAGGCAAGGTCTTTTGTGCTGGCGAAGATCTTTCGGAGCTTTCTGAAGGTGGCGAATGCCAGACGGTCACCGAACATGGTTTCGGTGGTTTGACTGCGCGCGTTTGCTCGAAGCCGATCATCGCGGCTGTGAATGGCAGTGCTGCAGGCGGCGGCATGGAGATCGCGATCTCCTGCGACATCGTGGTCGCCAATGAGAATGCGAAGTTCGGCTGCACCGAAGTCGGCCTTGGCATCATCGCTTCAACGGGCGGTATCGTGCGTCTTGCTCGCGACATCAACCGCAAGGACTGCATGGAGTTGTTGCTGACCGGCAAGAAGATCAAAGCGCCTGAGGCAAAGGAGCTTGGCCTGATCAACTATGCTGTTCCTGCGGATGAGGTCATGGATAAGGCTATCGAGATCGCTGAGACGATCCTGCAGAATGCGCCGCTCGCGCTCAAATGGACCAAGTATCTTGTCCATGCTTGCGACCAGATGAGCGAAGAGGATGCTATGCGCTATTGCGATGCTGCATACCGCTTCCTCGAGAAGACAGAAGATGGCATCGAAGGCCCGCTGGCCTTCACCGAAAAGCGCGAGCCGAAGTGGGTCGGTCGCTAGTCCTCGGACGGACGCTGTCTCACAAGATAACAGCTTGAACATACCCTCCTAAAGATAAGGAAAAGGCACGTGCTCGGAGGTGCCTTTTCCTCGTTTATGGGCCAGATCGCCTGCTCAGTCCATGCGGTCTGGCTTTTGTTCGTGAAGGGTTTGCTAGAAACCGCTCGCAGCTTTGAGACGGTAGATCCCGTCGTCTGTGAGTACCATGCGCTGGACGATGCCCTGCGCCACGAGCGTTTGGATCATGACGAACGTTTCAAGCAGCAGGTAGTAGCGCGCAACCGCGGGAAGCTTGTACCACTGCTCTGGTTCAGGGCGCTTCGAACACAGGCGGGCCACCGTCTCTCCCATACAATAGGGATGCGCGGCGATAGCGCGCAGCACCTCACGACGGCGCTCAGCTTTGCGATCGATGATCTCGTTGATGCGGTCCGAGAAGCCCTCCTTGATCGGGCTGCCATGGCCAGGGAGCACCAGGCGGGGCTCCAGCTTCTGCACCTTCTTCAGGCTCTCGAAATAGCGTTCGTAACCGTCCTCACCGGTGAAGAACGAATCGATAGCGGGCGTGGTGATGGTAAGCACGTGATCGCCACTGAACAGGATGCCCGCATCGGCATCGAAGAGCACAAGCGAATCGGGAGAATGCCCCGGCACCTCGAAGACCTGGAGCGTGCGATTCCCGACCGTGATAGTGTCGCCTTCCTTAACGGGGCGTATATCAAAGCGCTCTTCATCTATGAAGATCGTCTCGCGATTGCAGGCTTCGTAGGCTTGCGCATCTGCAGGACTTGCGCCCATCGCCAGCATGCGGCGGAAGAAGAGCTCATCGATCTCGGAGGCGGTCGGCTCATGCCTGCTCTCGAACCCGATCCGCGATCCGTAAATGGGCGTGCCTGGTGCCAAGATGTCGTTCACCTGACCAGAATGGTCGAAGTGTTGGTGCGTCAAGAAGAGCTTGAGCTTGCCGAGATCGACCCCGATCGCCTCGAGTGCGTTGCGCATGATGTGATAGGATCGTTCGCCTGGCGCACCGGCATCCACCATCAGCCACTCTCCATCGTCGTAGACCAGATAGCTATTGGAAACGCCATCACCGAGATTCTTGAAGCGCACATGGGCTGAATAGACGAGCGGATCTTCGCAGACCAGCTCCCAATGGCATTCGGGCTGCAGTTCATCTGGGTGCTCGCGCGTGAGCAAGGGTTGCTGTTGAGGCTGTTGTTCGAACATAGATGCCAGCTTACCAGACGAAATTGCCCAAACGGATCTTGAGCGCTATTACGAAACTTGAACGTTGCGTAAGGCACCGTCGATCGCTAGTTCAACATGCTCGATTCCTGGAGCGACTGTCCACGTGTCTCCGGTGCCATCATGACCGAAAGCACCAATCCTAAAATGACGAGTCCTGCAGCCACTAGCATGGTCGGTCCTACACCGAAGTTCTCGAGGAAGATCGGTGTGCCATAGGTTGAGATGATGGTGCCGATACGCGAGATCGAGATGGAGATACCCACCGCTGATGCGCGCACATGAGTAGGGAAGAGCTCATTGGGGTAGAGCCACTGCAAGATGCCCGGGCCACCGCTGAAGAATGCGTAAAGTCCGAATGCGATGATCACGACCCAGATCGGCGCATCAGGGAAGATGCCCAAGATTACGAGACCAACAGCCATGAAGAACAGCGATCCGATCAGAAGCGGGCGTCTGCCCAAGGAATTGAGCCAGAACATGGCTGGGATCGTGCCGATCAGGAAGAAGAGGCTCACCGCGCTCTCGCCCAGAATGGACATGCGTCCTTCCGAAAGACCGAACGCACTCATGATATCGGGGCCGAACGTGTAGATCGCGTACATAGGAACGACCTGGCAAAGCGTTAAGATGCCCAGGTAGATGATGCGCTTGAAGTAACCTGCCTTGAACAGGAATCCGAGTGAAGTCTTCGTGGGCTGCTCGTCCTCGTGGATCTCGATATCCTCACCGAACACGCGGTCCATGACCGCACGCGCTTCAGCGAACTTCCCCTTGCTCTGCAGCCAGAGCGGGGACTCAGGGATGTCGTGCCTGCCGATCAAGAGGATGATGCAGGGAACGACCGCGCTGCCGAGCATCCATTTCCAGCCATCTTCGATCCCTACCAGGGCAAAACCGACGAAAGCTGCGGCTGTTGCGCCCAAATACCACGCAGCCGAGACCGCACCCATCGAGATGGACCGGTGCGCCTTCGGGGTGAATTCGGCTATGAGCGAGGTGGCAATGGGGTAGTCTGCGCCTACGAAGAGACCTATCGCGAAGCGTGCCAAGACCAGTTGGAGCGGGTCGGCGGCGAAGACCGAGAGCACCGAGAACACTCCGATGGCCACTACGTCGATGATGAACATGGCGCGCCGGCCTACCAGGTCGGTCAGCCAGCCGCCTAGGATCGTGCCGAAGAAGATGCCCAAGAACACCGAAGCGCCAACTGCGGCGCTCCACATGGTATCGAGGGCGAAGAGAGGGGTGATCTGGGTGAGTGCTACGCCGATGATGGCAAGGACGTAGCCATCCAGGAAGGATCCGCCGCTCGAGAAGAAGGTGATCTTGCGCAAGAAGGGCGTCATCTTGACATCATCGATGGTCTTGTTGACAGCCTTCTTGACCTTAGTTGCTACTTCATCGACGGTGGCATTGGTCGCGCGTTCGCTTGCACCTCCTGAAGCAGGAGCAGACGCAGTTCCCGAAACAGCTGCTACCGCGCTACACGCAGCTACCGATGTAGTGGATGTAGGCGCCGAAGCAGCCGCACCTGCCGATGCGGCAACAGGTGCTGCTTGTGGTGGACTTACTGCTTGCGTGATCTTCTTAATCGCTCGTCTCATGACTGCTCACCTTATTCCAACGTTAGTTCCATTCTACTATTCCGTAATTCAGATGCGGTTTTGCTCCGGTCATATTGGCATCGGCATCAACCAACTGAAAGCGCCCTTCGTTCTCACCGACGCGCCACATGCGTGTCGTGAGCGTTTGACCTGGTATGACCGGGGAAGTGATGCGCGTTTTGAAGCGCGTCATGCGTTCAGGTTGGCCCGGGAACCAGGTTGAGATGAGGTGGCGCATAGCGAACCCACCCAGGCTCACTCCGTGAACGATCGGACGCGCAAGGCCTGTTTGCTCGGTGTAGGCCCAATCGATGTGCTGCTGATGCCAATCGCCCATCAGCCGATAGATGAGCGGCATGTTGAAGGGGACCGTCTCGGTCACTTCGGCATCTGGCAAGCGATCGGGGATCTCCACCACATCGTGCGGAGGCTTCGGACCGCCCCAGCCGCCATCGTTGATGCAGACGTCCCAGGTCTTGACCGTGCAAAGATGAGTGCCGTCGTTGCTGTAGCTCCTGCCTGTTTGCAAAGAAAGGCATCCGCGACCCTCGCCGCGATCGTAGAGGGCGTCTTGCGTGACGAAGGTCTCGACACGATCGGACATCTTGAAGGGGGCATGGAGCTCGATCTCGAATCCGTAGTGCAGCGACCCTGAATAGTCGTATCCATAGTCGAGCGTGCGCGTCATCTCTTCGTTCACCGTGAGCGGCACGCCGAAGATGGGCAAGACCGCTAGATGGGGGTCGTTCGCATCGCCTTCGTTGAGGTATTCAAGATCGGTGATGCCGTCGTAGCCCGCATTGCAGCCGAGCGCACAGATCTCCAAGTCCCTGAAATCGTACGAGCGTACGAAGGGGCCGAACTCTTTTCCAACGATTTCGGTACTGATCGCCATGGCGTTCATCAACCTCTCTCATCATTTGCGCGCAGAAGCGTATGATCGCCTGCGCAGTGCGGAGCGAAACTGGGTGCAAGTTCTCGCTTTCCGCGTGGTCAGCTTAAGAGCTTCTTCTCGATCTTCATGCTGCAAGTACGCGGGAAATCTTCAACGACCTCGTAGAAGGTGGGGACCTTGAACGATGCCATGTGGTCCTTGCAGTACTGCTCGACTTCCGCAAGCGTCATGCTCTCGCCTGGTGCGAAGCGAACGAACGCCTTGATGGCTTGATCGCGGATCGGATCAGGAACACCGATCACCGCAGCCTCAGCGATAGCAGGATGCTGTTCGAGGATCTCCTCGAGTTCGGTAGTGGAGATGTTCTCTCCTGACCTCTTAACCATGTTAACCTTGCGGTCGACGAAGTAGAACCAACCGTTATCATCTTGATAACCTTGATCTCCTGTTTTGAGCCAACCGTCGGCGCTGAAGGTATTCTCGGTCGCTTCGGGGTTGTTGTAGTACTCGAGCATCACCGAACGGCCACGCTCGCCTTTTATCTGGATCTCGCCAACTTCGCCAGGGGGCAGTTCGTTGTCCTCCATGTCGCAGATGCGCGCCTTGTAGCCGAGTCCTGCGCGCCCCACCGAAGGCCAGTTACGTGCGCCAACGGGCGGGTCGGTGATGGCCCAGCCGATCGATTCGGTCGAGCCGTAGGTGTTCATGATCTTCATGTTGAAGCGCTGCTCGAATTCTTCCTTCTCCGCATCGGTGATGGGGATGAAGTAGAGCACTTCGCGCACGCAGTGGTTCTTCTCTTCAGGATCGACCGGTTGGAGAAGCAGCGTCCGCAGCATCATGGCAACGCATTGGATGACGGTGGCCTTGTAATGGCGGATCTGCTTCATGAAGCGGGTCGCCGAATACTTCTCGACGATGATGAGGGAAGCTCCTGCGGTGATCACGGGCATCAGGGCGGCCAGCTGGAAGTTCGAGTGGCATGCGGGCATCGAGGTCAGCACGCGGTCGCTGCCGCGCAGCGAGACTTCCCAATCTCCATACAACCCCGAGAACACCATGTTCGCGTGCGTGAGCACCACGCCTTTCGGGCGGGAGGTGGTGCCTGAGGTGTAGATGATCTGCACGGGGTCGTCGGAGGCAAGCTCGCAGGAATCGCGCAGGATCGCGCTCTGTTCGCAGCGCATCATCCAGAAATCGTAGATGCCCTGCTGGCCTTCTTCGACCGTGCCGAGTGGTGTGTAGATGCTCGAGAAATCGATATTGCTCTTGGGAGATTCAGTGCCAGCGCGTGCCACCACCACCCCCTTGGGGAAGTAATGGCCGCGTGCGAGCAGCTCTTGGTAGGTCTCGTAGAAGAGCGGCTCGACCACGACGCAGATCGCATCCGAGTTCTCTAGGATGTACTCGGCTTCATCAGCAAGATACTGTTCGTTGATGGGCACTGCCACCGCGCCGATCTTCGCAAGGCCGAACAGGCACATCAGGAATTCTGGCGAGCTGTGGAGATGGAGGGCAACGTGATCGCCTTTCTCGATACCGAGATCGAGAAACACATTGGCGATACGGTTGACATCCTCGTCGAATGCGGCGTAGGTGTATTCGAACACATCGCCCACGCGGTTCTGGAACGTGAGGAAGTGTCGCCTTCCCTTGCGCTCGACCACGCTTTGCCACAGGTCACGGAGCGTTTCGTTTCCTACGATGTCGGCCATTTTCGTCCCCTCCTACGAAAAGATGCTGGTAGACTTTCATTTCCCCTTCTCATAACGAACGCACGCGTGGCAGTGCTATTTGGCGTTCATGGTCGAGACCGAGCCCGTATGTCCTGAAAGCTCATGGTGAACGCTTGCGCCTGACCCTTTGAGCGCTCGTTCGTGATGAGAAGAAGACCTGCCTAAGGATTCCCCCCGGATCCCCTCCGGGGCAGGTGACCGGAGGGGATCATTTGGAAAGATCGGGAGCGCTGCAGCTCGCGGCGGCGCGCGCAACCCGTGAAGCTTGGCACTGTTGCCAGGCGGTGAGCTAGCCCGCTTTGACCACGTTGGCCGCGATCAGCTCGTCGATCTGATCAGGTGTGTAGCCGAGCTTGGTGAGCACATCGATGGTGTCGCCGCCTTGCTCAGGCATCGGACGCCATACTTGGCCTGGCGTCTGCTCGAAGCGCGGCATGGGGGAGAGGCCTTTGAAGGTGTCGCCATCTTTGGTCTCCCATTCGATGAAGTTGCCACGCATCTTCATGTGCTCGTCTGCCACCATGTCCTCGAACTCATATACGCTCTGAGCAGCGATGCCTTGTTCTGCCAGGACATCTTCAAGCTCGAGCTTGGTGCGTTCAGAGAGCCACTTCTCGAGGCGCTTCTCGAACTCGGGCGCGATCGGCATGGAGAGCCATAGCGATGCCGTATCATCCGGCACCTCAGGCGACCCCCACACATCGCCCATGCCCAAGGTCTCGAGCATCCACTTGTTCTGGCGGATGCCGAAGAGGTTCAGCGCGATGAAGCCATCAGCGCATTTGTAGACGCCGATGCCGCAGAGGTTCTGGTTGCGAGCACCTGCGCGCGGCCACTTCACACCGTCGTTCAGGTAATCGACCAAGTAGTACTGGCTCATATACATGATGCCCTCGTACATCGCCCAGTCGATGCTCTCGCCCTGACCAGTGCGCTCGACCTTGTGCAGTGCTGCGAGCGTTGCTGCGATCAACAGGTAGCTGTTGATGTAGTCACCGGAGTAGGGCATCGTGATCATGGGCTGCTCGGGCGTGCCGTTCTGGCAAGTGAAGCCAGCATACGGGCCGACCGTGCCATCGTAGGCGGCGCGCTTCACGCGGTCCGGGTCGCCATAGGCGCCGAATCCTGAGCAGTGCACGATGACGAGCTTGGGGTTCGCGGCCCACAGATCCTCGTCGGTGATGCCCTTGCGCTGCCAGGTGCCGCCCTTGGAAGACTCGAAGAAGATATCGGTGTCTGCGAGCATCTTCAAGAGCACTTCTTTGCCTTCGGGGGTGAACTGGTTGAGCGCGACCGAGCGGCAGTTGCGGCGTTCCGCCTGAGCTGCGTTCTTCGCATCGCGGACCGTATCGCCGTAGCCCGTGTTCTCGAGCCAGGTCACATCTGCGCCCCAGTCGGCCATGATGTTGCAGGCACGCGGCACTGCTTCTTCCATGGCGGCGAAGACGACCTTCACATCATCCAAGACACCGAAGCTTGGTTTTTCAGTTGGGATTGCCATGAGGTTCCTCCTTGTGGTTTCTCTTAGGTTCGAAGCTAAGGCCTAGCGATACTTCTTCAGGGCGTTCTTTGCAGTGGTGAGGATCATCATCTCGTCGGTACCGCCGGAGATGCGGTCGACACGCAGGTCACGCCAGAAGCGGTTGATGCGATGCTCGCTCGCGACCGAGATGCCGCCCATGATCTGCATGCCATCGTCGACTACCTTGAAGGCGGCGTTGGCGCAGTAATACTTGCACATCGCTGCTTCGCCGGCGTCGAATTCGCCATTGTTGTTATCAGCGTTCCATGCTGCTTCGTAGAGCATATTCTTCATGGCGTTCAGGCGAATGGTCATCTCGGTGATCTTGAGCTGGTTGAGCTGGAAGCGACCGATGGTCTTGCCGAATGCCTCGCGCTGATTGGCGTGACGCAGTGCATCCTCATACGCGCAGATCGCGTTGCCATAGTCGCAGGCACCTACCAGCCAGCGCTCGAAGTTGAAGTCGGAGACGCCGCGGTTGAAGCCGTTGCCTTCCGTGCCGAAGATATCCGACTCATCGAGTTCCACGTCGTTGAAGTAGACCTCGCAGCAGCTATCCATGCGAAGACCGAGCTTGTCCAGCGGGCCCAGTTCGATGCCCGGCTTGCTCATGTCCACCATGAACTCGGTGAAGATGCTGGGGTCATCGGCGTTCTTCGCCATGACGACGAGCCATTTCACGCCCTTGGAGGAGGTGATGAAGGTCTTGGTGCCGTTCAGGTAGATGTGACCGTCGCGACGCTTGTAGTTGGTGGTGAGAGCGGAGACATCGGAGCCTGCGCCTGGTTCGGTGCAAGCGGAGTTCCAGATCTGCTCGCCGGTGCCCAGATATGCCATGACCGCATCGATCTGCTCAGGCGTGCCTTCGCGGATGATGGTCTCGAAGCCAGGCAGCTGATAGAGCACGTAGGTGGGGCCGCCATACTGACCGAGCACCTCATAGACTGCCATAAGGGTGACCAGCGGCTGCTCAAGGCCGAGTCCACCACGATCTTCGGGGAGCATGATCTGATCGAAACCGAGATCGCAGAGTCCCTTCACCCAGCGAAGCGGGTACTCATGCTTTTCGTCGCACTCCTGGAAGTACTGATCCCAGGGCTCGCTTTCCATGTACTCACGATAAGCCTGGACGATGAGTTCCTGGTCGACGCTTAGTTTGAAATCCATTGTTTTCCTCCTTTTGGGGTGCTACTGCGCGTTTCGCGGTAGCAAACTTCTTCCTTATTGTCTTGGTGGAGTTCACTGTTTACCCCCGTGAACCACATCAAGACGATCGCCAGCTTGCGTTCATGCAAGCGTGTCGCTAGTGGGGTAGGACGGCCGTGCTAGGCAAGACCGGGTTCTGCGATGCCAACCTGCTCCTTGAAGAAGGTGGCACCGTGCTCGAGCGCATCGTTAGCTGCGTCGAGCGCTTTGGTGTAATGCAAGAATGCATGGATCACGCCTTCGAACATCTCGAACTGATACGGGATCGCATACTGATCGCAGATGGCTGCGAGCGTGCTCGAGTCATCGCGCAGTGGGGCATACTCTGCTGCTGCGATATAGCAGGCAGGCATGTCGTGCGTCATATCGTTCAAGAAGAGATTTGCATAAGGCGAGGTCTTCAGCTCTTCGATGTCGTTCGCATAGAGCTGCTGATAGAACATCCAGTCCTCTTCGGCAAGGCCATCCCAAGGGCCACCGAGCAAGCGCATGGAGCCCGAATCGGTAAGGCCGAACCAGCCGTAGTAGAGCAGCAGGCACTTGATATGAGCGATCGAATCGGTGGTGTCGCGCAGATAGAAGGTTGCGGCCAGGTTCAGATGCGCACCACCTGAATCGCCTGCGAACCCCATGCGCTCGGTATCGATGCCATAGGCTGCTCCTTCTTTGTGCAAGAACTGCGCAACGAAGGCGACCTCCTCCACGGCTGAAGGGAATTTCGCTTCAGGGGAGAGGCGGTAATCGACTGCCACGACGATCGCGCCCGTATTGCGGGCGAGGATGCGGCAGATGCGATCATGAGTGTCAAGGTTGCCGAGAACGAAGCCGCCTCCGTGCACGTAGACGATAACTGGAGTGGTTGGACTTTGAGCTTCCTTGCCAGCAAGCGCTTCGTCGGTCGGATAGTAGAAGCGTACTGCCATGGGGCCATGAGGGCCGGTGAGCTCTTCATCGAAGGAGAGCTTCATGACCGGGCCGCCTTCTACCCAGAACTCACGGCCGAGCACGTAGTTCTCACGCATGACATCGAATCCGACCGAGGTGTCATTCGCATCACCGGCGAGGGTGGCCTCTTTCGCGAGGATCGCCTTCATCTGAGGATTGATGCGAGCCAGTACATCAAGCTTGTTCATGAGTTTCTCCTTCTTTGGGTGGGGTGCCTTCGGTGGGAAGGCACCCCTTTGGACGGTAGATTGAGCAGAGACAGTGGGGAGTTTGTTCGGTGATCGTGTCTCAAGATCGCCTGATCGAGCGTGCGAACCTTACGCTTCTTGCGCTTGCACGTCCGCTTCGATCTCTGATTCGACTTCTTCCTCGATGATGTCGTTGCGGTGCTTCTTGATGGAGCGGAGCAACATGACCAGGCAGAAGATGCCGACCACTGCCAGACCGATCTCGATACCGAAGATGCCGTTGAAGGCTGCGGTACCCTGAGCGTCGATCATGGAGCCGTACCAGGTGTGGATGAAGACGTCGGGCAGGAAGCCGATCACGGAGAGCAGACCAGCTGCAGTACCGAAGATCTGCATCGGGATCTTCACCTCTGAGAGTGGGGACGAACCGATCGAGAATGCGCCGTAGGTTGCGAAGCCGAACAGTACGACCATGACGGATACGATGATGGCTGCATTAGGATCATGCGGATAGAAGATGAATCCTATCAGTACCGCGATCGCGAGTACGAATCCACCGATGATGGCCTTCGAAGGACTCTTGATCTTCGTGGCTATGAAGCCGACGATCGGGCCAGCCAGAAGACCAATACCATAGGTACGGATGAGGCCGATCACGTTAACGAGGTTGCCATCTGCATTGAAGCACTGGGTCAGATACGGCGTGGTGTAGGTAGCGCCCTGATAGACCGCGTAAACGCAGAAGTAAGCGACGCATGCCCAGATAACACCGGGGTGCTTGAAAGCTTGCACTGCCTCAGCGAGGCTGAAGAGCTTCGCATCCTTGTTGATCTCGCCCTTGAAGTCGGGGATCAAGAAGAAAGCGATGATGCCCAGCACAGCGATGATCACTGCCAAGAAGATCAGCATGACCTGAACGCCGGTGGCAGCATTCGCGATGGAAGCGATGATGCCCGCGTTGATGAGGCCGAGCACGAGGCCGGTAACACCATAGATAGAGTAGGAGATACCGATCTTGGACGCGTACTCATCTTCTTCGCAGCAAAGCCTGACGACCTTGAAGCGCGTGCCCCACCAGATGAGGATGGAGGTGACGCCCATGGCGACGAAGAGCGCGAAGCAAACTTGGACCGAAGGAAGCGTGGCGTAGATCGCTACCAAGACCGCCGTGGTCAAGAAGCCGACCGTTGCCAGGGTACGCATGCGGAACTTGTCAGCTACGATGCCTGAAGGTAGATAACAGATCATCGCCGCGATGCCGTAGGCGGATACCATGAGACCGAGGTCTGCATTGGAACAGCCGAGTGCTTGCATCAGCGGATCATAGAATACATTCTTCAAATACATTGGCGCGTAGATGATCGATGATCCCATCGAGATCAAGATCACGAGCGCCCACTTGTGGAGCGTTGAGATGTCGCGGTACGTCACCTCACCTTTGCTCTTTGCTAGGAGTGACATTAGCGTCCCCTTTCCTTTTTCCTTGGCTACTCTTCAGAGTGCCGCCTTCTGTTTCCCCTCTGCTTACTTCGTTTTACGTTCGTTATCTCATAGTGCCCAGATTTACGATCCGTTGTCCTTTTGTCGCTTTACTGTGATTCGCTCGCGAACTGGATCTTATGAACCAACGAAAAAGACGTAAGCTGCCAGCATTTACCGACGGGATCATCTTGCTTGAACGCGTTCATGAGCGCATCACATGATGCGAGGGATTATGAGGTTGCGATCAAAGTGGGGAGTGAACTTTTTTTGGTGAGCGAGCGACATACTGAAAAACTAGTGATGCTTCTGACCTTATGTTCTGTATGCTGATACTATACAAAGAACGAAAAATCCAGCGAAGAAGCCGTGCGCGTTCGTTTTGAGGAAAGGTAGCGAAAAAGGTAGATCACTATGCAAGATACTCGATCAGCTCTTGACGAAGTGGAAGAGCATGAGCCGATTCAGAGTGTTGACGAGAACACTTTGGGCGAATCACCAAAAAATACTACGAGACAACCCGTTGTTGATCGCTTGATGACCGCTCATCCAGCGCTCAAGTACCTTGGTTTCTCGCTTTTGATGGCTTATCACTATCTGATGTGGTTTTGCCCGTCGAGCTTCTTCAAAACCGACCTTTTGGCTGCCAGCGTCACGGTAGCATGGCTCTGGAATCTGGCCGGTACGGCATTCTTCATGATCGTGACCGTGGTCTTCTTGGGGCGCAAGCGTCATCTTTCTGATTATCCGTGGGTCATGAGGATCGTTACGGTACTTCTGATCGTTGCGACTGCTCTGCTGCTCTATGGGGCACCTATCACCAGTTCTACGTACGTGATCTATATATTCAGCTTCGTCGCTGGCGGCCTTGAGGGCTTGATGTGGATCTTATGGGGCGAAGCCTTGACGCGCGCGCGAGCGAACTTCTCGGTGGTGCATATCGGCACCACATTCGGCGCGACCGTGCTGGTGGTGATGGTCGTAAGCCTGTTCATCCCTGCTGATTTCTCGCCGCTCTTCGTCATATTGCTCGCGGCGCTGTCGGGCGTGTTCCTCTATGCGCACAAGAAGATTCCTACCACCTACCCGGTACTCTTGCCGCGCGATACGGTCAAGCCAGCATTCTCGAGCGTGCTGGCGGTTTGTAGCGTTGGTTGCTTCACGGGTGTGGCTTGCTATTATCTGGTCGCGATCGTGCCATGGGAGCATTTTTCGGTAGGAGAGTACATCTTTGTGATCGGGGTGGTGACGGGCGCTCTGCTGATCTTGCTCGTTTCGGGGCTTTCGGTTCTATTCAAGGCGAAGGCTTCGATGTTCAAGCTCTTCCCGTACTATTTGGTCTTCGCCATCGTGGGACTGACCTTGTTCCAGAGTCACGAATCGCTCTATCCGCTCGCCTTCGTGGTGGGCTTGAGTGTGTCGTCGCTCTTGGAGGTCTCGCTCATCATGTACTTCGGAACGCTCATGCGTCGCGGTTTCTTCGCCCCGGCATTGGCGGTCACATTCTCGGTCGCTTCGATCCGCATCGGCATTGCGCTGGGGAATTGCCTGGGGCTTTTCTACGAGCGTCACGCTGATATCGCGCAGTTTGCGGTCACGCCCACCACGCTCCTCTTCATCTGCATCCTGGCGTTCGTGCTGGTGCCGGTCGGAAAGCTGGAGCTCGCGCTTCATCGCGCTCACCACAGCACCCGTTGCTCCTTCGCAGATCGATACGATCTGTTCCCAGATCATCTCAGAGTTCAAGCTCTCAGAGCGCGAAGGCCAGATCCTGAAGCTGATCGCACGGGGCAATACCGTGAACAGCATCGCGAACAAGCTGGTCATCTCACCGCATACGGTCAACACGCATATCCGGCACATCTATGACAAGGTCGGCATCCATAAGCGCGGCGAGCTGCTCGAGTACATCAATATGAAGAAGGAAGAGCAGGTCTAGCGCGCGTTCGGGTAAGCGGGCGTTTGGGCTCCGACGCTCTGTGTCTCGCAGTAAGCACCAGACGGAAATGGCGTGCGTTGCGTTTTGGGCACTGTTTCAGCATTGAGCGGAGATGCAGCACATATGTTTAGAAAGCACACGCAGAAAGAAGGTAGAGCATGAAAGTGGTCATCGTTGGTGGAGTAGCGGGTGGCGCGACGGCAGCAGCACGTCTCCGACGGTTGGACGAACACGCGCAGATCATCGTGTTCGAACGCTCGGGCTATGTTTCCTATGCGAATTGCGGTTTGCCTTACTACATCGGCGGCACCATCGCCGATCCTTCTGCGCTCACGCTCCAGACGCCGGAGAGCTTCCGCGCGCGTTTCGATGTGGACATGCGAGTGAACCATGAGGTGACCGCGCTCGACGTTCAGGCGAAGACGCTCACCGTGAAGAACCTGCTTACGGGCGAGATGTTCGAGGAATCGTACGACAAGCTCATTCTCTCACCGGGTGCGAAGCCCACGCAGCCACGTCTTCCCGGGGTGGGGCTCGAACATGTTTTTACGTTGCGTACGGTAGAAGACACGTTCCGCATGAGGGATTTCATCGATACGCATCATCCGCGCACGGCCGTGATTGCGGGTGGCGGCTTCATAGGCCTTGAGCTGGCTGAGAATATGCGTGAGATCGGTATGGAAGTTACCATCGTTCAGCGGCCGCAGCAGCTCATGAAGCCCTTCGACCCCGATATGGCGGCGTTCATCCACGCCGAGGCGCGCAAGCATGGCATCAAGCTGGCGCTCGGGCACACCGTGGAAGGCTTTCGCGAGACGGGCGATGGCGTGGAGATGCTCTTAGCGGATACCGATCCGATCCCGGCTGACATGGTGGTGCTGGCCATCGGCGTCACGCCTGATACGCATCTTGCGAGCGAGGCGGGTCTTGCGATGGGCGTGCGCGGCAGCATCTTGGTGAACGATCACATGGAGACCTCCGCGCCTGATGTCTATGCGGTGGGCGATGCGGTGCAGGTGAAGCACCTGGTGACCGGCGAAGAGACGCTCATTTCGTTGGCGGGTCCTGCGAACAAGCAAGGGCGTATCGCGGCTGATAACATCTGTGGGATCTCGAGCACGTATCGCGGCTCGCAGGGGAGCAGCGTCATCAAGGTCTTTGATATCACTGCGGCTTCCACGGGTGTCAACGAGACGGTAGCGAAGGCGGCGGGGCTTGCGGTCGATCATGTGATCCTCTCGCCTATGAGTCACGCGGGCTACTATCCGGGCGGCAAGCTCATGACCATGAAAGTGGTGTTCGAGAAGGAGACGTATCGCCTGCTCGGTGCCCAGATCGTGGGGTACGAGGGTGTTGACAAGCGCATCGACGTGCTGGCAACGGCCATCTTCGCAGGCTTGCGTGCGACCGATCTGAAGGACCTCGACTTGGCTTACGCGCCACCGTATTCGTCGGCAAAGGATCCGGTGAACATGGCGGGCTTCATGATCGAGAACATCGAAGAGGGCATCGTGAAACAGTGGTATTTAGGCCAACTCGAAGAGCTACAGGATCGCAGCGCGCGTGGGGAAATCACTCTGCTTGATGTGCGCACGCCTGCCGAGATCGCGCTCGGGCGTATCTCAGGGTTCGTGAACATTCCGCTCGATTCTTTGCGCGAGCGCATAGGGGAGCTCGACCGCGAAAAGCCCGTCTACGTGATCTGTCAGAGCGGTCTGCGCAGCTATGTGGCGTGCCGCATCCTGGCAGGTAATGGCTTCGATGCGTTCAACTTTGCAGGAGGCTTCCGCTATTTCGAGACCGTGGTGAGAGATCGTGCGCTCATCGAAGCAGCGTTCCCGTGCGGTGCTGATCAGTAGCGGGAGTTTGTTCGTTATGGCGCAGGAGACACGAGCAGTCAATTCGGCGCGCGCTGAAACGCGGGCGTGCATCACGAAAGCTCTCGTAAAGCTTACGCAGGACAAGGCGCTCTCTTCCATCAGCGTAACGGAGCTTTGCCAGGCTGCGGGCGTTTCGCGCATGGCGTTCTATCGCAACTACGATTCCAAAGAAGAGGTCTTCACTGCTCGGCTTGAAGAGGTTATCGCAGATTATGCGCGCGTCACGGAGCCGCTTTTGAAAGCCGGAACGCTTTGGTATGATGTCGGCCACTTGAGTACGTGCTTCGAATTCTTCAAGAACAATGCAGCGCTCATGAATTGCCTGTTTCGCTGTGGGTTCACGGGGCTGCTCGTGAAATCGATCTCCGATTTCCTGATCGGCCGCTATGGGAATGGCACCCCTGAGGGCAATTACATCTTAACGGCTTTTGCGGGCTCGCTTTGTGCATGCTACCCGCTTTGGGCTAAGCGTGGTTTCAGGGAGTCACCGCGGCAGATGGCCGAGCTGCTCGGGCGATTCTATACGGCCATCCCTTCTGCCAGCAGTTAGTGGCTCTGCTGTAAGCCGCAAGTGTGCTCGGAGTCTTCGCGGTTTTCGCAAGGCATTTCACGAACAGCCCGAGCTGGCTATGCGAGCGACCTTCCTGGCCGTATTGCAAGCACTTGGCTCACGCTCTTCCTTACCCTTCTTGCTGAACAATTTGCGCCTTTCTGTAACACTCTGCATCGCGGAGCAGAAGACCGTTCTGTCAAACGTTACAATTTGTAACAGATGAAGTCAGGAGGCAGCATGCGCACAGCGGTGATAACGGACACGAATAGCGGGATATCGACCGAAGAAGCAGCAGAGATGGGCATTCGCTCCATCCCGATGCCCGTGCTGATAGATGGGGAGATTTATCTTGAAGGGGTCGATCTTGAAAACGAGAGTTTCTTCACGAGCCTGACCGAGGGCAAAGCGGTAACGACCTCGCAGCCTTCCCCAGGGGTCGTGTGTTCTGCATGGGAAGAGGCTTTGAACGAGGGGTTCGATAACGTGGTCTACTTGCCGATGTCTTCGGGACTCAGCCATTCCTGCGAATCCGCCCAGCTTGCTGCCGCCAACTATTCAGGACGCGTTGCGGTGGTGGACAACGGACGCGTTTCGGTGACCTTGCGAGCAGCCGTTGAAGACGCGCTTGCGATGGCGAATCAGGGAATGCCGGCGGCTCATATCAAATCGGAGCTTGAGCGAAGGGCGAAGCTTTCGAGTATCTATCTTGCTGTCGATGATCTGGGCTATCTCGTGCGTGGCGGAAGGGTCACGCCTGCTGCCGCGGCGCTCGCTTCTGTGTTGAAAGTGAGGCCCGTTCTGTCGATCCGAACGGGTCAGATCGAGCCGTTCTCTAAGGAGCGAGGCATGAAGAAGGCGGTGGCGAAGATGTTCTCAGCAGCCAAACACGATGCCAAGAAAGAGTTCGATCTCAAAGAGGACGAGCTGGTGGTGGGGGTTGCGAGCGCGGGGATAGACCCTGAGCGCGAGTTGGAGTATCTCGAGCGAGCAAAAGCGGAGTTCCCTGATGCAAAGGTGTTCTTCAACAGGCTTCCCTTCTCTGTTGCGGTGCACACGGGACCCGGCGCGCTCGGCATTGGCATCCATGCGCGTCCGAAACAGTTGGCAAATCTGGATTCGTCGAGCGCTGAGCAGCAGGGCAGTGCTCAGGCCGAAGCGAATGCGCAATGAATAGCCTGAAACGAATTGACCGATCTAAAACTTCTTTTGAAGGAGCTTAGCCTATGATTCGCATCATCACCGATTCCACTTCATCACTTCCTAAAGATCTGCGTGAGAAACTCGGTATTCACTTGCTCAACCTTGTGGTCAACCGTGGTGGCGTTAGTCACGTGGAAGGCGAGATGGACCTCGATGCGTTCTATGCCGATATTTACGAGATGGCCGATGATATTCCCACATCAAGCCAACCTTCTGCGCTGAGCATAGAGACTGCGCTTGAAGAGGCGGCCGCAGAAGGTGATGAAGTGCTCGGAATCTTCATCAGTGGCAGGATGTCAGGCACGTTCGAGGGGGTTGCGCGCGCGGCGAGAGAAACAGCCAAGCGCCATCCTGATTTCAAGTATGCGCTCATCGACAGCATGACCAATTGCATGGAGCTGGGCTGGGCGGTCGTCGCAGCGTGCGAGGCGCGTGATGCGGGCGGAAGCCTTGAAGAGTGCGTTGAGGCAGCCACGCGTGCGATGTCTTCGACGCGTTTCATCTTCGCGCCTGAGTCGCTCAAGTTCCTGGAGAAGGGTGGCAGGATAGGGAAGGCTTCGGCGCTGTTGGGCAACATGTTGAACATCTCACCTATCCTTACGGTGAAGAATGGTGAGGCTGCAACATTTTCCAAGGTGAGAACCCAAAAGAAAGCGCTTGCCAAGATGGTCGACGTGTTCAAGCGCGATGTTGAGAACTACGGCTTGCGTAATGTTGCTGTTCACTATATCGGCTCGTGCGTTCCTGCGTTCGAGTGGGCACGCGAGGTGATCGATCCACTGGTTGGCAAGACCGTGATGGTGCTTCCTGCAAGCCCGGTGATCGGCGTGCATGTGGGACCCGCAATGGGGCTTGCCTACGAATGCGCCACGCCGATCGAGGGCAAGGTCGTAACTTCGCCCGAGATCATTGCTCCGTAGTTGCTCTTACTCCCGTACCGCAAGACGGCTTTGGCGCGAACCTGTGTGTTCGCTCGCTCAGCGCATTCCGAGGCGATTGTTGTCTTCTTACAATCCCGTCATAAACCGCACAGCGTGCCTTCTGGGCGCTAGACTGCATCGTGTAGTTAGGTGTCCTGGATAATTCGTTGCCTTCAGCGAATTCCGGGAAAGCGCATGGCGAAAGGCGGTGGAGTAGATGGGCGCTCTAGGCTCTTTTCTCTCGAGCTTCTCTGAAAGCTTCACGGCTGCGGTGATCATGTGGCCCTTCCTGTCCTTCCTTCTTACGATGCCTATCTTGGCTTTCCTCTATCATCGTGATGGAAGGCTGCGCTTCGCATCAGCGGCGGCCGCCTATTGCAGTGTGCTCTATCTGGCGGGATTGGCTTGTTTCACGCTCTATCCGCTTCCAACAGGTGATGCGGGACCAGGTATCACCTATGGCATTCCGCCCCAGTTCAATCCGCTCAATTTCATCTTTGACATCGTGAAGGATGGGTGGAAAGCAGTATTCCAGACGCTCTTCAACGTGGTGCTCTTCTTACCGTTAGGCTTCATCGCAGGGCGGTTCTTGCAGATGAAGCTGCCTGCTGCGACCATCTTGGCACTTGTCGTGAGTTGCTTGATCGAGACTGCGCAACTCACGGGGCTTTTTGGCATCTACCCTTATGCTTACCGCACGTTCGAAGTGGACGACATCATCTTCAACACCTTAGGTGGTGTGTTGGGGTGGTTCTGTGCAAAGCTCTTCGCGCGAGCGCTGCCACAAGCACCGGTCGGCTCGCCCGAGATCACGCATGATCCAGGGCTGATCCGACGGGTCGTTGCCCTTTGGATCGACCTCATCCTGATCGCGCTGGTAACGTTTGGCCCGTGGATGTTTTTAGACCTTGTCAGCGAAGTGCTCGTTGACAAGGCGTTTTCTCTTTTCGGAATGAATGCTGTTCAGACGGAGAGCGTATTGGCTATGGTGTGCTTCGTGATCGCTTTCAGTGGGGTCGAACTCGTCTTTCCTTGGGTGAAGAGCGGCAGCACGCCAGGCGGTCTTATCGTGCGGATGAGCTTTGAGACGCGAGAGCGTTCGGGGAGTAAGCGGGTGCTGTTCTACCTGGTGCGCGGTGCTTTCTTGATCGCGCTGTTCGCACTTTCTCAGATCGTGGTCTTGTTCACTCTGGTCTTCTATCTCATCACCCGCAAGATGCCCTACGACTACCTGCCCGGATGATGCACAGTTCGTTCACTGCAGGCTTCATTGCCCGCTCACCAGACCCCCATGGATTCACCCAAAGATCTAACTCAGCAAGCCCGAAAGGAAGATCATGTTCGGAATCTATCTCAAGATCGCTCGACGAAACGTTGTACGTCAATTCAGGGATTATTCGGTCTATTTCCTGACCCTCGCATTAGCCTCTTGCCTGCTCTATTCCTTCACCGCATCGGGCGACTATTTGCTCGCTCTCGACCTGACCGAACAACAGCGTGGTATTTACGGTGCAACCTCTTCGGTCATGCAGGCATTCTCCGTCTTTTCTGTGCTCGTCTTCTTGTTCCTGGTGGTCTACGCTAACCGCTTCATCTTAAGAAGGCGCTCGCGAGAATTCGCGCTGTACGGATTGCTGGGGTTGAGCTCGAGTCGCACCATGCGCATCCTCATCTACGAAAGCTGCATGGTAGGGCTTGTGGCGCTGGTCGTGGGTGTCGGAGCGGGTGTGCTCCTGTCGCCCGTGTTCGGTGGAGTAGCTGCGTTCGTCTTTGCAGTGCCTTGGAGCTTCGTTATAACCTGTTCTGCTGATGCGGCTCTTTGGACCGCAGGCTGTTTCGTCGTTATTATGGCTGGCGCGCTCTTGCTGGGCGCACGCGACCTACGCAAGCGAACGCTTCTGCAGCTCATGACTGCAGAAAGCACCCCAGAAAAACCGCGTGGAACAAGCGCGCTTTCGCTCAGCCTTCAGGGAATCTTGGCTTGTATCCTGCTCGTTCTTGTTTGGGGAATGTGCATTGTGCAGTCGATCACCTTCGTTGTGTACATTCTTCCACTAGGTATTGCCGCTGTGTTCGCCACGGGGATGCTCTTTCGTATCTGGGTTGTCACTCGATCACGCCGCGCAGCACGCAATCCGAAACGATACCTGCGTGGACTTCGCTGCTTTGTCATTCGTCAAGTTGAATCGAAAGTGTCGATGAGTGCGAACGCGATGGGTTGTGTTTGTGTCCTGCTTGCGGTGGCGATCTGTATGATCGTTGCAGGATTTGCTTTCAGTGTAGGGATGCGCGGTGGGGAAGTGAAGATCGAATCGGCTTTTGCGCTCGCGCCGATCGGCTACACTGGTATCTTCTATGGCATTACGTTTCTGGTGGCAGCGGCTGCGGTGCTTGCGCTTCAACAGATGGCGGAAGGGGCTGACAGTATTCCTCGGTATCGCATCCTTTCAAAGCTTGGCTGTGAACCGGCGCTCATGCGACGCGCGGTTTGGCAGCAAACGGGCCTCTATTTTGGTGCGCCTCTGGTATTCGCGCTCGTGCATTGTATCTTCGGCTTGGCCTTGATCGGATTTTTGGCTTTCGTGCTGGGAAGCTCGTCGTTCGCGCTCATCTGCGCGACAACCATTTTGGGAACGATCGTGCTCTTGGCACTCTACTATGTGATCACTTCACGCGTCTGCGAGAAGATGCTGCTTCCCCAAGTTGATCGAAGCGATCTGCAAAAGGAGCTCGTTCCTGCCGAGTGACTTCATGCACACAAGCGTGTAAGCGCTGTATAAGGAGCGAACGATGCTGAAGGCTCGCTCTTGGCGGTAGGGGCAAACTGCACAGCTGTCTTTATTCGGTGGTAGTCCGATCGTCCATCCTCTATAATGGTCTCATCAAACGACACTATGTCACTTAGAGGAGTGTTCGCATGAACTACCGGAAGCTTGGCAAGACAGGACTTATGGTCAGCGAGATCGGGTTTGGTCCTGAGTGGATGACGGGAACGCCGGAAGAAACGCGCGCCATCGCTGAGGTGCTGCGTGAAGCAGGCGTGAACTATCTGGACTGCTGGATGCCCGATCCTCATATTCGTGCGAACCTCGGCTATGCCATGAAGGGACACACGGATGAATGGATCGTCCAGGGGCACATTGGTGCCTGCTGGGTAGATGGTCAGTATCTCCGCAGCCGTGATGTGGCATTGGCGCAACCCGCCTTCGAAGATGAGCTTACGCTGCTCGGCGTTGATCATTTCGAGGTAGGCATGATGCACTATATCGATAGTGTGGATGAATTCCGCGCCTGCCTAGATGGTCCCTATTATGAGTATGTACAAGAGCTGTTGCGTGCGGGAACCATCCGCCATGTTGGTCTTTCGACTCACAACCCCGAAGTTGCCCTTGAAGCAGCGCGGAGGGAAGTGGTGGAGGTCATCATGTTCTCGATCAATCCTGCCTTCGATCTGATGCCTGCTTCTGAAGACGTGAATGATCTATTCGGGGATTTCGAAGAGGCGGCCGAGCAAATGGAGCCTTTGCGTGCCGAACTCTATAGCTTGTGCGAAGAGAAGGAGATAGCGCTTACGGTGATGAAGCCGTATGCCGGTGGTCGTTTGCTCATGGATGAGCAGTCACCGTTTGGTAAGGCGCTCACTCCTGTTCAGTGTATCCATTATTGCCTGACGCGTCCTGCGGTCGCTTCTGTTTTGGCGGGATACCAGAGTGTTGAGGAGGCGCAAGCCGCACTCGCTTATGAGCAGGCAAGCGAAGAGGAGCGCGACTTTGCCCAGGTGATCGCTGATGCCCCTGCGCGCAAAGCATACTTCGGGCAGTGCACGTATTGCGGCCACTGCCAGCCTTGCGCGGTGGGCATCGATATCGCTACCGTGAACAAATTCGCTGATCTGGCTTCGATCCAGGATACGGTACCGCAAAGCATTCGCGCGCACTATCTCGAGCTGGACAAGAATGCTTCCGATTGCATTGCCTGCGGGAATTGTGAGCCTAATTGCCCCTTCGGCGTGAAGATTGCCGAACGCATGGAAGAGACTGAGCGCCTGTTCGCGTAAACGAGCTTACAGAACCGCGTATTCGTAATTCGGTGGTCTAAACTGATTAACGAATTTGCTCGGATTGAGAGTTGGTACTTCAGAGTTTTTGAAATCGCGTTTATCGCGCGTCACAATGAGTTTTTTATTTGGAGGGAAGAGCAAATTCTTGAAAGAACGGAAGCAACGATAGCTGCGTGTCGCCTTATTTGAGAGAGCTTTCATCATAGGTTAATCCGTATTCATGTTCTAATACGCCCAAAAACTCTTGTGCAGACATAGCTTTGATGGGTGATTTCTCAACCAACTCTTTGTCGCGTGTTATCAGATACTTTGCAGGAATATGCTTTGAAGCATGCGCGATCAAATAGTCTTCTATATCGCTCCAGTCGGACTCCAGTGCTCCACGAAGATCTGCTGCATAGGTGCCACACACCATGAAAATATCCAACGTTGCTAGAAGGGCATGCTTTACCTCTTCTGCTGGAGCATGCTTTCTTAAAACATAATAAGCATCAGCATACGACTGCGTGCTTGCCCATATCTGCAGGTCACCAAAAACAGCAGCGATGCATAGTTTCTTAATGTCGTTGACGTAAGGTCTCCTGACCGCAACAAGATCGATGAGCGCGTTAGTATCAAGCAATATCTTCATATTTATTCGCCCTTACTGCTTGCGCATATCGCTTGTCTGCTTTGATATCATCAGGAATATCAAGATCAAGCATGCAGTTCTTAAACATGTTTTTGATCAACTGTTTTTGGTCTTTCGACAGAGCTCGTTTCTTTTGTTTGTTTTTAGACGGGTGAGCTGTTGGCAAAGCATGCTCTTCAAGAACATATTCAAAAGCAGCATTCACAAGATCGCTCGTGGAAGCCCCAAGTGATGCTAATTGGATGCTCGCCTGCGAATAGAGAGCATCGGGAATTCGCGCAGAAATCATCTTGCTCATGGATGCCCTCCCAAATCTGTATGACGTATGACAATTATATCATATTTTGTATGCTAACTCTTTATACAAGACACAAGACGTAAGACGTAAGCCCCCTTTTTGCGCGGAGCCAAAATTCCTGGGAGCATCGCTTGGTCTTGAGGATAACTAGGTCGGTGCCGCTACGAGGTAATGCTCGGGTCGTATTCCTTTAAAAGCTTCAGCAGCTCTTCTGCGTGGGAATGACGCTTTTTGGTAGCTGTTCCCACGATGGCGATGGAATCGTAGCTGCCATATTTCTTGAAGAAATCGGGGATCGCGTTATCGGCTTTAAGTTCTTCGGCGTACTTCTTGAAGTATTCTTCGTAGGGCATGCCTGCATCTAAATAGGCATCGAGTAACGACTTCGTGGGGGAGTATTCGACATCGTGCACGTAATCGGCGTGGGCGATCACGTGGGTGAAGTATTCGAGATCTTCTTGTTTGGTGAAGCCTGAAAGCTGATTCGTGTTCTTGAGGCGGATGTCGAGTACGAGCGTCGCCTTCCATCCGAGTATCTTGTTGAAGAATTCTTCTGCGGTTGTTTGATATGCGCTCAGTACGTTGATCTTCATTGTTACCCCTCCAGCCGTGCGTTACCAGTTTCGCTCTTGCAAGTCCAACACGTTTCAAGTCTAAGATACGAGTAAGCTCTAATTCGATGACGGCAGGTTTGCGTTACGGTCTTGATGATTGTGTGTTACGGAACGCTTCGTAAGAAAGAATCTGGAGAGCGTTTCATTTTTGTGGCGCGGCAAGACGTTCTGCAGCGCGATGAAAAGAGCGAGCTGCCATCAGGGTTTCCTTATGTTCACAAATCATCGACCGATTGATTGCGGCATCTGAGCTGGTTATTGCTTGTTCTAGAATCAAGGCTGTTCAAGACATTCGGCAATCCAAGGCATCCAACAGCCTGCACAGATGGGTTCAGCATGAGGCAGATCGGAAGAACAAAGGGAAAGTCGACGCTTGGAAAAGACTCGATTGTGGTCGGGTTCTCGCTCTTCGCGATGTTCTTCGGTGCGGGCAATCTGATCTTTCCCCCGACCTTAGGGCAGTTGAGCGGTGACCTTTGGGCGTGGGGATTGGTCGGGTTTCTGCTCGTTGATGCGGTCCTTTCGTGCCTCGGTGTGTTTGTGGTAAGTCGCTTGGGCGGCCCGCGTGGAGCCTTCGACGGGACGCTCGGAAAGATCGGCGGCACGATCCTAACGACGGTGGCTATCTTGTGCCTTTGCGTTGTCTTCGCCATGCCACGTACGGCTGCTACCACCTTTGAGCTGTCGGTCGCGCCCTATCTTGGCGAAGACGCGAATTCCTTTTTGCTCCCGTTCTCTATCTTGTTCTTCGTGATCGTGTATCTGCTCACCTGCAGGAAGTCGCGGGTAGTTGATATCATCGGCAAGTTCTTCACGCCGACGTTGCTAGTCGGTGTGCTCGTGCTGATCGTGGCTGGGGTCGTTGCTCCTATAGGAGAGATTCAGCCACCTCAAACGGATTATGTATTTCAGGAGGGCATTCGCTCGGGCTATCAGACCATGGATGTTCTCGGGGTTGCAGCGTTTTCCATCATCATCCTGGATTCTGCCGTTGTGAAGAGCTATACCGATCCTGGTAGGAGTTCGGCGCTTCTTGCTCGCGCGAGCATCGGGGCGGTAGTGATGCTCGGGCTGGTCTATGGCGGATTGACCTACCTCGGCGCGACATCGGTATCGCTGGGGACAGGCATGTCGCAGGTTGGGCTGCTCGTTGCTATCGTTGAGAGCGTTTTGGGGGATGCAGGCAAGATCCTGTTGAGTGCGATCGTGGCGCTTGCGTGCGTGACCACGGCTGTTGCGCTGGTAAGTTCGGCTGCGGATTTCTTCAGTCGGCTGTTCAAGAACAAGATCTCCTACCAGGCGCTTTTGATCATAGACTGCGTGATAGGTGCGCTGATCTGTGATATCGGCCTCGATAACATCATTCGCTTTGCCGATCCGGTGCTGGGCGTGGTGTACCCACCCTTCATCACCGTGGTGGTGCTTCTGATCTTCAGGAAGCAGATCAAGCTGCGCGAAGTTTACCAAGGGGCTGCCATAGGTGCGCTTGTGGGCGGGATCGTGGTTGAGCTGGCTGTGGCTGATGTGGCTACTATCGTTCCGCTCGAACTGCTCCCGCTTTCTTCGATGGGCTTTGGCTGGATCGTGTTCGCTCTTATGGGCGCCTTGGTCGGAATGGTGGTGGGCCTTACCAGGCGCAAAGCGTGAATTGGCTTACAATGAGGTCAGTCAAGAATTCACTCCGCAAGGATCAACATGACGAACAATACGCCACCCGAACCGCCAAAACAACCTAAGCCTTCAGTTGTTGTATCGTCCTCGAAGGCCGAGCGGATCTTCCTGATCATTTCGTGCATCTGCATTATTGGTGGGGCTGTGCTCTTCATCTACGGCGAACAAGCCGTAGGAATCGGACAGGAAGGCGTGGTGAACAAATTCCTGGGGAGCCTTGGAATGGCAGTGGCAAGCATCGGCATGTTCATTGTAGGTTGCTTTTTCGTGAAACGCATCGTGCTCGGCCTCAAGTCTATGAGCGCAAGTGAGCGCTCAAAAACACGAAAGGCCTTCGTAAGGCAGCTTTCGATCGCAGCCCTTAACGTTCTTGTGTATGGCGAGCTGTTCATCCTGCTCTTGGGAAGCCTTACTGCGTTAGATGGCGCAAGCGTGGGAACGTACTTCGTTGTATTCGCGGTGTGGGCTGCTTGCATAGCGTCATTCGTTCTTTACCGGCGGCATCGAAAGAAGCATAAGATTTCCTATGAACTCCTTAAGCAACCTGCGATAACGGTATTTCTCTTTTTGTTTGCAGCTGTGATCCTCGCTGTATTCATCAGGTCTGACGCTCCTGATTCCTTTCAGGATCTGATCGAGGGTCCTGAAACAGCCGAGGTGCTTTTGGTCGAAGCTGATATCGATCATCCATCTGCTCGTTATAGTGCGATCATGCAAGATCAGCATGTACTTACATTCTGTACTGCTGACGAAGAGCGCATTGTGCTCGTTGTGCCAGAAAAAGATATTGCAGCGGCTAAAGTGATCAACGACTATGGGAACTTTGTGCACCTTACTTATTATCCGCGCACCCAAGTGTTCTGCGAAGCAACGCCTTGGGAAACTGGGGTGCAGGATATGGGCCCTGATCTGCTTGAGAAGTTGGTTGAAGAATACGATTTCGACCTGTAAGAGGATTTGAACAGGAATAGCCAATGGACGAACAGCACAAACGAGAACTGAAGGAAGCGTATCGCAACAGCCGACCTCCTATAGGTGTGCTGGCGTTTCGTTGTGAGCCTACGGGGGAAAGCTTTCTCTTGGCATCGCGCAACATCTCGGCCGACATCAACAGCGTGACGTTCAAGCTGAACTCAGGCTATCATCCTAATCGACATCTCCTGGAGCTGTGGGAGCGTTACGGCGAAGAGGGCTTTGCAGTTGAGGTGCTGGAGACGCTCGACTATCGCGAAGAATCGGATGATCCTGCCGACTACAAGGATGAGCTCGATCAGTTGCGCGACCTCTGTCTTGAGCGCGATCCGAACGCCTCGCTCTTGTGGAAGTAGCAAGACGTTCGGGTTGGCAGAAGACGCATCTTACTGAAAGCGGCGGTGGCGGGGGAGCGCAAGCAACACGCTCAGAATCGCAACAATGATCACGCTCGTGCCAGCAGCGCACACTGCTTTCAGGTGAATCGCAGGAATACCCATCAAGATACCGATGATGTAGGGGATGAGCCAGGCAAGCCAGACCACTGTGCTGAAGGTATGGAAGCGCTTCTGCGCCTGCTCGCTGCCGCGCAAATAGGTCCACGTTGCCCACGTTGCGTGAATGAGCATCAAAACGATAGCTACTACACCCGTGATGCCATGGACACCCATGCTGCCAGCAGTTTGCGCAGCCATGGAGCTCATCATCAGCGTGCCCGTTGTGTCGCAGGCAAGTCCGATCCAAAAGAGCGTTACGTATTTCCGTGTGAGCGTGCCGCTGCGGCGCTCTCCGAAAACACCCCAGGTATAGAACACGAGCGCGGCGCTGATCGCGATCGTTGAGAGAATAAGAAGCGGTGACATGATGACCTCATTTCTTTTTTTGGACCGTCTCTTCGATAGAGTTCGGTCTTCTGGTTGGTGTTCGTAAAATGAACATGATTCATTTATTGAACAGTGTTCATTTTAGAATCATTTTGTGCGCTGTCAAGATATTTGAACGAAGTTCACGATGTCGTTATACTGGTGTCATATTCCCGATCTAAGGACGCTTGAAATGGGCAAACGATCAGTTATCACCAGCGAAGAAATACTCGAGCAGGCCTATCAGCTTGCCTGCGAACAGGGGCTTCGGTCGCTCAGTATTCGTTCGATCGCTGCTGCCTGCGATGTTTCGGTGGGGACGGTCTACAACTCGTATGCGAGCAAGACCGAGCTGATCAACGATGTGGTAGGTATGTTCTGGCAGCGAGCCTTCGCGGAAACCATGAAGACGCTTGCTGAGCATGAAGGCAATGATTTCATCGACTTTTGTGAGGCGCTTTCGCACAGTCTCAAGAGCGCGCTCAAAGAATTCAGGAAAGAGTTTCTCTCCGATCTTTCTACACTCAGCGAAGGTGATCGTCTTTCGGCGCAGAAGCGCGAACAGCAAAGCTTTATCCACGCGCGCGCAGGGATCGAACGGGCGCTGCTTAGCGATCCAAAGATCAAGCAGGATCGGCTAACAGGTGCGCTGGCTCCTGAAGCTCTTGCGGCACTTGTCTGGGAGACCTTGGTAGATTCCGCGCGCGATGACATGGGCTACGACAAGACCCTCTTCGAACTCCTCCTGTCTGCCTTGTATTGAGTTGCTAACATTCTAAGCTCTTCCAAGAGATCAAGCAGGTCGTGCTTCTAGCCGAATTCTAGATCGGTCGGCAAGCTGCTGGTAATCTGGGCCGAACCAAAGCGGCAGTTCTTCTTGGCGCACGATGAGTGGCATGCGATGGTGGATGGGTGCCATATCTGCGTTCGCATTAGTTGTCACCATAGAAAAGGTGCCTTCGCGCCAGATGCAACCGATGAAGATCACCTCCTGTCCAGGAATACGGAATTCATATTGACGCTTGATGGGCTTTCCAGTTTTGGGCGAGGGGTAGGTTTCCTCTCGGTGCGTCTCGAAGAAGGCAGGAACGGGAAGAATGCAGCGTCGGTGTTGTATGGACTCTTGCCAGGTAGGTTTTGTGGCACTTTCGATGCGCGTGTTGAACACGACTCCTGGTTTCCAGGATTCCTCAAATCCCCACGAAAGCTCCCGTACTCCCAGCGATCCTGGTGCGAAGGTGGGAAGTGATGCGGTGGAAGATTCTGCTGACAAGGTTGATGTTGGCACTGCCGTAGCCGTATCAAACTTGGGCACGATGAGCGGCGCGACCGACTTCGGATAAGCTTCCGTCGTCCGAACTGGCCAGTCTGGGTTGAAGTTCAGCGGAGCTCCAACTTCGAGCTTCAGCACGATGTCGAGCACTTCGTCGTAGGTGAATATGACGCATCTTTTGCACATGATTCAATAGTATCAGCGAATGTTCGCAAGTTGCACGTATAAGATATAGTTGATGTTCGCTAATGATTCATTGATATGCATAAAGCGTCTCGATTTCTTTTGCGGTTTTGCCTTTGATCTTCTGCAAACGGGGCGAACGTAAAAATATGACAAAGCGATTGGAAGGGGATTACGTGAAGGGCTTTAGCCTTGATATACTGGATCGCTCTCATGCCGATCAGCAGCGTGAAGAGATTCCGAAGCAACTTCAAACGCCTGCGCCGTCGGATGCTTTCAGCGTCTATTTGCTCTTCAATCTCGAAGCCGCTTATGATTTCGGCCACGTGATATTGGCGCTGGGACCGATGGATGGCGCGCTTGAAACGTATTCGTTCTATCGGCAAGGTACTGCTATCAAAGCACCAGCGCTCATGGCGTGTCTTGAGCGCCCTCTCACCTTCGCGCAGATTGAGGCTTCATCGGGTTGGATCGTGCATGGACAGCCTGGCAATTACTGGAACGAGCATGTGAATGCAGCACTTGCGCTCTGGTGCACGAAGGAAGCTTTTGGCAAGATTCAAGCATTTGCCGAAGAAAAGCGAGCAGATCCTGGTGTTTATGATCTCTTTTCATACAACTGCCTTACGTTTGTGATCGAAGCGCTTGCGCGGGGCGGCGTCTCTTTGGAAGTTGAAAGTGGCAAACGGTTGCGAACGTTTATTCCACGTAATGCGTTTCGTCGTGTGAGCCAAGTGACAGGTGCACATAAACTGGGAGCATGGAAATACTGGTTCCCTCTTGCTCAGCCGCCAGAAAATGGACTCCGAACAATCTCCGACACGCCTGGCAAGGATCGCCCTCTGAAATAGCTTTCTGTATTGCGGCAACCTGTTGCAGTTTCCTTTTTTGAGAAAATGAGATTTATCTTCTGTATACAAGAGTATTAAGGGAGCTTCTTTCCTTGATCCCAGTCAGTTTCCTGAATAAGGGCATTGAACAGCTTTGCAGGATCGAACTCGTTCAGTTTGTCGTAGCGTGTTGTTTGGTAATGGGTATCGTTGTCTGGTGAACCATAAAGATCGGTGTATCTTTCCATCAGTTCATACACAAATTCAAGGGCCTCATTGGCTGTTGATCCAATTGGTGTATTGAAGTTCGTAACTGGAATATGGCGAGGTGAGCCACAAACTTCTTCTGCATAGTAGTAGTGGTAGTTATCTTTTGGATTCATCCGAATTGCAAAATCTACATTATGAATAAGGTGTCGGTATTCCTTTTCTTGCTTGGACCAGGTTGCCGATATCGCAATAGTGTACGGGCGGCTAGATGGACCGGTCCAGACAGAATAAGACATTTTTCGAGCGATGGCGCAAAGCTGTGTAACAAGGTTTTGGAACTCAATATCACGGAAGCGCCTCCAGTCTGAATTACGTTCTCTTACGTGCAGACGCCAAGTGTCTTCCGTGATGGCTTCGGATGTATCTATTCCGAATACTGAGGCTAATTCTGAAAAACCTAACTGATAATCATGCCGGAAATCTGCGTATTTGATTGTTTTTAATAATACGGGTATCTTGCAATCTCGATACAGAAGGGGCAGAATGGCATTCTTCCCAGTCAGCATCTTTTTATCCCAGGCAACAGCTATTTCTGATCTTACCCATTCGGAAGCAAGAGCTTCAGGGGAGAGGACGATCGCAAAATACTCAGACTCTCTTAAACCTTCCTCGACGCGCCAAAAGATAGACTCTCCAACTTTGATCTCGTATTTGTCCACCCAAGCATCGATTCCAAGACAGTTTAAATCTCTTGCAAGCTTTTCAACGAAGGGTTTGTCTATACTTGTATGGCTCAGAAAAACGCTCGGCATGATTCTTCCGTTCGGTTGTTGAGTAGTTTAAGTCTATTCACACAACGCTATTGTGTACTATTCATAATGAGTGAGTCTAGCTTGAGAAGATATTTTCTTGAAGGTCGCGAAGTCCCTGAATCCATCAGACTTATGATGGTAGGTAAGTAAACGACTCAATTTAAATCTAACGAAGTTAATGGGAACAGAGCGAATAATCGGTACCAATTTCCGAAGACGAGAGTTGAAGAGCAGCAGTCTAAGTTAGAATTGACGGTAGTGAAAGGAGATACCTTGCCAACACAGAAGAAGCAATATACAGCAGTGTCTCTTTTCTCGGGCGCAGGTGGTCTCGACGTTGGCTTCGAGCGCGAAGGCTTTGATGTCGTTTTCGCTAATGAGCTGGATAGCGATGCAGCTGCCACTTGGAGGGCAAACAGGCCATACAGCAGCGCGATGCATGAAGGCGATATCAAAACATTCATTCCGCTTCTTGGGGAGTATAAAGGTGCTGATATCGTCTTTGGTGGACCCCCTTGCCAAGGATTCTCCGTTGCGGGCAAGATGAATCCTGACGATCCGCGAAGCAAACTTCTGTGGACGTTCATGGACACCGTTGATGCGGTTCAACCGAAGATATTCCTTATCGAGAATGTAAGTGCGTTGGCAACCCTCAAGAAATGGGAGACGACACGCAACAAGCTTGTTAAGCGCGCGAATGATTTTGGATACGATTGTGAGTTCGCGGTTTTTTCTGCCAGCGATTATGGCGTTCCTCAGAACAGAGAGCGTGTCGTGTTCTTCGGGATAAAGAAAGAATTAGGATGCGCCAAGAGCTTCTTCGATCAGATGCAGAAGGCGAAGCGCAAGCCCAAGACTTTGCGTGAAGTTCTTAAGTCAGTTGGCAAATACGGAACAGATGAGAATCCTCAAACATGTACATCGCATGTCTCTTTAGCCAAACGTCCTGTGCTGCGGCAAAGCCCCTATGCAGGTATGCTTGTAAATGGTGCTGGTCGTCCCATGAATCTTGACGGAGTGGCGCACACCCTTCCTGCTTCTATGGGCGGAAACAAGACTCCGATAGTTGACGAGAACGCCTTGGAAAATGATGAAGTTAACTGGTTCGTGACGTATCTGGAACGACTGATTGCGGGAGAGGCTGACCCTGAAACCGAGCAAGTTCCCAGCACCATTAGGAGGCTGACTATTAAAGAGGCAGCTGCACTTCAAACATTCCCGAGTGGCTATGTGTTTTGCGGCAAGAAGACACAGCAGTACAAACAGATCGGGAACGCAGTAGCGAGCGATTTCGCCGCCGCAGTGGCAAAATCAGCGCGAGCCTGCTTGTAACAAGTCTATCTGCAAAAGGTGTCTTTTATAGCTCATCGACCGCCTTGAAGAACCAACGCATTGCCTCAGGTGATACGCGAGCGTCTTCCATCGTCGTTCTCATAAGGTCAAAGACCATGTCCGATGCTGCCTGGTATTGCGTGGTGAAGAAGAGATCGAGCAATGCGTCTATGGTCACGATACCTATGACCATTCCCTTCTGCTCGAACGCCGCCTTGGCTTCATTGAAGTAGCGGTAAGTCTCTTCAGTTAGTGCGCTTGCTCTGCCAGCTACGAACAGAAGCGAAGGTGCGCCAGCCGCAAAGGCTGTTTGGGCGGCTTTCTTGACCTCGGTCTCTGTGAATGGCTTGTCTTTGAGTTCGATGGCAAGGAATGGTGTATAGTCAGCGTTGAATATATCGAGGTCGCTCATTTGCTTGCTGGACGCGCCTGATTGGTTGACTGGATGTGGAACAACTTTGTAACCCTCTTGGGGCGGAAACATGATCGAGAACACTGACGATGCGACGATAAGCAATGCTGCGCCACCGAAGTTCTTATCAAGAAGCTCATTCATGAAGCTGCGTGCAGCGAAGATGTCAGAGGTCATTATCGCCACCTCGTAAGCTGCCGCCTGTTCTTGCTTGCATGCGGCTATCTCGCGACAACATGTTATGAAGTAATCGATGCAGCACTGGGCATCTTCTGATGTTTTGATGAGTGGAAGATAATCGCAGAGCAGGTCAAGCGCACGGCGCGGATCGCCAGGAGCTGATTTGTTCGTGGCTTGGATGCGCGGATGACGACCCGGATTGTTTACAAGGGGATCTTCGTTGCTGCCATCGAGGACATCGTCAAGAAATTCACGTTGGAATGGAAATATGACGTTCTTGCAAAACGATCGGGCATCATATGAGCCTACCGCGTCGTCGCTTGCTTGAAGCGACATGATATCGACATCGTTGTTGGTGGCTTTGGCGACAAGCGCAGTAAAAAGGATGTAGCGATAGGTAAGGCAGTTCTTGCCTTGCAGAATGAAATCTATGGCTGGCTTTATGTCGCAGGCTATGGCGGGGTCTGCCTCTGTTCTGCGGAGGGAATCGTTCAATATGATGGTTGCTTTGGTTTGATCGATTGAGATGGCCATGATTGTTCTTTCTGATGGTTGGGTGATGGTTAGTGTTCGGACTCCTGGGGACGAGTTCCATGATGTCGCTTGGAGCGCAATCAAAGGCTACGCGTATTCTTAGGAGAACATCGGTTGTGGCATTTTCACAGCGACCCAGCTTTGCAATGGATGCCGCACTGATGCCTCTGAGTTTTGAAGTTCCTATTTTTTCATGTTTCTATCAATGAGTAATTTCTAAAGAGGCTTGTAACTAAATCGAAAAGGGATTGGTGCTCTATTTACCTTTATCACCCTTCTCTTTTGTTTCCTTGTTCCAAGACCAGCCGAAAAGCTCGTTACCATTGGGAGAGAGTTTCAAGACTTCATTTGCGCGAAGTAGCTTTTGGGTTTCATCGCTGTAAGCGTCGATAGAGTCATACGCCATAAAGACTTGCTTACCTTCATCTTTTTCGGAAACATAGGCTTCAAATATGCGTGAGAGTACTGGACGTTCGATATTCTTGAGAAGAACAGAATCATGGACGACAAACGGAAGGTGTGTAACCGCCATGGTGGCAAGATCAAATGCGATTAGCGAACGATACTGGGCGCCGGTACCGCCGTCATTCGGGGTAGTGAATGTATAGCTTCTTGAATTAGCGAAACGAAGAATAGGGGGCATGTGGTCTTCATCGCCCAGGAATTTATTGGTCAGTTTCTTCATTTCAGGATTGATGCTTATCTCTATTGCATTCAACTCGTCATTCATCACTTTATCGCGTGATACTTCATTTGTTGTGATGTTTTCCTTTAATGTCTGCAGCGTATCAAAATTTTCATTGGCTTCGGTCAGTGCGCGAATCTCACCATCTAGGCGTGCATACTCTTGAAGAATGGCTTCGGAGACGTTCGGGGTGCTATCGATCTCCGAGAGACTAGATTGGAGTTCATTAGCCTCAGATTGTAGATATGAACAACTTTCTTCTAGGCTGCTTTCGACAGCCGCAAATTCGTCGGCCAACACCCTTGTGAGCGACCTGTGAAAGTCCTCAATCTCTGATAGGGACTTAAAATCTTCGGCTGGAAAAAATCTTTCTAGCTCAGAAAAAGATCTAGTGAAATTTTTTGTACCGCCAGCCCTCTCTTTTTTAATCGAGTCTAGCTTGGTTCGTTGCGACGCAAGCTCACGATTAACATGCGCTAGTTTTTCAGACAGCTCGGCTATCCTAGAGGCTGTAGCAGAATCAAGATCCAAAAGACCCTGATTGCTCTTTCTAGCTAGTAATACCTTTTCTTGTTCTAGACGATTGATTTCATCTAGATTTTTGGCGTATTCTTTGTCATTCTTGGCCGCACGAACACGATTGAATTTCATGGTTGATTTGCGAAAGGCATCTTCCTCGGTTATAGCATTATCGACAGCCTTAGCTAATTCGGCTACAGGTGCATACCTATCAAACAAAAGCATGTAGCCTTTTATGGCAGCTGCTTCAGCCTCTTTTTTTGCGGATTTAAGCGGAAGTTCCTCGTCTAATGTATCTCGCTTGTAGACGCGGATAAAGCGACTCACTGCATTACGCCACGTAAGGCCGTCATAAGATAGGTAGTATTTGCGTTGTAGGAACTTGCAATATGCAGTCAAGGTGATGGGCTTTTGATCTTCCAATGGATTGTATTCGCTATTACATAGGAAGACACGGCCGGAATCATTTGTGGAGCGACAGAAGTGATAATTTGTGCCTTCAAATTGAAATGTAAAGCAAATCGTATGTTCGCCAACATGTTTTAGTACATCAGCACATCTTTCGACATAATCAGACCCACCGAAGACAAAATCAAGAATCATGAGAAACGTAGATTTACCAATGGAATTGGAGCCTTGGTTATTGCCGAGCACAACGTTGAGACCGGGGTGAAATACGATAGGCTGTCTTACCTTGCCATCTTTTATGAATTTGTCGCAGAAAACTTCAGTCAACATAATGAAGCAGCTCTCCTCTAACCTCAATTTTTCCCATGGCAAAAAGACAATCGAGAATATCCACAAACTCAACTATGTCTTTTATCTTGCTCTTCTTCACGGATGAGTACATCTCAATCGGACTCATGTCGGACTTTTCCAGCAGTTTTAATATGATTGGGAACCTCGCTATAGAGCTTTCTTTATAGGGTGTGACTTTGCTTGGAAATTTCATAACGAGAAAACCTCACAGTTTTGAATAAAGAAGGCAACCACAATATCGCAGGCTTGCTTGCTGCTTCCTCCTAATTGGGCATGATTCATAAACCAGCCAGATAACCTATTGATCACTTCTTCGTATGGCAAGCCGGAGTTTTCCAGCTTTCGTGATGCGGTCTTAACCTCTGAACATATGAGCTGGAAGTCGGCACCTGAATCAGAAAACAGTTTTTGAATATATGTATAGTAAAGAACCACCTGTAATTGAATTTGAGTTACGAGAATGCGATTTGCTTCGCTCATTTTTTCTGCGACATGCAGCGCATCATAGCTTAATTTCGTAAGGTTTTCTTCGTTTGTCAAACTGGTCAAGGACGAAACGACGGTTCTGATCTCTTCTTCCAGATAGATGCTGTCAATTGCTGAAGATGCAGCGTAACTACGCGAGAGATCCGTTTTGAGCTGCATCAGATGGGCGTATTCTTCTGGCGTAGGGTCATCAAGATATCTATTCGAACAGTCTGCATCCAATGCTATAAGATTCTTCGTGCTATTCACTTTTTTTGGTGGATCACAGAGCTCAGCAAAATCTTTAAGGGATTCTTTGTCGAGTCCTGGTGGAAGAATGGGTGTAATTTTGTACCGCTTTACTGGTTTGTCTTTTGCATTTTCAATGAGAGGCTTTTGGCACAATGGGCAGCAGTAATTTGTTTCAGCCAAAAGAGCAATATCATCTGCCTTTACTACTTCAGCAGGTAACTCATTAGGTTTATTGAGAGCGTAGAGGAAGACATGAGCAAGAAAGCTGCCCAGACCTTTCTCATCTAGCGACTGCTTGAGTTCGATGCGCTTTTGATCCGATACGCTTTCATCTTCGTCGAGCAACTTGATAATGGTGGCGATAGCGTCCTGTCTTAGATGAGGATTAACTGCAGGTTCAACGGTATTATCAAAATATCTGAGTACGCCATCTATAACGTCTTTGCGCGAGGATGCCTGCTTGATACCGTCTGGTATGGGTGATTGATAGTTCATTATGCGGCTAATCCGCTTGGAGCTGTAGATTTCAGAATATCCGTCAGATAAAACAATATCTTGTCTGTTAATCGAGTCAACTAAAAAGTTAAATGCGTCCTCTTGCCCATCGTGTTCAACTAGGAAGCCCTGCATGGTTCTTACGAAAGATGGAAGGTTCAGCGCATTCATTTAGAAGCTCCCCTTTCTCTTAACTGCTGACAAACACTGGCAAAAGAGTGGCAAAACGCGGACAAAGACTTTTGGCCTTGCTCAGCCTATGCTTTAGACATGACTTAGAGCGCTATCACAATCTGATTTCCTAAGCAAATTGTAGGTGATGAATTGCTGGCGAATATATGCAAACACGCATTTATTTTGCCAAATGCACAATGTCTTGCTCTAAGTCAACGATTGTCGGGATGCATGAATCCGACAAGCAGATAAAGCCGATGAACCTGCAGGCGTTTTCGGATCGGCGCTATCTGAAGTATAGACCGCAGTGCGTCTACCGAAAGGGCGGCTGTGACCAAAGGCGGGAATGCGTCTGGTTGCTGCGTCTCAATATTAGCAAAACCAGCGTTCCTCACTTACAAGTGGAAGGAACCACGATGCTCGAAAACATGAATGCAAATCGTTTTGAAGAAACAAATAACAAAGTAAGCCGTGTTTGGGCGGAAACGGTGAATGAATGGCAGAATGAACGATTTGTGGTCATATACGAAAAACGAATTTGTAAACAAAGAAGCGGACGCTGTGACTGTTTTGAGAACGGCAAGCAGTTCTGCGATTTGACTTGCGATCAATGCGCGTATAGGTATGAAGCTAGCTCCAACCTCTTGAATGGGCTGAAGTTCCATATTGGAGATCTGGTGGTTAAATTGGCGAAGCGTTTGTTAGTCAGCTTCGTAGCGCAATCTTTAATCGACCTCATCGAATCATTGGTTGAATAGCAGCAGCTATCCATGAATCATGACAGAACAGCAAGGTCGCACTTCCTTGTTATGGAAAAGATTAAGGACAAATTATCCCAAAAAGAGTGTTTCAAGTGTTTTAAAGAATCGTATTGGCATCGCTCAAATATGCAGTTCTAACTGCCAAGATGTTACTTTCTGAAATAAAACGTTCCGAACTGTTTTACTCTGTAACCTATTCCCACTCGATAAAACAATAGTGTTTCATTTTTACGATTTTGTCCTCGTTTTATCCGTGGTTTTTTCTCGTTGTCAGCTGTATTCGGTTAGCCTCTCTCAGAGAAAACTCATCCCAAACTCAGCTCTTTTCATTTTGCCATTTCGTGAGTTTTACGCCTGAGTTTCGACGAAGGATGGATTTGGTGCGCGGCCTGCGAAAACCCGCTATCCCCGTTCGATTGAATCCTTTTCTTTCGAATGAAACACCCATCGAGAACGCGACTACGATAAGGGTTCTTGATGCCCTTCATTTCGAGTCGGCTTGCCAAGCATCATTCTGATCGAAACTCAAAGGGGGCAAGTTCGCTCTTCAGAAGGATTTCGCTGTCATTTCAGGGCAAACTCACGACGTCTCCGAAGATAGCTAAGAATGAGATTCCGCCTCGCTGACGCAGGAGCGCCCGCTTGCGAGAACACCCAGTAATTTCGATTCCGGGTCGTCATCGAAAGCGACCTTCGCGATCGATCTCCACTTGCGTGGGGGCATGCCGACCGATTTCGCGAAGAGGGCGGAAAAGCTTGTTGCTCGTGCATACCCGCAACGATGCGCTACCTCGTCTATGCTCATATCATGGTCGGTGAGCAGTCTTTTCGCCAGCTCGATTCTTTCCGAGGAGACGAACTCGGTCACTGTCAATCCCGTCACCTGCTTGAATGTCTTCTTGAATTTGGTTGACCCCATGTTCGCGGCCTCGAGCAGATCCTTCTGCCTGATCGCACCGCCTAGGTTGTTCTCGATGTACGATACGGCTCTCGCGATCGAAAGGCGGTCCTGCTCGGCCACTCCCTCGCACAGGCTCTCTCCCATCCTGAGCAGCCTTGCCATCACCAAGTTCGCGATTCCGGAATACAGGAGGCTCGCTTCCGGCCCCGGGATCTCCCTTGGAGTTATCTCGCCGAGCATCTCCGCTATTTCCGGATCCCAGGAAGCCTGGTTCCTAAGACCCTTCAGGCTGGTCGCTAGCGGTTTTAGCGCCTTGTCGATTCTTTCCCCGAAGACGCTTTGACAGTATTCGTCGTAGTACTCGATCTCCGTGTAAGAGAATCTCGCTTCTTTTGGAAGCAGGATCGAGCTTGTCTTGGGCTTTGCTTCCAGAAAGGCGGAAACGCTTGATTGCGGCATGAGGCCATGTCTTTCGCGGCGGACGGCGAAATAACCGCCAGAATCGAAACAGAAGGGCAGGGGTTCTTTCAAAGTGAAATCGCAGCAGACGACGGAGAAGAACCGCCGCGCCTCCCACGCCCAGTACCACCCCTCGCATCGGCATCCGTCGCCTTCGAAGAGGGCTCCCTCGCCGTTCCAACCGTCCGCCAAGACGAGGCCGATTGGCTCAAGCGAGGCCGCAAAGGTCTCCGCCGCGGCTTGGGCGGCGTGGGAGAACATCGTTTCCCTGTCGTACATCTTCCGATCCTTTTATTCGCGTTCGGACGCAATTCTTGCGCGCTCGGACTTTTCCCTCCAGGTGCAACCTGATTCATATTAACCAAGGCTAACATTTCTTTGTCAATTATAGCGATAAAAGAAAGGCTCTCTGGTTTTGCGAAGAAGAACACGGAAAACACTCGCGGAGGACATCGATGTCAGAACGAAGGTGGCCATGCTCGTCGTGCTCATAGCGACCGGGGCTATCGTGAAGGATTACGTTCTGGGCTCGGTCCTCTTTGCCGTCGTCGTCCTCCTCTCCTTCGCAATCGGGCGCGGAAGGATGGCGGCTTCTTTCTCTTTCGCCTATCTCTTTCTCATGGGCATCTTCTGGGTCACGACGATGCTTCCGCCGAACGCCGCCGGAGCCCTCGGCTCGTTCGCCCTGGCCTGCCGCACCTGCATGCCCATCTGCCTGTTCGCGGCGGTCTTCGCGACTACCACCAAGATCGGCGACCTCACGGCCGCCCTCTACGGGATGAGGCTGCCGAAGACGGTTGTCGTTCCGCTGGTGATAGCGGTGCGGTTCTTTCCGACGCTCAAGGAGGAGTCTTCTGCCGTAGCGGACGCGATGAGGGTGAGGGGGCTCGCCCTTTCGCTTAAGAATCTCGTTTCGAAGCCGGCGCTGATGTTCGAATCCGCGGTCGTGCCCGTGATGCTGCGCTGCGCCAAGATCGCAGACGAGCTCGCTGCTGCGGCGGTTGCGCGCGGCATCGACCGGCCCGGGAGGAAGACCTCCTACAACGCGCCCCGGTTCGGACGGGTCGATTTCCTGTCGCTCGGTTCCTCGTTATCTGCTGCTCGCTTCTCGTAGCCGTGAAGGTCAATCAGGGGATCGGAGGCCTGCTGTGACGAAAAACGCCGTCGAGCTCAGAAGCGTCTCCTTCACCTATGCGGGGTTCGATGCCCCGGCGGTCGACGACGTGAGCCTTGCCGTCGCACCGGGCGAATGCATCGTTCTTTGCGGGGAGTCTGGCTGCGGAAAGACCACCGCGACCCGGATCGTCAACGGGCTGGCGGGAGGGTTCTACGAGGGCAGCCGGACGGGGGAGATCCTTGTAGCAAGCAGGGACATCGACGACCTGGAGGATTGGGAGCTCTCGTCTTTGACGGGCAGCGTTTTCCAGAATCCCCGCACCCAGTTCTTCAACCTCGACACGACCGGCGAGATTGCGTTTGGCATGGAGAACCTCGGCGTTCCCAGGAAGGAGATGCACAGGCGCGTGCGCGACGTCGTGCGCGAGCTCGGCATAGAGTGCCTGATGGGCAGAGGCATCTTCGAGCTCTCCGGGGGCCAGATGCAATCGGTGGCCTTCGCGAGCGCATGGGCCTGCAAGCCGAGCGTCTACGTCCTCGACGAGCCTTCGAGCAATCTGGACCCTCCCTCCATGGAGAAGCTCGCCTCCTTCATCTCGAAAGCCAAGTCGAGCGGGTCTGCCGTGATCATCGCCGAGCACAGGCTCTCCTACCTCGCGAGCGTCGCCGACCGGTACTTGCTCTTCGAAGGCGGTTCCGTCGCCGCCGAATGGGACGCGCAGCGATTCCTGGGGCTGTCCGACGCGGAGCGAGAGTCCTGCGGGCTCAGATCCTCCGAGCCGCCGAAGCTCGCCGACCTGATGCAGCGCCTTTCCCGTCCCGCCTCCGCCTTTCCCGCCGTCGAGGCGAGGGGAATCTATGCGGGGTACGAGAGGGGTGTGCCGGTCCTCGAGGGGATTACCGTCTCGTTCGACCCCGGGAGGGTCGTCGGCGTGGTCGGGCGAAACGGGGCAGGCAAGTCAACCCTGCTCAAGTGCCTGGCGGGGATCAAGAAAGAAGAGCTCGGGCATGTCCGGTTCCAAGGCTCGGTAGTCCCTCCCAAGAGAAGACCCAATCATGCGTTTCTGGTCATGCAAGACCCCGACTACCAGCTCTTTCGCCCGAGCGTGCGCGACGAGTTGGCATCCGCGGCCCCGTCTCCTTCCGACGTCGACGAACTTCGTCTCGAAGCGGTCCTGGAGGAGTTCGGCCTGGGAGATGTCGCCGACCGCCATCCCGCATCGCTCTCGGGAGGGCAGAAGCAGCGGTGCGTCTGCGCCATCGCGTCGGAATCGGGAGCGCAGGCGCTTCTCCTCGACGAGCCCACGAGCGGCCTGGACTTCCGGAACATGGAGCGCCTCGCGCTCATCTTGCGCGAAGAGGCGTCTCGCGGGAAGACGGTGGCGGTCGTCAGCCACGACACGGAGTTCCTGTCTAAGGCCTGCGACCAGATCGTGCTCATCGAGTGAGCCGGCCTGCAAAGACTGAGAAGGATTCCTATGAAAGAAAGGATTTGGAAATGACAGCAAAAGCAAAACAGAAGGAAAGCGGCAGCCTCAGCTCCAGGGACCTCATAGCCCTCGGCGTCTTCTCTCTGCTGTTCATGGTGGTGAGCATGCTCGTCGTGGGAATCACCTCCATGAGCGTCGTGGCGTACTGCGGCTGCTGCGCCATCGCGGCGATACCCGCCGGGATCGTCTGGGTCTACATGCATGCGCGCGTGCCGCGCGCAGGAACCTCGCTGATCATGGCCCTCGTCTTCGCCGTGGTCATCTTCGTCATCGGGTCGGGATGGCCCGTGGCGCTCGGCCTCGCCGTCGGCGGCGCCGTCTCCGAGCTGGCGCGGAAAGCGCTCGGGTACGGGAGGTTCGCAGGCGTCGCCGTGGGGTACGCGCTTTTCGAGACCTGCTGGGCGGCGGGCCTTTTCGTTCCCATGTTCGCCTCCCAGGACTACTACCGCGAGCTGATGGGGTCCAACAGCATCGACCCGGCCTACATGGAAGCCCTTCTGTCCACGGTGACTCCCGAGACGTTCGCGATCATCGCGGTCGTGACCTTCGCGGGCGGCATCATCGGCTCGCTGGTCGGACGGGCGGTGTTCAAGAAGCACCTCGAGCGCGCGGGAATCGCCTAGCGCCCTTTTTCAAAGCAACATGAGAGAAGAGGTATTCAATGAGCAAGGAAAGCAAAGGAAGGAAGCCGGGGGCCCTTTCCCGCTGCCTGCGGTTCGCGGGGAGAAGAAAGCCCCTCGTGTTCGCCTCCATGGCGCTGGCGGTCCTATCCGCGGCGGCGTCCTTCGTCCCATACGTGGCGATCTACTTCATGATTAGGGATGCGGTCGGGGTCTATCCGAACCTGGCCGCCGTCGACGTTTCGGCGATGACGGGCTACGCGGGCTTGGCGGTGGCAGGCATAGTCGTTGACGTGGGGTGCTATCTTGCCGCGCTGCTGTGCTCTCACGCCGCGGCGTTCGACGCGCAGTACCGCACGAAGCTCGATATCGCCGCCCATCTCGGGAGGATCCCTCTTGGGCACATAGCGCGGCTCGGCACGGGTAGGATCTCGAAGGTCATGGACGAGAGCGTCGGCGGGATCGAGCAGTTCATCGGCCATTCCATCCCGGACCGGGCGGCCCCCGCCGCCGCGCCCGTCGTTTTGGCGGCGCTGCTTTTCGTCTTCGACTGGCGCTTCGGCGTCGCCACGCTGGCGGCGGTCGCCGTCGCATGCGTCGTGCAGTTCTCCGGCTATGCCGACAAGCGCGTCATGGCGAGCATGGGGCGCTACCAGGAAGTCAAGGAGCAGATGGGCAACGCCTCCGTGGAGTACGTCCGCGGAATGCGCGTCGTGAAGGCTTTCGGCCAGACGGCGCGCTCGTTCAAGCGCCTCTCCGACGCGATAAAGGACTACACCGGCCTCTCCCTCGACGTCACGCTCTTCTTCAGGAACTCCATGCCGGGCTTCACGGCGGTCCTCAACAACGCGTACCTGTTCGTTCTGCCCGTCGGCATACTCCTCGCCCCGGGCGCGCAGGACTGGCCGACGTTCGTGCTCTCGCTCGTCTTCTACCTCCTGTTCGTGCATTCGATATCGAGCGTGTTCACGAAGATCCTCTACGTGAGCGAGGACGGGATGCTCGCCCAGGCAAACATCGACCGCATCGACTCCGTGCTCGGCATCGAAGAGCTCTCTTGTCCCGAGGCGCCGAAAGCCCCGAAGGACGCCTCGGTGTCCCTTCGGGACGTGACTTTCTCCTACGAAGACGACGCGGAGCCGGCGTTGCGCAACGTCTCGCTGGAAATCCCCGCCGGCACGGTGTGCGCGGTCGTCGGGCCGAGCGGCTCGGGCAAATCGACCCTCGCGAACCTCGTCGCCCGCTTCTGGGACGTCGATTCGGGCCAGGTTCTCGTCGGCGGCGTCGACGTCCGCGAGATGGGCCAGGATGAGCTGATGGGCAGCCTCAGCCTGGTGTTCCAGGATTCCCACCTCTTTCGCGAGAGCGTCGCGGAGAACATCAGGCGCGGCAGGCCGGGGGCGACCGACGACGAGGTGGTCGAGGCCGCGAAGGCCGCCCAGGCGGACGCGTTCATAAACGGCCTTCCCCATGGCTACGCCACGGTAATAGGCTCCGAAGGCGTGCACCTGTCCGGCGGCGAACAGCAGCGGATAGCCATCGCGCGCTCGATCATCTCGGACGCGCCCATCGTGGTGCTGGACGAGGCGACCGCGTTCTCCGATCCCGAGAACGAGCATTTGATCCAGAAGGCGTTCGAGAGGCTCATGGCCGGCAAGACCGTGATCATGGTCGCCCACAGGCTCTCCACGGTCGTCGGTGCCGACAAGATAGTCGTGCTCGACGGCGGGCGCAAAGTCGAGGAAGGCACCCATCAAGAGCTCCTCGCCGCATCGGGGACGTACGCGAAGATGTGGAGGCAGTACACGGAAGCGGTCGAATGGGGCATCGAAGCGGCCCCGCGCGACGACACCCGATCCTCCGAAGCGACCGCCCCGCATGCAACGCAGGGCGTCTCCGCCGAGGAGTACGACCCTGCGGAGAAACCCGGCAAGCCGTCGAGCGGCAGGGCGCCTTGGCTTCAGAGGACGTTCAACCTTTCCGACGAGGGCTACGTCGGCCTCAAGCGCTCGGCCATTGCTTGCACCTTGAGCGATCTGGCGCTCATGATCCCCTTCGTCTGCACGGTCGCCGCGTTCGCGGCTCTCGTGGGGACCCTTGCGGGCGAGCCGTTCGACGCCGCCGCGCTCTGGTCGATCTTCGCCGTGGGGCTTGCGGGGATGGTGGTGGTCTTCGTCGCTTCGAGAAACGACTACAAGAAAACCTACGTGGCCGCGTACACCGAGTCCGAAGGCACCCGCCTGCGCCTCGCCGACCACCTGAGGAAGCTGCCCATGAGCTTCTTCAACCGCCGGGACACGACCGACGTGGCCGACCGCATCATGGGGGACGTGACGGCGCAGGAGTCCATGCTCTCGTCGACGCTCCCGCAGCTCATCGCCGGAATCGTGTCGACCGTGGTCATCTGCGCGATGCTGGCATTCTTCGACTGGCGGCTCGCCTGCTGCGTTATGGTCACGCTTCCGCTTTCGGCAGGGGTCATCGCCTTGAGCCGCCGTCATCAGTCGCGCCTTTTCGAAAGGCAGAACCGCGTCCGCCTGGATGCGCTGGCGTGCGTGCAGGACTACCTCGAGGGCATCAAGGACATGAGGGCCTGCAGGGCGGTGGGCAAGGACTCCGCCGCCATGGAGCAGGCGATGCTCGAGCTCAAGAGGGTGACGATGCGGGTCGAGCTCGCCGTCGACGTCTCCGTCTCCCTCGCGAGCGCCATCCTCCGCTCGGGAGTCGGTTTGACCGCCTGCGTCGGGGCGGTGCTTCTCGCCTCCGGCGGCGTGGACTTCATGGTTCTGCTCATGTTCTTGCTCATCGTCTCCCGCGTCTACGGGCCCATCCTCGCCCTCGTCTCGCAGCTGCCCAACCTTCTCAACCTCTCGACGAAGACCGCCCGCATCAAGGCGGTCATGGACGAGCCCGAAGCGAGGGGGTCCGCCTCGGCGGATGTGCCCGGCCACGACCTGTCCTTCCAGGGCGTCCGGTTCGGGTACGGCGACGAAGAGGTGCTCCACGGCGTAAGCTTCGTCGCGCGCGAGGGGGAAGTCACCGCGCTCGTCGGGCCGAGCGGCTCGGGCAAGTCGACCTGCGCCCAGCTGGCGGCCAAATTCTGGGAGCCCGACAGCGGCAGGGTCCTCTGCTCTGGAAAGGACATCGCCGAGTTCTCCGAGGAATCGTGGCTCGCGCACGTCTCCATAGTCTTCCAGGACGTGGTCCTTTTCGACGACACGGTTGCGAACAATATTCGCATCGGCCGCGAAGGCGCCTCCGACGAAGAGGTGGCCGAGGCTGCAAGGGCGGCGCACTGCCTGGAGTTCATCGAGAGGCTTCCCCAGGGGTTCGACACGGTGCTGGGCGAGAACGGCGCCTCCCTCTCGGGCGGGGAGCGCCAACGCCTCTCCATTGCGAGGGCTCTCCTGAAAGACGCGCCCGTGGTGCTCCTCGACGAGGCGACCGCCTCGCTCGACCCCGAGAACGAGACGCTTATCCAGAGAGCGGTCGGAACCCTGTGCGCAGGCAAAACGGTGATCGTCATCGCCCATCGACTGAGGACCGTCGCCAATGCGGACAAGATCGTCGTCCTAGACAGCGGGCGCGTGGCGGAGGAGGGGAACCACAAGACGCTGCTCGCCGAGGACGGGCTGTACGCGAGGCTGTGGAGGCTCCAGCAGGAAAGCTCGTCGTGGACCGTTCCCGCCGACAGGGGCGATGCCGCCGATGTCCCGACGGGCAGATGAGCGGATGGGCGGGCGAGAATCCTCCGAGGACTACCTCGAGGCCATCCTCGTGATCCGCCGCCTGCGCGGGTCGTGCCGCAACGTGGACATCGCCGAGCGCCTGGGCTTCTCGAAGGCGAGCGTCACCAAGGCGCTCGGCAACCTGGCTCGTAAGGGCCTTGTCGAGGTGGTCGATCACGACGTTCGCTTGACCGCAGCTGGAAAGCACCTTGCCGAGGAGACGCTATCTAAACACCGCTTCTTCGAGCGTCTGCTCGCCAACGCCGGGGTGAATGCGGAAGTTGCCTCCAAAGAGGTATGCCGCATGGAGCACTGCATCTCCACGGATTCTTTCGAGAAGCTCTCCTCCCACCTAGGGCGGATTCAGGATTCCCTTCGATAAGGGATCAGCATCACCAAGCGACCGGCCTCATCGCCTTCGGCAATGCGGAGTCGGCTTATCTTTCATGATAGCCCCGATTCATCTGGTGAGTTCCCCTACCAGCAAAGCGGCCCTCCGAATTGGACGGGGCCGCTTTGCTATGTCGTTCTCTTCTTCCTTGTCAGGTCCCCACCTCATCATCTCGATTATCTGCGGCCAAGGCCTTCAAGTTGCAGGACGCATCCCGAAAATCAAGGCACATAAAGCAAAACTACTACCTGGGTGGCGCTTGCGGCGGATTGCGCAGATTTCGTCAACGAATGACATGCAGGGACTTAGCGGGACAAGCCCGCTTTTCCCGTTTTGACCCCATTCGACTCCGGCTCGAACATGACCGAAAGGACTTTATTGGAGCTATCGGTGCTCGAAACGCTTTAAGAGCGCCTTGTGGAGACGAAAGGAAACCCATGGACGTATCGGAAGACGGCATCAGAGGCCTTCGGCGATTCGGAGGATCGAGCCAATCGCTGTCCGACCTCGTTGATGCGGAGGAAGTGTCCCGGCATCTCGGAATAACGCCCAGAAGGGTGCTGTCGATGGCCCGCAAGGGCTCGATTCCCTGCGTGAGGCTCAGCGCGAAGACCATTCGCTTCGATATCGAAGCTGTCGACCGGGCCCTTGGAAGGCGGTAGGCATGCTGACGGCGCTCTTGCGCGCGCTGCCGCGTTCCGCCGCCTTCGGAAGGAGCACTCGATATGATTTCTGATAGAAAAACATCTGGCGTCTTCGTCAAGACGCCCGTCCTTGTCCAGGACACGTATTCGGTCGAGGAGATTGCAATTCTGTTCCGCGTAAGCCGAAACAGCGTCTACGAGTGGCACAAGCGCGAGGACGACCCCCTGCCTTTGAGGCGCATGAACGGCAAGAAGCGCGGGTTCTTCGCCTATCGCGACGAGCTCCTCGAGTGGAGCAAGCGCAATGCGGTCTAGGGACGCGGGGAACGACCGGCATGGCGGAGCGTAGCGACGAGGCTTTCATCATCGTAAGGGAGTTCATGACGAGGGGGCTCGGCCTCACAGGCCTCCCCCTCCTTGTGTACGCCCGGATCTACGGCTTCTGCGAAAGCGGATCCCCCTACTTCGAGAGCAAGGCGCATCTGGGCAAGATTCTCGGAGTCGACACGCGAAGCGTTGTCCGAGCGGTGAGGAAGCTCGAGGAGGTGGGCCTTGTGTTCGAGGTAGGCCGCCAAGAGCTTTCCAAAGGGAGGGAGACGAAGGTCTACCGCATAGACTTCGAGGCGGCCCGAAGGGCGAAGGGGGCAATCGAGGGGGCCGGCCAGTCGACGCATGGCGAAATGCCATCGGATGACCGCGGGCCGCGCCCGTGCCGCCTTCTGCATGACCAGACGCCATGCCGACCCCTGACGCCTTGCCAGCTAATAACAAAGACGGAAAACAAAGATTACAGATAGGACGTGCCATGGGCGAATCGAAGCCGACGCATTCGGAGGCTTGCTGCGAATACTGCGGGCGCCCCCTCGCTCCATGCGTGGTCGAGTTCGGCGCCAGGCGGATCGTCGCGGGGTTCCGCGAATGCGACTGCGAGGGCGCACGCGGGCAAAGGGCGCGAGCCGAGAGGATGGAAGCCGCGAAGAGGGAAGCGCGCCTGGCCGAGCGCCGCAAGCGCGCGGGGATCCCGAAGCGGTTCCTCGGCGCGACCGTCCAGCACCAGGACCTCATCGACTACCTCGAGTCGTTCGAGGGCAGCGCAGGGCGAGGCCTCTACATATACGGCTCGGTCGGAAGGGGGAAAAGCTATTCAGCCGCAGCCTTGGCGAACGCCTTCGTGGACGCCGGCTACCGCACGGTGTTCACAACGGCATCGGCGATGCTCGAGAGGATCAAGGCGAGCTTCTCGGGGAACGGGGAGACCGATTCGGTCATTTCCAGATACGCTGCATGCGACGTCCTCGTCCTCGACGACCTCGGCAAAGAGGATGCCAAGGAGTGGTCCTCGAACATGATGTTCCTTGTGATAAACGCCCGATACGAAAACATGAGGCCGACCATCTTCACCTCGAACTACTCGCCCCAGGCGCTATCGAAAAGGCTTGGAAGGAAGGGAGAGACGGAGACCGCCGAGGCTATCGCGAGCCGGCTCTCGGAGACCACCATCCCCATCCACCTCACGGGGCCGGATATGAGGATTGCGTCAAGGATGTGACCGACGGGACTTGCCGGGACGACGGCGCCTTCTCCCGCCGACGCCATCGGCGAGTCTGTGAGTAAATCGCGACAAGAATCGAGGGCAGTCGGCGTGCGGATGGCAGCCGACTCCGGAAGGCGATGGAGGAACGATGACGGGCAGGTTGAAGGAAGCCGACGAGAGAACCAAGCGGGAGCTCGCCGACAAATGCCAGGAGAACGGCTGGCTCAGGCGGGGCGGATACCCCTGGCAAGACGACCCCTACCTCGAGGAATACCCCTACGAGTTCGCGAAGGCCGGCAGCGTGGAAGAGCTGCGCGGCTTCTTCGCGCACGGAAACTGGGCGCTGCGCCAGGGGATCGTGTACGAGGATCTCGCCTTCGTGCAGCAGGTCGACGGCGGCGACGAGTGGTGGACGCTGAAGCGCACCGACTCCGGCTGGCTCGCCTTCGAGAGTTGGTCCTTCGGCCGCATCGTGCAGGAGCCCGAGAGGTTCTCACATGCGATAGAGTGCATGCATCGCGCAACTCCAGAGCAGTGCAAGCGCCTCGAGTACATGGAGGCGGTTCCGAGCATCGAGGATGCCGCCAGACGCGCACGCGATTCCATCCAGCAACTGAACAAAACGGCGATGACGCCCACGCGCGGCGCGCGGGCGGAGCTTCGCTGAACACACTTACGAAGGCGGGTTCACCCCGCCTTCTCTGTTTTCGGAAAGCGACTGGGACAGTCTGTCCCACCAAGAGGAAGGGACAAGAAGCATGACAAACGACTTCGGCGACGACTCCGGAGAGAAACTCGTCGACTGGATGATCCGCATAGGTCAGGATGCCGGCGAGGCGGCCATGATGGCCAGCGGCGAGCGGCTCGCATCGGCATTCAGGCGCGCCCGCGGCGAAGACGCAATCGAAGGCGGGGCCGAACCTGGCCGCAGCGTGGCCGAGTGGGCAAAGCTCGACCTGTCCGAATTCACAGCGCTTCCCGAGTACGAGACCATCCGCCAGGCCATCGACGAGAAACTCTCGCGCGAGGGCATCCGACACGAGTTCGCGCCCATGCCGGAGGGCGAGCATCTCGTCTTCATGGTCGAGGATGCGCCCGCAGTGAACGAGGCTTTCAAGGACCTCGAGAAGACCACGCGCGCATCCGCCCAGCGCGCGGGAAAGGAACTCTCGCAGATGCGCGAGCGTATCAAGGGCGAACCCATCGCGGAGAAGGCGGCGCGCGCCAGGGAGGCGTCATCCCGACTGGAGGCCGCCAAGGGAAAGTCGCGCGAGATGTCGCGCGGCGTCGAGACGAGGGCGAAATGAGGCCGCTTGCGCAGGCGCTCGCGGCGGGTGCCGCAAGC
>OLSL01000054.1_pt1 | contig 104851 bp, 94 predicted proteins | sample 1672511 | NCBI WGS metagenome assembly OLSL01 (sample SAMEA3136694, study PRJEB25190) | human gut metagenome | biome: human gut; feature: human-associated habitat; material: faeces | place: Austria | collected 2013
CTATAATGGTATCGTAATTTAAGACACTTCAAGAGACATTTCTTAATGAATCTGATATACTGTAAACACTACAGAAAGAAGGATTATTATTATGTCTCGAACAAGAAGAAATTTCTCCGCCAAATTCAAATCAGAATTAATGATTGAACTGCTCAAAGGAGAAAAAGACTTAAATACAATCGCAACCGAAAACAATATTCAGCCGAATCTTCTTCGCAACTGGAAGAAGGAGTTTCTCGATAAAGCATCCGTGGTTTTTGATGACACCCGAGAGGATAATCTAAAAGAAAAACTTGCTTTAGAGCGCAAGGAAAAAGCTGAATATGCGAAAAAAGTTGGCCAGCTCACCATGCAGGTGGATTGGTTGAAAAAAAATCTGAAGAAACACTTGGACCTGACTACGAGAGTAAATTTAGTCCAAAACCTTTTGAAGACTAAAGAACTTCCAGTTAAAACAGGAGCTGCGCTTCTTGATATCAATCGTACCAGTGTGTATTACAAGGGCACGCCCATATCTCAGGAGGAGTTAGATTGCAAATCGATCATAGATCGATTACACACGGATAACCCGGCCTGGGGAGCACGACAACTGTCTGCTCAACTGAAGAAGCGTGGGCATCAGGTTGGCCGCCGGAAAACGCGCCGTTATATGAATGAAATGGGGATTGATCCAATTTATCCAAAAATGAACCTTTCTAAACGTATGCAACAGGCTAAAGTCTGCCCGTATCTGCTACGTAACGCCGTTATCGACCGCCCAAATCAGGCATGGTCAATCGACATTACATACATCCCCATTAAGCGTGGATTCCTGTATCTGACCGCTGTGATTGACTGGTACAGCCGCTGTATCGTTGGCTGGGAAGTCGATGATACTCTGGATACCAGAATGGTCATAACTGCGTTAAAAAAGGCGTTTATGGTGGCAAAACCTGTTATCCTGAATTCGGATCAGGGCTGTCAGTTTACAAGCAATGAGTACATGAATTTCCTCAAAGAGAACCAGATCCGTCAAAGCATGGATGGTAAAAGCCGGTGGGCTGACAATATCATGATTGAACGATGGTTCCGAAGCTTCAAGTACGAGGAAGCATATCTGACCCAATATAACAATATCAGAGAAGCACGGAAGGCAATCGGTAAATATGTGCACACTTACAACTTTGAACGTTGTCATTCTGCACTCAATAATCAGACACCGGTATCCTGCTATTATCCGATTCTGTTACTGGATGATCATGCAGCCTAAGGGGGGATTTTCTCCCCTACCCAGTTACATATATCAGTTCATTATAAAAAGCTTAGATTTTTGTCTTGACAACTGAACCACTATATGCCGCCCCTCCACTGGCAATACTCAATACTTTTTTGAAGATTCCTCAAATATCTTAGCTGCACGCATTCTCAAATCCGTAGAAGATTCTCGAATAATTCTTGGCACATAAATCACATCAACACCCCATCGATTAAGTTCTTCTTCTGCCAGTTGATATACCCTTTCATTTACATGATCATCTCCGGCAAACATAACATCAAAATGATATTTATGATACGCAGCAACCTTATCTAAATCATTTTCTGGTACAACTTCATCGACATATCGTATTGCTTTCACTATACGAACTCTTTCTGTATAAGGAATAACAGATTCTCTTCCCTTCCGGCTTTTCATAAACTCATCTGTTCCTACTGCCACAATCAAGTATTCACACTGTTCTTTTGCCTGTGAAAGTATATCAATATGACCCTCATGAAGAATATCAAAAAAACCGCAAAGAAAACCTAATTTGTATTTCTTCATATTTCTCCTCGTATAATAAGTTTGTAAACAAGAGAAATCACTTACAGACTTATTTCTTTTTATGGTATAGAGGTAGGGACATCTAAAAAGTATTCCCCTCATCCCATTCCCATCTATACAGTCAATAGTTACATTTTCATATCGTTTATCCTGTGGTAAGATATCAGCAGAGTCTGATGTCCGAAGGCACTGCTTTTTCTCCTTTCAGCCGGCTTTGTCCGAGACTGCTCAGAAAGCATGCAGCCTGGCTCATATGACACATTCCGCTTACACAGAAGTTGCATCTCCAGCCGTTAGCACCAGCAAAAAATGCTGACTGGATGAATGCTCATTATGCGAGGTTGCGGTCATCATATGATATCCCGGATAAACCTTTTGCTTTAGGCTTCACAAATCCAGATTGGAAAGGAGCGTGATATCATGATCAAGATCAACTATATGTTCACTTTGTTCGTTGGTATCGATGTAAGCTCAAAATCCAATGTGGTTTATGCCATGGATTTTGATGAAAACAAATATATTGATGCTTCTTTCGGCAACAGCTTGCCGGAAAGATTTCTGCCTGTATACAAAAGCATCTGCATCTTAATACCATTATTGTGGCTCTGGAATCTACATCTGTTTACAGCATCCATATAGCCAACATTCTGTCATCCTGTGAACTCCTGATGCCTTATAAACCCTATGTGTACTATTGAATCCAAAGATGACTGCAAATTACCGTAAATCCTATATTGGCATGGATAAGACAGATCGCATGGATGCCTTCCTTATTTCAGCTTTTGCAAGAGTCGGCCGCACAAAAAAATGTGAACCCTGGCGAGGCAGCCAGTACCTTGCCCTAAGAAGACTTGCACGGCACCGTCTTCATCTTGCTGAATGTATTACCAGAGAAAAAACCTATATGGTATCCAATCTTTACCTGAAATTCAGTAAACTTCAGCTTCTGGATAATGACAGCCAGCCATTCAGTAACATTTACGGTGCCACATCATCCGCAGTTCTTACAGAGTTTATGTCCCTTCAGGAGATCATTGATTCTCCGTAAGAAGAACTGCTCCAGTTTCTGGCTTCCAAAAGCCGAAACCGCATTGCTGATGTATCCAAGACTTCTGAACTTCTGAAAAAAGCTGCTAGAGATTCCTATCGGTTAGATAAATGCATGTATGAACCTTTAAATGTGTCTTTGGCAAGTTCATTTAACTGTATTCAGACTTATCAGAAAGAAATCAAACTGATCGATCGGCAATTGAAAAATGCATCAACGGAATAAACCCAAATGCCTTTATCATCCTTAAGTCTATTCCAGGAATCGGACCTGTATGGGCTGCTGGAATCTTATCAGAAATAGGCGATATAACAGCATTTCACTCATCAGATGCGCTTGCTAAATATGCAGGTTTGACATGGCTAAAAAATGATTCCGGTGACTTTGTTTCCGAAGATAACCGTGTTTCAAAAGCCGGAAATACTTATCTCCGTTATTACTTTGGAGAAGCTGCAAACAGCGTCAGGAGATATGTTCCTGAATATGCTGAATTTTATTCCAGAAAATATGCTGAAGTAACTAAACATCAACACAAGAGAGCACTCACACTTACATCTCGTAAATTCGTACGACTCATTTTTGGTTTGCTGGTCAAAAACCAACTGTACACCGGCGAAAAACCGGACGCCAAATTAAATACTGAGTCTGAATAGCGCTCATTTTTCGAAAAGATGATTAATGAGCGATGGTGAAGTGCGCCCTTTTTTAGGAAAAACATATCAAAAACTATTTTAAATTTCTCTTGACATATCACCAGAATACTTTTAATAGCATATCAATTTTCTCGTTTGCAATGCTTAAATGCCCCCATAATTTCATGCACTTTAGCAGTTATCTGTTCAGAGCTTTGATTTCTAATTGAAAAACCATCTTCTTCTCTTAATCTGCAATATGAAACCAGTCCATCCACACGCATGGTCAGGCTCATTAACCCTGTTGCGCATATATCTTTTTGATAATAATTGCAGCCCAAACATTTACTGCCATACGTTCTATCCGGAGTGATACAATCAGAACCTCTTTGATGATCAACAATCTTTAGCGTACATACATTTTTACCGGTTCGATTATTCGCAAACATGCTCATTCTAATTCCAGCATCCTGATTTAAGAATTCTGATTTTGCAGGATATATTTTCCCTTTTTCTACCATAGCAGCAATCAATTTTTTTAATTTTTCTGACAACCTTTCTTCTGGACCAAACGTAACTTTTCCACCAAAATTATTCATGGTAAATACTTTAATCCCAAACAGGTTCAAGCTACATGCATAATCATAAATACTTTCTAATTCATTATAGCTATATTGACTCAACACAGTATTTAGTTCAATAAGAAATCCCTCTTTTTTCAATTTTGCGATTGAGTCTTTAATACGTTCAAGTATTCCAAATTCACTTAACCTTGTAATTTTCCTGAATACATCTGGTTCCAAAGAGTCCAAACTAATTTTCAGCCACAAAACATCTTTTAACGAATCCCATAAAGCTTTTTCTTTTTTATATGCATCTAAAATCTTGTCACCATTGGAACATATGACAATTTTAGGAATTTTAAGTTTCTTTGCCTCTTTTAAAATCATATGAACTCTATTAGTAGTATTTTCATCAAAAAAGGGTTCGCCACCTGTAATGCGCAAAACCGGTTTATTTTTAGGTACAAACGTATCAACAACACGAACATAGGCCTGCATTAAATATTTTATCTCGTCAACGGATGCATATTCATTTACGTTAAATTCTGTATGAAGATTCTCTCCACCTTTGGGGCAATAATAGCAATTGAAATTGCACCTGTCCGTTACATTAACAACTAATGTGGGAACCATTTCATGGTCACTGTTAAAGAAACTATGTTTAATATCAACTACTGGTTTGCCTTTTTGAGCAGTCTCCCATTTTTCTTCAAAATAGATTTTAAACGTCTGGTATATTCTACTTCCAGCCTTATATTCATATAATGGAGAATTTTTGCTATGCTCTTCGGGAATATAATATCCAATCAATAAACATTGGCTAAAAATATACAGTTTAAACAAAATTGGTTCATCGTGATATCTCACACTCCAATTAGGTTCTTTCTTACACTCTTCATATAAAGTAATTCCACGCTCATATAAATTTCGCCAATGCGTTTCCAAGCTCAATTCTGTCTTATACTCTGTTAACGAACGCAATCTCTTTTCCAAATATACCCCAACTGGATCAGCCAAAAGAAATTTTGCCTCTATCTCTTTATTTTCTGAAATAAAACGAGCAGCTCCATGATAATCATCTTCGTAAATCTGATCTCCTTTTATTCCCATATAATACAAAAACTCTGTTCCAGAAACCAATTCTTTAGTCCGTGAATCTGCGTCATTCGGATTCTCATATACAGCAACCGGCATATTCAGATCGTCATTGGTAACACCTAATCCGATTCTTCCTGCCATCATTCCGTCATTTAAATATCCCCGTGGAATGCGGTATATATTGACTCCATCCTTAAATGGCCGCGTAGATGTTGCATCGAGTCCCCAATCGGATATTCTTGTAGCAAAATGATATGCAGTAGTTTTTATGATATGCTCGCTTTCCTCATACTCGCACACAAAAAATGTTGCCTCAGTTCGCTGATAATCGTTTACATGACATGCCCCACAGGTAAACTCACGAACCCGATGTCCTGTGGTAGCCTCATCTGGTTTAATCGCATCTGATAATACAGCCATTCCAGTTCTATGCGAGTGTCCGCAATACAATACATCAATATTGTAATCAGCTAAAGCATTCTCTAGCATTCTGGCATCTTCCTGTTCCAAAAATGCTACTCCATGATGCATCATTGCTATATTAAGCTTATTATCATTTTTCATTTTAGCAAACTGCATCATTAATTTAGGAACACTTACATATAAATGCCCAGCATCATTGTCATCCATAGAAAACATACAACTATCAATAGATAAAATGCGATAATTCTCTCCCTCTGGCTCAAAAAACTCAAATGGTTCATAACTGCACCCTTTTATTGCTTTATACATATCAGAAAAAACTCCATATGTATCTCTCCATGGAAAAGCATTCTTTCCATCTAGTGAAAGTGAACTTACAATGTCAAGCCTTCCATTTCGTAATTCTTTAATTAACTTTACTCTTTGTGTATCTTCATTAGGGTCTTTATTCGTTGGTCTTGCAATATCATGATTTCCAGGACAGATAAAAATATGATTACGATCAATTTTACAAGCATCTTTTATAGATATAATATATTTTATCGCCAGTTCCGGATCTGAACATTTATCCATACAATCCCCTGTAATTAAGACAAAATCAAATGGCTTCTTTTTTCCTTCCCTTTTAATTTGATCAATCAATTTTTCCTGTGCATTCACTGTCGGAAAATCATGAATTGCACTGTGGACATCCGATATAACAAGCCATTTCATAAAGTTTTCCCCCTCATACATAAATTTATAGTTAATACTTACATTGTTCCATGATAATTAAATCAATATATAGCAGATGTTTTCATCGCCAGACTTTATAGTAATTTCATTATATCAATTATCTCATCAACCATACCAATTGAAGGAAATTTCTCTCTTTCTGCTTTGCACTTAAACCCTATACCGTATGTAACACCGATAAAATTTATTCCTGCATTATATGCTCCCTCTGCATCATGAATTGTATCTCCTACAAGAACTATCCTTTCACGCACAATTCCCAAATCTCTAATACATAACTCAACAATATCAGATTTTTTTAATTTTCCCCACGCATCTGCACCATGTACGATGTCACAGTACTCCGCAATTTCAAAATTATCCAACAGTGCCATAGCGCAATCTTCTCTTTTGTTAGTTGCAACCGCAACTTTCATTTTTCTTTTCTTTAGTATCTTTAAAAGATCATATACACCAGAATATACTGTTGCCTTTTTAGAGCCATTGACTAACGTATCTTCCCGAAATAAATCAGCAGCATATTGTGCCTTATTATCATCAAATTGAAAAAAATCCTTAAACCAATTCTGTACAGGTGAACCTATTTTTTTCTCCACTTCTGTACGCGGAATATATGGAAGTTTTAATTTATCTACAACACTATAAAAACTATCTAATACCCCTTCAGATGAGTCTAATAGAGTACCGTCTAGATCAAACAACACTGCATTCATTCATTTTCTCCATTAATCATATAAATTGTCATAGAAACAATATATGTATTACTGTTTTCCTTGTGTTTATGGCAAAAATATTATACCATTTTTTGTGTATATTTTCTACCATTCCATCAAATTTTAACTTTTCCAAAATGTTAAATTAAAATTCCAGAATATTTTTATTTACTGCTTAGAAATTTTATCGTTTTTACCAAGGGGTGATGCAAATACAGCAATGCTCCACATTTCGTGAAACAATCTCATTATCCAATTATATTTTGTAGAATTCACAGTATATTTATAAACAGGAACATCTTCCCCATATGTACTAACTAAATAAGGACTAAAATAAGCCACTCTATCTGTAAGCACAATTCTTCCAATATGAATATAATCATATAGTTTAATTTTAATCAAACCTTTATAAGTATATAAAAACTCAATATTAGATTCAATTGCTCCTATAAACGCTTTTTCCGTATACCCAACTCCCGAAGCACTTACTTCTGATGTTCGTATCTTTATCCACTTATTATCACTTGTATCTGGTAGTAGAATCCATATCAGAATATCTTGCTTGTTTAAACACTCTCTATATGGTGGATCAAAAAAATTGCCACAACTTGTACAAAACCTTAAATTCTTCGCATGTTTCAATTCATGTTTTAACTCTTTTATAAATTCTTTATCACCATAAGAACGAAAAACATATACTTATTCTAAATCCATTAAAGATACCATTATTTTCTTTGCGTTTTTAATAATTTGGGGTGAAAAAATTACTGCTATCACCGCCCATATTCCAGATGCAATCAGTAAACAAATTATATTACTGAACAGAGTTCTCTCTATCTATCGCAAATAATAGCCTCATATACTAATAGAATTTTTTACTTTTAGAATACATGTTATAATAAATGTCTCTGTTATGTCCTTGTTTCAAAAGCAGTAATTCTGCTTTTCAAGCAAATCTACAACACTTAATTCAAAATAACATATTATGGTAAATGCCTTCGAAATCGTAAATTGTCAACATCTACCATAATATGCACCCAAACTTAGTTTTTCAATCAGTCTAATTTTGAACTTTATACCTTTTTAAGAAATATTTTATGTTACTTTAGCTTACCTTATTTTTCCTTACCGGGGTCTGACCTCTTTGTTTACTTTTGCCCCTTCATACTATGTTATTCCGGCAATATAAGATTCTTCTCTACTCTTCTTTCTCATCCACCACCTCGTCTTCCTGCTGCATTTTTCTCCATTTATTATGTTCCTGGTTCATTATTTTTTCCAGTTTGAGCATCAACTTTTCCAATTCCACATCCGTTCGCTTCTTACAGCCATATAAAGCCAGCTCGCTTTTCATCATTTCAACAGTGCTTCTGTACAAAGTCCATTTCTCTCCGCATTTTGTGAAAGTCAATAATGCAGTTATCAAAGATACGATAGCTGAAGTTATAGTCGTCACTACTCTGATTTCAGTTTCATGTCCTGTACCTAATACATTGACGGAAGAAATAACCAATGGCAATACAATACTTATAATACTAAACACATAAAACAGAAATTTATAGAACTTAGCATGTCGTATATACCATTCTCCTGTTGACTTAATTCTTTCCCGTACCATAACGTTATCTATTCCTCGATACAGGAACTCAAACTCCTCTATCTCTGTAGTTTTTAATCTTTTTGTTTTTTCCTTTTTATTATCAGTTGTTTCACTCATTTTACCATCCTCACCATGTTTTTATACTGTAATTATACTTATTCTCCCCATAACTGCTGATACCGGATTCATTGCAGACACAGCCGGTATTTCTGTGTGTGGATGATACGATGGTATCTAAATTTGGCACGAAATTTGAAAATGTTTCAAAACTGTTTGACCATGCTGCACACAACGGTTCCAATTATCTGAATGGACACTGTTTTGTGAGCGTCATGCTCTGCGTACCCGTCTGGAATGGGGATAAAGTATCTTATCTTTCCCTTGGTTATCGTATGTGGCAGAAAAAAGAGTCTAAACTGGAACTGGATTGGCAATGCAAAGATTGATTCTGTCATGTATGATCTTGCACCTGCACAGACCGGTCGTCGGGGACGTCCTGCCAAACATGGAAAACGTCTTTCTGTTGAAACAGATTTTACGTTTTCCAATGAAAAGATTGGTGATTATTATACCGGTGTCCGCCGGGTTCTCGCTAAGATCTTTGGCAATAGGGAAGTCCTTGCCTATGTCACTGCCACAGAAAAGAACATGGTACAAAACGACTGTTTTTCAGTACCATTTTCCCGGAAGATCTGCAGATTTTCTGTGCATGGCAGGAAAAAGCACCATTGAACCAGACCGGAAGTGACCGTATGAAATACATTCCACTGTTGCTATATTCGTTATGCTGGAATATTGAAACAAACTACTATGAACAGAAAACGTTCTAGTTTTTTTGTAACTATATGGTGCGAAGCTACAAAGGGATTGAAATGCTGGTCAATCTGATTAACATCAGTTATTGTGCCATGACAAAGGCCTTAACCTTCTCGACAGCAGGATCGAATGTCGGTGTTCATCATCTGATCTGCTTTTCGCATTCTTGTTGCAATTCATTAGAAATCCCTCCTGTTTCAGCTATTCATTTGCAATAAAAAAACTCATCCACAAGACCATAAACAGATCTGTGAATGAGTATCTTCATTCAAAAATTTATATAGGGTTACAAAAGCAATGATTTTTGCTAAGAAAATGCCGGTTTTGACTGTAATTTACTCTACTTAACGCTAACCGTATCGGCGAAAACAATGTTGTCGCCATAATCTCTTAGAAAAAATTATTTTTTTATTTTAGAAATGGGCCCGTTTTTGTTGGAAAATCAGCTTTGCCTATTTCACCCATTCGTTTGCAATTCCGCTGAAAAAGGAAGCGTTTTTCATACGTTTCCAATAAAAAACAGAATGATTTCGCGATTTCTGCTAATCATTCCGCAACGTCCCGTGCGGGAATCGAACCCACATCTAGTGCTTAGGAGGCACTTGTTCTATCCATTAAACTAACAGGACTAACGTCGATTTTTGACTAAAATAAGGCTTTTCGGCCTCTTCCAGCCATCGGATTCGATAACCGATTTTTTATATTTTTAACCGAAGAATCCGGTAAAAAATCACACTACGCAGTTCGGGGTTCTTGGCCACAGCTAATAAAATGTGGCAGTACCGATTTGCCTTCGAACTCAGAGTACTTTTCAAAAAGTGGCAGTACAGCCTGTCCCTTAGGAGAACTCCAACCTATGGTCACTCACTGTCTAATCCGAGGTAAGTTAAACCCATGTGAGATACTATAAAAAACTACTTCCGAGAAAAGCGGACATTCGCAATCCGCTTTCGCTACTTGCTCATGAACGCCGGTCGCAAAGCGACTGCGTCCAATTTGAGTTATTCTGAGTCCCCCTCTGTCATGCTTTGAAAGTTAGCTGATTGTTTGTTCCAGCTAATAATTGGGAACTGCCTTGATATTACCATTGGCATCTGTTTTATGACCACCATGCTTCGTACGTTCGATCATGGTAAACAGTATTCAATTAAACTTTTCTATCGTAAGTACAAGATATTTTTTGCCTAGAATTAATATACCGCATATGAGACGGTTTGTCCATGTGTTTTTGACTGATAAATTTATAGGATTTTCCAATATCCTTTCCTATCTGAACAAATTCTTTCAATTACATTATTTTTCTAATACCCGAAATTTACATGACCCTGCAGCCAGATGCGACCTTTGAAGCGGCGTCCTACCTGTGGTTCCCCAAGCAGATCATTCTGATTGATGCAAATATCAAAAACCAGATTGTTACAGTTAAGATTCAGTATCCAGAGTTTTTCGTTAGTCAGAGAATTTTCGGATTCATAGAAGTTCAGAATTTCTCCGATGACAACATACTGGTCACTTTCAATACCATATGGAATAAAACTGCTTTCCACGATAGACAACACATCTTCTTTCATAATACGGCGGGAGAGGGAAGAATAAAGATCCATGTCGTTCATAGTGAGATTTTCCATGGCACTTTTATTTCCATCCCGGGCCTGTTTCATGAGACTTAGCCGTTTTTCTGAGGATTTCTCCTTATTTGCCAGCTGTTTTGATGTTTTCATAATCGGCAGAAGGATTTTGCCGCCGGTGGAAAGTCCCGCCAGCACGGCGTTATCTGGTCTTGTAGTTGTATTGTGTACGGCATTTTTTCTTGCATGGAGGATATCAGCAATATTTTCAATATAGAAAATCAATGTTACTCCAAGTTTTAATTCGTCACAGATTCCGGCAAAGGCTTCTCTGGCAGCGTGGCGTTCAATTTCAATCGTTTCACAGGTCGTAATCTGAGAACCGTGCAGATATGGATAATAATATTCCATACGAAATTCTTTATCATTGATAAAATTTCCACAGACGGTAATGCCGATGTCTGTACCAAAACTTTTGGAGAAACAAGCAAATTCATTTCCATATTCATCTTTGACAATGTTCTGCTCGTCAGGACGATTCAAAATGGATTCTAATATGAGATATAAATCAGCATTTTTTGTAAGATCTCCGAAACCAATGGATCTTAAAAATGTATGTATCATAGATTATTTCCCTTGTTCATAAGTGTCAGCCAATGCCATTTCCAGAGCTTCTTTCTCCTCTTCCGCAAGCATAATCACGGAATTGCCATCAATAATTTCTTTGATGTATGTATAGCAGCCTTCTCTGCTGTGCATTGCGTTAATAATAAAACCATTGTTTTTCCGGTTTAACAGTGCCAGGGAGAATGATAATTTTCCACCCATTTCATTAAATGCATCGTATTTTACCAGACCAACTTTTTGATAGGTGTTATCCAGGTGATCCAGAACCATCTGTACTTTTTCCTGTGTGTGCTCGTCAGACGCAATCAGATCTTCTACTTGATTCAGACGTTTTACCAGAGTGTCTTCCAGGGATGCGGCATTTTTTCCTGCCATAAACGCTTCGTACTTTTTTTTCAGTTTTTTCATTTTGACTCCGTTGACGATCATGATGATGATCAGGATCAAAACAAGAGCGGCGAGACCGACTGTGATTACATCAAGGCTGATGCCGGTCAGATCTTCGATATGTAATTTTAAATATTCCACTTGCATTTTCCTCACTAAAAGTTATATCATGTGCTGTTGCTGTTGCTGTTGCTGTTGCTGTTGCTGTTGCTGTTGCTGTTGCTGTTGCTTAGATTGTATCACCTGTCAATTATTGATTGCAACATGATACCTATCAGTAGTCGCATTTTTTATTTTCTTATAGGAACATTTGAGCCATTTTCTATCATTTAAGCTGTCTACACAGCAAAATGTTCCTATAAAATCTGTTTTTGAAGTCATCTTATAGGTCTTTTTCTGCATTTTCACAACATTTTTTTCAAAATACACCTATTTTTCTCAAATTCTACCTATAAAGTTAACTTATTTTTAAATTTTATAGGAAACGGCGGCTAAATCGGCAGACAGAAGATAAAACTCATATAATAATAATGTTCCTTAACAAGTTGACACAATTCCACTAAGCGTATAATATTCAGTTATTCACACATTTAAGGAGTTTAATATGAGATTCGTAATACAGCGTGTTAATCATGCAAATGTTAAGATAGATGGCGAAGTTGTTGGAAATATCGGACATGGTCTTTTGATTCTTTTCGGGGCTGGTCAGGACGATACAGAAGAAATGCTTCCAAAATATGTAGACAAGATATGCAAAATGCGTATTTTTGAAGATGAGAATGGCAAAACTAATCTGTCGCTGGCAGATGTCGGTGGCGAGCTGCTTATTGTAAGCCAGTTTACACTTTATGCGGACTGCCGCAAAGGCAACCGCCCAAGCTTTACTAATGCCGGCGCGCCTGATATGGCTAACGCCCTTTATGAAAAATTTGTGGCAATGTGCCGTGAACGTGTTCCTAAAGTTGAAACCGGCAGATTCGGTGCTGATATGAAGGTCAGCCTTGAAAACGACGGACCATTCACAATACTGATAGATAGTGAGGATTTCTGATATGTTTAGAATGTGGTGTAAGCTCTTTGACGACAGAGGGCATCTTATCAAAGACACTGTAATTAAAAATGCGGATTCTGATTTAAACAGAACCCGCAAAATATTCGCTGCTATTCATGACGCATGCTATGAATTCGACCTTGCCGAGCCAATCTGGCTCGATTCCAATGTTTCAGAATTCCAGCGCCACTCGAAAGTACGCTTCACTAAAGATAACTTTGTTGAAGATATCGAATTTGCTTATATGGAAATTGAGGTTATTGAGGAAGATTAGAAATACATTGACTTTTTGCGCGAAGAATATCAATCTCATTTGATATATTGCGTTTTAAAAAAGTATTCTTCTTTTTAACATCTAATTATAGTGAAAATGCGGACTCCAACCGGAATCCGCATTTTCACTATAATTTCACATATATTTATTACCATACATTAAACAATAACATTTCGCTCTTCCCCAGCCATAAATGCCTTGATATTAAGATATATCTCGTCCATCAAGCGGGTTCTCGCCTCGTATGTCGCCCATGCAACATGAGGGGTAACGATAAGCTTGTTGCTGTCCTTAATTGTAAGAAGAGGATTGTCCTTAGCAACCGGCTCAGTAGTTATTACATCAAGTCCTGCTGCAGCAATCACACCTTCGTTAAGCGCTTTTACAAGGTCTGCGTCATTAACAATCGGGCCACGTCCAAGATTCAGAAGAACTGCGCTGCTCTTCATCTTCTTAAGTGTCTCATAATTAAACAGATTTTCTGTATATTTGTTAAGCGGTGCATGAATTGACACGATGTCCGATTTCTTCAAAAATTCATCAAGCTCATATCTTTCGTATGGCACATCATAGCTGTGACCGCTTGCTGAATAGTATATTACATTACAGCCAAAGTCTGCCGCAATCTTAGCAACGCCTCTTCCTATATTGCCAAGTCCGACAATTCCCCATGTCTTTCCTGCCAGTTCATGAAACACATTTGCAAAATGTGAGAAGCAAGGCCACTCGGCATACTCACCGCTCTTTACGAAGTCATCATAATATCTCATCTTCTCGATAAGATAGAATGCAAGTGCAAATGTGTGCTGTATAACTGACTGTGTTGAATATCCGGCAACATTGGCGACTCTTATTCCATGCGCTTTGGCATATTCTGTATCGATATTGTTGTAGCCTGTAGCTGCCTCTGCCACCATCTTAAGATTAGGCGCAGCTGCCATGCACTCTGCGTTCATGTTAGTTTTATTAATAATAACGACATCAGGATTATGCTCTTTCATTCTTGCAACAGCTTCCTCATAAGAACTTAAGCTGTATGTCACAACTTCGCCAAGCCTGTTAAACTGCTCAAGCGAAATATCATCTCCGTATGTCATAGTTTCCAACATAAGTATCTTCATAATAATCCTCCGTTTCTGCACATTTTTGCATAATTATCGTACATTTTTAATAATTTCCCTGTACTGTTTATTTAGTTTCACAAGCTCCCTGTCTACATTTTTTAGTAAAAAAAGTCGTCCTGCGCCTTTCATTTTCTTAAATGGTTTTACAGTCAGCCTGCTATGTATATCGACATTTCCGCTGTCATCATCTGCATAATTTCTGATTGCTATTAATACAGTCTGCATATAAACCTCCCAAAAGACATTGAATACTACCGCATTATACAACTTAATTAAAGCAGATATTGTCGAACCACCGTCTGATTAAATATTTGCAACAAGTTCCTTCATAACCTTGACATTGTTAGCAATTGCAAGCTTTTCAAATGTTGGGTAATCCATTGTTGCGCTGTCATCAGCCTTATCTGATATAGTTCTTAATATTACAAATGGAACTTTATTAAGGTAAGAAACCTGTGCTATCGCCGCTCCCTCCATCTCTGTACAGAAGCCATCGAAATTGCTGCTGATTCTCTCCTTAACAGCCTTGTCTGATATGAACTGGTCGCCGCTTACAACTCTGCCGACATGTACTCCGATTTCCGGAACTGCATTTTTACAAGCCTCGCCAGCAAGTTTAATAAGTCTTTCGTCTGCTGCAAATGAAAGTGTATCCATTCTTGGAATCTGTCCTAAAGGATATCCAAATCCTGTCGCATCCATGTCATGATGAAGAACATCTGATGAAATAACAACATCTGCAATATCAATCTCTGCCTTAAGTGAACCAGCGATTCCCGTATTAATAATGTAGTCTGCTTTGAAGTCATCGACAAGAATCTGTGTGCATGCCGCTGCATTAACCTTACCGATTCCGCTTCTTACAATAACAACATCTTTCCCTGCAAGCTTTCCTGCTTTAAATGTCATGCATGCCTTAGTTTCCTCGCGGGTAATCTCCATTACCTCAACAAGCTGTTCTACTTCTTCGTCCATTGCGCCAATAATGCCTATCATAAATCCTCCTTATATATCCATTTCAAACTGCATACATTATAATTGAACATTTGCAATAAAACAACTTATGCTTTTTCATATCCTGTAAAAGTGTTATACTGTAATTAATATTTGCAAAATGTATGCCAAAAGAAAATATTTGATAAAGTAACGCGTAGCACGCTTGCGCTACTTATCGTTCGCAACGGTACTAAGCTCGCTATAAGCATATATCTGCGATATCTGCTTACAGCTTGCTAAGTGCCGGCGACTCTAAAGTGCTCCGCTTTCACTTCATCAAATATTTTCTCATATACAAAACACATCACGCGAATATAAATACAAGTAAGATATGTAAGGAGATTTTTATGAAATTTAAAACTTCAGGCGTATGTTCACGCGCGATAGATTTTGATGTTGTTGATGGAAAGGTTGTTAATGTGCATTTCACTGGCGGATGTGCCGGCAATACTCAGGGCGTTGCTGCTCTTATCGAGGGCATGGACATTGACGAAGCTATCAAAAGAATGGACGGTATCAAATGTGGCTATAAGGACACATCATGTCCTGACCAGCTTGCTAAAGCCTTAAAGGAATATAAGAAAGATAATGAATAGTGTCGCGCGATTTAAAAGAGTTTATGTCGAGATAACAAGCAGCTGCAACCTGCACTGTTCTTTCTGTCAGGAAACTCTGAGAAAACCACATTTTATGAGTGTGGACGAATTTCGCACAGTGATTGAAAGAATCGGACATTATACCAATTACATTTATCTTCATGTTAAAGGTGAGCCGCTTCTTCACCCACAGCTTGGTGAAATTCTTAAGATATGTCAGGATGCTGATATGACAGTAAATCTTACTACCAATGCAACGCTTATTAAAGAGAAGCTTCCGGTTTTACTGGAGTATCCTGTACATCAGATTAATGTATCGCTTCACAGTGCTGACGATAACGACTGCATTGACATGGATTCTTATATTCATAATCTTTTTGAATCCTGCGAAACGCTTCTTGATAAGACTGACACTGAGATTTCACTAAGACTCTGGAATACTAAGAAAGAGCCATTTCTGTTTGGTGAGAAGAACTGCACAATCAAGAGACATCTTTATATAAATGTTCAGTCTCCGTTTGAATGGCCTGATGTGAACAGCACTTATTGCAATGAGCGCGGATTCTGTCAGGGACTCCGCCAGCATATGGCTATTCTGTGTGACGGCACTGTCGTTCCGTGCTGTCTTGACGGTAATGGAGTGATGGCTCTTGGCAATATTCTTGATTCAACACTTGAGGAAATCCTTTCACGCCCACGAAGCGTCGCATTTATGGAGGGATTCAAGAAAAAGACTGCGGTCGAACCGCTCTGTATGCATTGCAGCTTTAAGGAAAGATTTGCTCACAAAATGTAATGATACATTTGAACAAATCGGACATTTTATTATATTTTCAGGAGAATGACCTATGAAAAAAATAGTACTTACCGGTGGTGGTACTGCCGGACATGTAACACCTAATATTGCCCTGCTTCCAAGCCTTAAGGAAGCCGGCTACGAGGTTTTCTATATCGGCTCTTATACCGGTATTGAAAAAACTCTTATTGAAGATCTTGGAATTCCTTATTATGGTATTTCATCCGGCAAATTAAGAAGATACAGAAGTCTTAAGAATCTGTCTGATCCATTCCGTGTGCTTCATGGACTTTTTCAGGCTAAGAGACTTATGAAAAAAATCAAACCTGATATCGTATTTTCTAAGGGAGGCTTCGTGTCTGTACCTGTTGTTCTTGCCGCTGGAAGCCGTCATATTCCAGTAATTATCCACGAATCTGATATGACACCCGGCCTTGCCAACAAGATTGCTATGAGAAAAGCAACTAAAATATGCTGCAATTTCCCAGAAACACTCAAGTACCTTCCTGAAGGAAAAGCAGTTCTTACAGGTTCTCCTATCAGACAGGAGCTTTTGCTTGGCAATAAAGCAGCCGGACTTGACCTTTGCAACTTCACAACTGACAAACCTATTATTCTTGTTGTCGGCGGAAGTACTGGCGCTGTCCATGTAAATGAGGCTGTAAGAAGCATTTTACCTGAGCTTCTTAAGGATTTTCAGGTTGTTCACCTATGTGGAAAAGGCAAGATGGACGAATCACTCAATGGAACTCCCGGCTATGTCCAGTTCGAGTACATAAGCGATCAGATGCGCGACCTTTTCGCAATCAGTTCTATCGTTATCTCACGTGCGGGTGCCAATGCCATATGCGAACTGCTTGCTCTCAAGAAGCCTAATCTTCTGATTCCGCTTTCTGCTAATGCAAGCCGCGGCGACCAGATTCTTAATGCCAATTCTTTCAAGGAGCATGGTTATTCCATGGTTCTTACGGAGGAAGATATGAATAAGGATACCTTACTTGCCGCAGTCCGCAAGCTTTATGCTGACAGACACCAGTACATCATTAATATGGAAAAAAGTGAGCAGCAGGATTCTATTGACAAAATTATGAATTTAATTAAAGATAATAGTAAATAATAATCCGGAGGTGATTTTATGGGCGCTGTTAAACATAGCCGTCAGCGTGACGCTATCAAAACATTTCTTATGTCACGCAAAGACCACCCAACTGCCGATGTTGTATACACATTTGTCAAAAATGATTTTCCAAGCATAAGTCTTGGAACAGTTTATAGAAACCTTTCCTTTCTTGTGGAGCATGGCGAAGCCGTTACTGTTCCATGTGAGGACGGTTTCGTTCATTACGATGCCAATACGAAGCCGCATCTGCATTTTCAGTGCAGAAGATGCAAATGTTTAATTGATATTACCAATCCATCTGACAATGAAATCCTTGAAAACCTCGGAGCTAATGTTTCATCACATTTTCCGGGCAAAATCGAGGCTGGTTCAGTCTGCTTCTATGGATTGTGTGAAAAATGTGCTTCGGAAAATTAACGTTTTTACAAGTCATCAAAATAAAAATAGTAATCATTCCTATTTTTATTGACAAGCTGATTTATTTCTGTTATATTCTAGTTACGAACTGATGAAACATTTTCAGAAGTTCCGATAAGTAGATTTCAGGCTCATGCCTGTTATGTTTATAAACGAAAGGAGATTATTATTATGAAGTATGTATGTACAGTATGTGGTTATGTTTATGAAGGAGAATCTCTTCCAGCAGATTTCGTCTGTCCAGTATGTAAGGCACCAGCAAGCAAGTTTGCTGCACAGACAGGAGAAAGAGAATGGGCTGCTGAGCACGTTGTTGGCGTAGCTAAGGGCGTAAGCGAGGATATCGTTGCTGATTTAAGAGCTAACTTTGAAGGTGAATGTTCAGAGGTTGGTATGTACCTTGCTATGGCAAGAGTTGCTCACAGAGAGGGTTATCCAGAAATCGGTCTTTACTATGAGAAGGCTGCCTGGGAAGAAGCTGAGCATGCTGCCAAGTTCGCTGAACTTCTCGGCGAAGTTGTAACAGACAGCACTAAGAAGAATCTTGAGATGAGAGTTGAAGCTGAGAACGGCGCAACAGCAGGTAAGACTGACCTTGCTAAGAGAGCTAAGGCTGCTAACCTTGACGCAATCCATGATACAGTTCATGAGATGGCTAGAGATGAGGCTAGACATGGTAAGGCATTCGAGGGACTTCTTAAGAGATACTTTGGTTAATTGTAAAACCAATTGAATCGCATAATATAAGGATTCAAAGAGGAATAAGTTTTTGAACTTATTCCTCTTTTTAATTTCTCCTTTTCCTTGAATTCGACAATCTTAAATAGTATAATTTTGTTATGATTTATTGTGTAATTAAATATTTGTAGAGAAGGAGATATGGATTATGGTTTCATGGAACAATTTAGACACACTTTCATCTTACAAGGAGTTAGCAGATGTTAAGCCAGCCTGTCTTACAGAGGTTATGTCTGGTGATAATGGTGCAGAACGCGTTAAGAATTACAGCGTACCTATGGCTGCCGGACTTTCATATAACTACGCATCTAAGCAGGTTAATGAAAATGTGCTTGCTGCACTTGAAAAGCTCGCTGATGAGGCTCAGCTTGCAGACAAGTTTAAGGCTTTATATAACGGAGAAGTTGTTAACACTGGTGAGAAGAGACTTGTTCTCCATCATATGACAAGAGGACAGTTAGGTGACGCAGTTGAAGCTGATGGCGTTGATAAGAGAACATTTTACAAGACACAGCAGGAAAGAATTGCAGAATTTGCTAACAAGGTACATAACGGTGAGATTACTAATGCAGCTGGCGAGAAGTTTACAACTGTTGTCCAGATTGGTATCGGCGGAAGCGACCTCGGTCCTCGTGCAATGTACATAGCACTTGAGAACTGGGCTAAGAAGAACAATGCATTTAAGATGGAAGCTAAGTTCATAAGCAATGTTGATCCAGATGATGCTGCCGCAGTGCTTGCTTCTACTGATGTTGCACATTCTATATTCGTACTTGTTTCCAAGTCAGGAACAACTCTTGAGACACTTACTAACGAATCATTTGTTAAGGACGCATTAAAGAAGGCAGGACTTGATCCTTCTAAGCATATGATTGCTGTAACAAGCGAGACTTCACCACTTGCCAAGAGTGATGATTATTTAGACGCATTTTTCATGGACGATTATATCGGTGGACGTTTCTCTTCTACTTCATCAGTTGGCGGTGCAGTATTATCACTTGCTTTCGGACCTGAAGTATTTGCAGAATTCCTTGATGGTGCTGCAGAGGAGGACAAGTTATCAGCTAATCCTGATATGCGCAAGAACCCTGAGATGTTAGATGCCCTTATCGGTGTATACGAAAGAAATGTATTAGGTTATCCTTGTACAGCCGTTCTTCCATATTCACAGGCTTTAAGCCGTTTTCCTGCTCATCTTCAGCAGCTTGATATGGAATCTAACGGTAAGTCAGTAAACAGATTTGGTGAGCCAGTTACTTATCCTACAGGACCTGTTATCTTTGGTGAACCGGGAACTAACGGACAGCATTCATTCTATCAGCTTCTTCATCAGGGAACTGACATTGTGCCATTACAGTTCATCGGATTTAAGAACAACCAGTTAGAAACAGATGTTACAATTCAGGACAGCACAAGCCAGCAGAAGCTTTGTGCAAATGTTGCTGCTCAGATTGTCGCATTTGCATGTGGAAAGTCAGATGAGAACCTTAACAAGAACTTCAAGGGCGGAAGACCTTCAAGCATTATTATCGGAGACAAACTTACTCCTAAGACACTTGGTGCTTTACTTGCTCACTTCGAAAACAAGATTATGTTCCAGGGCTTCGTATGGAACATCAACAGCTTTGACCAGGAAGGTGTCCAGCTTGGTAAAGTACTTGCCAAGAAGGTACTTGCTCATGATACAGATGGTGCTTTAAAGGTATATAGTGATTTACTTAATATCTAACGAAAAAAAGCAGGGGCTTGAAAATTTCAATCCCCCTGCCTTTTTTCTAATATATATTACTGTTCATTAAAAAGTGCTGTTGAAAGATATCTGTCACCTGAATCTGGAAGAAGTGCAACAATTGTCTTTCCTGCATTCTCTGGGCGGGCTGCAAGTATCTGTGCTGCCTTAAGTGCTGCACCTGAAGAGATACCAACAAGTATACCCTCGCTCTTTGCAAAGCTTCTACCCTCTACGAATGCATCTTCATTCTCGATTGCGATAACTTCATCATATATCTTAGTATTAAGTGTATCTGGAACAAATCCTGCACCAATACCCTGAATCTTATGTGGTCCTGCCTCGCCCTTTGAAAGAACCGGGCTTGTTGCTGGCTCTACAGCAACAATCTTTACATCCGGGTTCTGTGACTTAAGGTATTCACCAACACCTGTAACAGTTCCGCCTGTACCCACACCTGCAACAAATATATCAACCTTTCCTTCTGTCTGCTCCCAGATTTCAGGACCTGTTGTAGCCTTATGAACTGCTGGGTTAGCTGGATTTACGAACTGGCCTAAGATTACTGAACCAGGATTCTGCTCCTTTAATTCCTCAGCCTTAGCGATAGCACCCTTCATACCCTTAGCGCCTTCTGTAAGAACAATCTCTGCACCATAAGCCTTAAGAAGATTTCTTCTCTCAACTGACATTGTATCTGGAAGAGTAAGAACTGCTCTGTATCCCTTAGCAACTGCAACTGCAGCAAGGCCAATACCTGTATTACCTGATGTAGGCTCTATAATCATTGCTCCTGGCTTAAGCTCACCCTTCTTCTCAGCGTCCTCAATCATAGCAAGGGCAACTCTATCCTTAACTGAACCGGCTGGGTTAAGATACTCAAGCTTTGTAAGAAGTGTAACTCCTTCAATTCCTGCATTCTTAGCGTAACGGCTTGCGTTAAGAAGAGGTGTGTTTCCAATAAGTTCCAATGCACTGTTAATTACTTTACTCATGTTTTATTTTCCTCCTTATTATGAATGCATTTGCAAATATGCTTTTGCGTTCCTATTAACCTACTAACTCGATGTGTAAATGTGTTGTTGAATATAAAATACCACTATCAGCCTTCAATGTCAACACCATTTTCATGACGGGTTTTAACCATTGCATCATGTGTAATATCTTTAATAACTTCACTGGCAATTATAAGTCCTACAACAGATGGTACAAATGCGGTTGAACCCGGAATATCGCGTCTTTCTGTACATTTGTGGGCTGCTCCCGGAGGACATATACAGTTAGTACGACAGCTGATTCCCATATCCTCAATAGGACGAACGGGCTTTTCCTTAGAGTATACGACCTTAAGGTGCTTAACATTCCTCTTCTTTAATTCTCTTCTCATAACTTTGGCAAGCGGGCATACCGATGTCTTATATATATCAGCAACCTCAAATTCCGCCGGATTAAGCTTATTACCAGCACCCATACTGCTTATAATCGGGGTTCCTGCTTCCTGACACGCCATTACAAGTGCTATCTTGGCTGTTACAGTATCAACCGCATCAACTACATAGTCATATTTTGAAAAATCAAACTGATCTTTAGTCTCCGGAAGGAAAAAACATTTGTGTACAGTAACCTCACAATTCGGATTAATATCATGAATTCTCTCTTTGCACACATCTGTCTTATACTGTCCTATTGTTTTTCTTGTTGCAATAATCTGCCTGTTAAGATTGGTAAGACACACCTTATCATCATCTATCACATCAATCGCACCTACTCCGCTTCTTACAAGTGCCTCCACTGTATATCCACCAACGCCGCCTACACCAAATACTGCGACACGGGAATTCTCTAATATATCCATAGCTTCTTTACCAAACAGAAGCTCTGTTCTTGAAAACTGATTTAACATAGTTTGTCCTTTCTTTGCTTTTTGTATCTAAATTTTAATTCCTACTTATATAGTATGTCAATAATTATTAATTTTATATAAAATGCTTGCATTATCAAACCATTTGTTATATTATCATGTCAGCAAGATGTAGTTTTTAATACTACATGTCATTATAAGAGGAGGGATTTATTATGACAACTTTTGCACCAGCACTTCATTTACAGAATGATAATATACACACTAAGATAAAGGCTCAGATGATTATTAAAGACCCTGGCAGTTCGATAACACATTTTATTGGCATGCTCTGCGCAATTGCAGGATTATTCCCACTTATTCTTAAAGCAGCCTCTTATGGAACAACCGTTTCTATTGTTTCAATGACTGTATTTATGGTAAGTATGATTCTTCTATATGCAGCAAGCACAACTTATCACACATTTGATATATCAAGTAATGTCAATATTGTGCTGAAAAGGCTTGATCACTGCATGATTCCTGTTCTTATCGCAGGCTCATACACTCCAGTCTGCCTAATTGTACTTCATAATATATATGGCTATGTTATGTTTGGAATTGTGTGGGGAATCGCCATTCTTGCTATCGCATTCAAGCTTCTCTGGGTAACTTGTCCTAAGTGGATATCTTCAGTTCTCTACATTGTAATGGGCTGGACATGTGTTATGGCTCTTCCTCAGATATATTCAGCACTTGCCGGAGCCGCTTTCTTCTGGCTTCTCGCCGGCGGAATCTTCTACACTGTTGGCGGCGTAATATATGCAATTAAGATGCCTGCATTTAACACAAAGCACCCTAACTTTGGAACACATGAAATCTTTCATGTATTTGTTATGGCTGGAAGCCTCTGTCACTTCATACTGATGTATAACTTCGTTGCTATTATGTAATCACCACACACCCATAAAATATGTAAGCGGCGGATTCCCGCCGCCTTTATCTATATTAAGCACCTGCTTTGCCCTTTCAGGCGTTATCCCACTTATATAATGGAGACTGCCGGCTGTTTCTCCGCACACATTGCTTGTAAAATCATTAACAGGTGCCGGTTTTACGCGTATTGTCAACAATTACTCGCCGAGGAAATCCATAGGATTCACAGGAATACCATCCTTTGTCATTGCAAAATATATTCCCGGGCCCTCTTCTTTATAGTATGCTGTTGGCTCGGCCACGGTACCAAGAAGCTGACCGGCTGTAACTGTATCTCCAATCTTAACATTCACATCTGAAAGCATACCAGTTGTCATCTCATATCCATTACCTGCTGCAACCCTTACAGTAAGTCCTGTTTCAGTATTCTCTGCAACATCAACAACTACACCTGATACCGCTGCACATACCTTAGTTCCGACATCTGAAGCAACTACCATACCAGGACTGCATTTGTACATGCCAAGAGTCTTAAAATACACAGTAGAATCCATATTATATCCAAGCGTAACAGTTCCGCTGACAGGCCAGTATATAAGCTCTCCCTGGTCAAATGTATACTTACTTATAGCATTTGCCATAACCTCAGCTTCTGTCATAGGCTTGACAGTCTGTTCCTCAGTCTGCGACTCCTTTGTCTGCTCCGTAACCTCATCCTCAGTTCCATCACCATCATCAGACATGCTTGCTCTTGCGTTGGCATTAATAATATCATCATCACCAACAGTTGGTTCTTCCACTGGAATATCAGGGTCATCATCTGTCTTGATAGCCACATTTCCTTCTGTTTCATTCAGATTGACAAGATTGTTGTTCTTAGATTTCTTAACATTCTGTGCTACTGAAAATATCCCAAACACAAGCGCAACAATAACCGCCAGCGTAATAACCGCTGACACAACCTTAACCTTGTCGGTTCCTCGCGTTCTTACATTCGCCATACTAACATCCTCCTATCATTTCGCAAAGCTTTGATGTTAATATGTTTTCCAGATTCGTAAAGTTTATACTGTTTTTAAATGTAAAAATCCCCGCACACAAAGTGCGGGGAAATATTCAATAATCTTCTGACAAATCCGCTATTACATCTCAACAGGAGTCTTAGTAAGCTTCCAGATTTCTGTAGCATACTCTTCAATAGTTCTGTCTGATGAGAACTTACCTGCCTTGGCTGTATTAGTCATAACAGTCTTGGCCCAGCCGTTAGTATCTCTGTATCTCTCATCAATCTTTCTCTGAGCCTCTGCATATGAACGGAAGTCCTTAAGAATGAAGTAAGTATCTGCTCTTCTGCCTCCATCATTGTTAAGAAGAGAATTGTAGATATCTCTGAACATCTCTGTATCCTCTGGAGAATATTTTCCATTGATAAGTTCCATAAGAACATCTCTTATTTCCTGATCATTGTTAAAGATTTCCATAGGATCATATCCGCCCTCATTCTCGAAACGTATAACTTCATCAGAGCTGAGACCAAATATCTGTGCATTTTCAGCACCAACTTCATTAACAATCTCAACATTAGCTCCGTCCATAGTACCAAGAGTAATGGCACCGTTAAGCATAAACTTCATGTTACCTGTACCTGAAGCCTCCTTAGAAGCTGTAGATATCTGCTCACTTACATCTGCTGCTGCAAATATAATCTCACCATTAGATACTCTGTAGTTCTCAATGAATACAACCTTAATCTTGCCCTTGATAGAAGCATCGTTATTAATAACGTTAGCTACATTATTGATAAGCTTGATTGTCTGCTTAGCAATCTTGTATCCTGCTGCTGCCTTGGCACCAAAGATAAATGTCCTTGGAACCATATCATAATCAGGATTTCTCTTAATCTGATTGTACAGATACATAACATGTAAGATATTAAGTAACTGTCTCTTATACTCATGAAGTCTCTTAACCTGTACATCGAAGATAGAATTAGGATCAACATCAATTCCGTTATTTTCCTTGATATACTTGGCAAGACGAACCTTGTTCTTATACTTAATCTGCATGAAATCCTGCTGAGCCTTAGGATCATCAACATAGAGCATAAGCTTTTCAAGCTGGCTTAAATCTGTAACCCATCCATCACCAATCTTATCTGTAATCCAGTCAGAAAGAAGTGGGTTAGCATGCTTTAAGAATCTTCTCTGAGTAATACCGTTAGTCTTATTATTAAACTTCTCTGGCATCATTTCATAGAAATCTCTTAACTCCTGCTTCTTTAAGATTTCTGTGTGGAGCTTTGCAACACCATTAACAGAATATCCGGCAACAATTGCAAGATTAGCCATCTTAACCTGTCCGTCATATATAATAGCCATCTTACGAACCTTCTCCTGATTTCCAGGATATTTAGCCTTAATCTCTTCTACGAAACGACGGTTAATCTCTTCTACAATCTGGTAAATTCTTGGAAGTAGTCTTGAGAACAACTCAATAGGCCACTTCTCAAGTGCCTCAGCCATAATTGTATGGTTAGTATAAGCAACAGTCTTAGTTGTGATATCCCATGCCTCATCCCATTCAAGTCCGTTCTCATCCATAAGGATACGCATAAGCTCTGCAACTGCAACAGTTGGGTGTGTATCATTAAGCTGGAAAGTAACCTTCTTATAAATGTTCTTAACATCCCCATTATTCATTGACTTATATCTGTCAACAGCTCTCTGTACACTTGCTGATACGAAGAAATACTGCTGTTTAAGTCTTAATTCCTTACCTGCATAGTGGTTATCATTAGGATAAAGTACCTCAACGATATTCTTTGCAAGGTTCTCCTCCTCAATAGCCTTCTGGTAATCACCCTTATCGAAAGAGTTAAGGTTAAATGTATTAACAGGCTCTGCGTCCCAGATTCTAAGAGAGTTAACAGTGTTATTGCCATATCCAAGAACCGGAATATCATATGGAACAGCGATTACAGAACGGTAATCTTCCTGAACGAACATATCCCTTCCAGTCTTTTCATCTCTGTAAGAACGAACATATCCACCGAATTTAACTTCATATCTGTATTCAGATCTCTTAATTTCAAATGGGTTGCCATCCTTTAACCAGTTATCAGGAACTTCTACCTGATATCCGTCCTTAATCTCCTGCTTGAACATACCATATTTATAACGGATACCACATCCATATGCAGGATATTCAAGAGTTGCTAAAGAATCCATGAAACATGCAGCAAGACGGCCAAGACCACCATTACCTAAAGCTGCGTCCGGCTCCTGATCCTCAATAACATTAATATCAAGACCAAGCTCGTCAAGTGCTTCCTTAATCTCATCATAAGCACAGAGATTAATCATGTTGTTACCAAGTGCACGTCCCATAAGGAACTCCATAGACATATAATAAACCATCTTAGGATCGTCCTTCTCATACTGCTTATGGGTGGCAATCCATTTATCAATAATAATATCCTTAACAGCATAAGAAACTGCCTGGAAAACTTCCTGATCATTAGCCTCTTCAATATTCTTTCTGTAAAGAGACTTGCAGTTACTGATTACATTCTTCTTGAATTCTTCCTTACTGAAATTCTGTGTTAAACTTGTCGCCATGTATTTAAAACTCCCTTCTGAATATGGACGGCTCCCCAATACGCCGATAATACCTTGTAAAAATTATAATCCGCCCCACAATAGATGTTTTAATTATACATAATAATATTTACAAATGCAAACTTTATTATTCAATTGTTCTCAAGCCATATTTTCAATATTTTCCTATAATTCTTCCAAAATCCATCAGAATCTCAACAGAAAAATATCTCATAGAATTAATACCTAATTTAAATAACATATATGGCATAACAAACACCATAAATGTAATTACAAGACAGCCTTTATAATCTAAAGCCCTTGTAATTCCATATATTCCAATTGACATTATTAATAATAAAACCAGTCTGAATGCCTGACCAATTACCATATACCCGGCTATGCTGATATTAAAAGGAAGGTCATAAAAAATCTGAAGGCTCTGAATTGGTGCTGACAATTGTTCTAATCTGTACAACTGACATATATTAAAAATATCAATAAATGCAGAAAGTCCCCATATAAGAAATGATATCATAAGTATTTTTAATAATTTAACAGCCTTTACCCTGCTTCTCTCTTTTGAAGTGTTAAGAAAAGCTATCATATGGCATCTTTTTTCATATACATATTCACCTGATATTATGAGAATAAGAAATATTACGCATACAAGATTCTGACTTTCCGTGTTCTGATATTTCCTTGAGCCAAATATATCCTCATAAGCAGCGGGATTTACAATTCTAGCTTCTATCCCTTTTTCCTCATTAACTTTTCTTACATACTTCAGACAATTCTCCATATTTTCAAGAGTCTGACTTGCTTCACGGAATTTATATTTATAATTAGCATCTGTCTCTGATTTTTTTCCTAACTCTTCGACAGCATTACGACATTCCTCAATATATGCTTCACACTCTTTATCTCCGGTATTTCCACTAAACATAGAATAAAAATTATTCATTGAAAAATCCGTATTACTGTAATCAACACCTCTGTACATTCTGCATGATATCAATAAATAAACAGCAGCAGCAAGCAATATTATTCCCTTTTGTAATATAAAAGTCTTATATAATTCAGATACAAATAAAGGAACTTTTCCCAATAACATCTGTATAAACTGAGAGCACTTTTCTATTATTTTTGTTATGACACTCTTCCTGCCCTGTGCATATTTATGAGAATATGTAATATATACTCCTATCAATCCTGTTATTGCCAGTAATATTGTCAGAATCCAAGCCGTACTCTGAATATCAGTAATAAAATTATCCGTTCCCCAGTTTTCATATATGTAATATGACTGCCCCGGAAACAATACATTTGAAAAATTTATGTATTTTAAAAATGAAAATGCACTCTTAGATGATATATTAATATTAATTATATATTCAAAAACTAAAAACAACCCAGTTCCTGCTATTGATAATTTGTAATTACCGATAATAAGGACAACAAAATATACCAGCCATGACAACACACTCATAGCTATCGCAAATGTTATACAATATATAATAAAAAATGCAGCTACATTTGTCTTTAACGGGAACATATTAAACATATAAGAATTCTGTATCGGACTTCCCATGTTGCAGCCATAAATATTCTTATATATTGCCAGAATGACACCATTAAAAACAAATGAAAGCACTATTGATATAAGCAATATAATAAAACATCTTTTTACTGGTAATACTTTTCTGGAATTTTTACTGCCTCTAATCTGAAGAAACATATTATTTTCAAACTCTTCCATAAAAGTTATAAGCACAAATATCATCATCATCAGAAAAATAACCGGAAGTTGCTTGTCTGATACCAGTTTTTCTATAGCAGTAGTATTAGTGATAGAGAAATTGATTTCCCCTCTGCTTTCCAAATCTGCCATATACTTTTGCGCATTAAGTACATAGTAGCTTTGCTCCTCTGCAAATAATGTACTGCTAATAATTTTCTTGTAATTATTCTCTGCCCTTGACATATCAGAAGCATTGACATATTTATATTTTTCCTGTAAAAGTTTTATTGCTTCTTCAATATATTCCCTGTCAGCTTCGTAGTCATCTCCTTTATCATGTGCATACCTGCTGTATGTTAATGATCCAATCATTTCTGTTTGATTAGCATATTCATACATCAACTGATTATAATAAGCATATACTTTTTTATCATTCGTGTTATTAATCTTAAAAATGCTCAACCAGATTATTATTCCAAGAAAAATAGCAATAAATACAACACTTTTCCGTAAAACTCTCAATAATTCCATTTTGCTCCTATTCCGGAGTAATCTGTATCCACTCCTTGTTTCCTGTTCCAATGTCAGCTTTGTCCAACACTGCACTTAAACATACTTTAATTATTTTAGGTTTATTTCCAAGTTCTTTTACCATCTTCTCATATTTGTCCATTAAGCCAGATGATGCTTTGAACTGTTGAATATCTGTGTCTGTTGTTGTCACTAACAAATATCTTCTGTCTCCTCCCAATATATCTACATCAGCAATCATCTTAGTACGATCCTTATTAAATTCTAAAGTATCTTTTATCTCGCCATTTGTATCCACTATATAAACAATATTTTTATCATCAGTTGTAATATTCTTTTTCCCTTTAGAAAGGTCTGGTTTATCAAATACATAAAAATACTGTCCATCATATCCTGCAAGTTTTGTATAATTTCTGTTTGATTTATTATCCAGTTTAAATACTTCACTTATTTCCTGTGTTTTAAGATTCATTCTATAAAGACACCATGCACTTGAATCTACTCCTGCAAAATACATGTTGTCATCTTTGTCATAAAATAATTCTGATGTAACCCAATATTTAGATTCTGCTTTCTCAGATAATTCGTCATCACTAGTTATATCAATAAAGCAATCAATATTTCCCGTATCTGTATCAAGACATTCCACAATATATTCTTCTGCCTCTAATGATATGCTCATTCTGCGATTAATGTAAATTTTATTATCTATTGCATTAAGTGATGCCAAGTCAGTAACTATGAAATCAGTTCCACCACTAAACGGTGCATTATATTTCTTTACTATTTCTGGTTCAGATGAATTATCAAGATTCGCCTTACACATAAGCATCCCTGAGTCACTATATAGAAGATAATACATATATCCATTGACAACATCCGCATATTTAATTTCACCCCATGCTGATGATATGGACATTCCATCTATTGATAATGTCTTTTCCGTTTTCTTATCTCTTAATGTTTTATCATAAGACACAAGGATATCCTTCTCCTTTGTCTTTTCTATCATGTATATTCTTCCATCATAATACCATACTGCGCTTCCTAAGCGTTCATAATCTGACAAATATGCCTCGCACTCTGCATCATCATGCGCACAATCTACTTTTGAACATAACGCTACGCTATTGTTATTAATCATATCATAGTAATACATAAATTTATAATTCTCACTGCTAACTGGAGAATTTGAAAGATAATAATATCCTTTTTCCGCAGCCGCAGCATTTTTCTTCATATAAAATTGAGCCTCATCTTTATATTCATAATCAGAATATTTATAAACATTGTCATCTTTCTTAACCGTATTATTATTACTACATGCTGTTAATACAGCCATTCCTGCAATCAATATTGCTAATACTGCCTTCTTCAATAGAATCTCCCCCTTTATCTTAATAAATAATGCTGCTTAAGAAAACTCATTTAGGATTCTCAAGCAACACATGTTTATAGTTCGCAATTTTATAACTTATCTTGCATCGATACAAAATATCCCTCTAAATCGCTTATATCTTTTCTGACCTTGGTTCCTTCTGTTTCTGCCTCAAAGGACATCAATGTTTTATACTTATATGTAAGTATTCCCTTCGTTCCTTCCGCATAGACATCATACATATCCTTAGATACTGGAAAAGTAACTATTTTTCCAGTATCAAGATTCATGGTAAAATAATAAGCAATTCCTTTCTCTGCAAGTCCTTCCTGGATAGCTCCAGTTCCAGCATACATCCGCTTATTAACATATTCCTCCTGAAATTTAGATGCAAGAGTTGCTGTCGTTGTGATTCTTTTAGACAACACCTGCATGATAAAATCTTTTGCCATAAATATAAATATAGCAATCACAACTACTGCAAATACAGTTAGTATTAACACGCCTAACCAGTGTGGTGCGACCTCCAAATTATCAGTTGTTCCCACTGCGCCAATCTGAGTGAATGTTGTCATAAAAAAGCACCCCTTTCATCACATGTTACCTTAAAATAAATATAACCAGTATAACCATTACTTCTCTCATGTGCATAAATATAATATTTCAAATGTCCCGATGAACCATATGCAGCATCACCTGCATATTCAAATTATTCTATATTCACAGTATTGATTCCAATACCATACTCATCCACTGGATCCATTGCAATAATCCACCCTGAATAACCTTCATCTAATCCATATGTAACACGAATCACATAATCAACGGTAATTGAATGACTGCTATCAAACTATATTTCTTGCGTACCTGAAACATCCTGTTCTGCTGCAGACGCTATATCGGGTCTTTGGAATAATATATATGTCACAAAAACCACAGACATAACTCCTATTATCTATATCACTTTCTTTAAAATATTCATAATAAAATCTCCTTTCTTATCTTCATTAACCATTCATTTATATCTCTATATTACAACAATTCCGACCTTTTTATTAATTATAATAATATCATAAACAGTAATATATGTCAATTATTCCCATATCACAAAAAAGCTGTGCGCCAGCCCCAAAGACCAGCACACAGCTTCATATAACTTTTATTCAATTACCTGAATCAAGCAAGCTTCTCAACAGCAAGTGTAACCTTCTCACCGTTGATATCCCACTCTTTCTCGAATCCTGCAGTCTTTCCAGTGATAATATCCTGTGCAAGAACTACAGTCTTAACCTGAGCGGCATTCCTATTAACAATATCAGCGATTCTTTCATTGCCTGATACATAGAGATTAATCTTATCCATAACCTCGAAACCAGCGTCCTTACGCATAGTCTGAACCTTAGAGATAACCTCTCTTACGAAACCTTCCTCGATAAGCTCTGGAGTAAGGTTAGTATCAAGAACAACTGTGATACCCTTGTCGCTGCTTGCAACAAATCCTTCCTTCTGAGTCATCTCGATAAGAACATCGTCCTTAGAAAGCTCGATAGCCTGACCTTCAACATTTAACTCGAAGCTTCCTGACTCGTTAAGCTTATCCATAGTTGCGTTACCGTCAACCTCTGTAAGAGCTGTTCTGATTGCATTAAGAAGCTTTCCGTATTTTGGTCCGAGAGTCTTCATCTGTGGCTTGAATGAGTAAGATGTAAATGCTCTTACATCATCTGTGTATTCAACTTCCTTAACATTAAGCTCATCAGCGATAATAGCTGTGTAGAACTCATCAAGCTTCCAGTCTGCTTTAATAAACATTTTGCCAATTGGCTGACGGTTCTTGATATTAGTTGAATTACGGCATGCTCTTCCAATAACAACTGCGTCTAATACATCATCCATAGTTTCCTCAAGCTTCTTGTCAATGAACTGCTCATTAACCTTAGGGAAGTCGCATAAATGTATTGAAATAGGCGCATTTTTATCAATGCTGCATACAAGATTTCTATAAATACTTTCTGTCATGAATGGAACCATTGGTGCAGAAATCTTAGCAAGAGTTACAAGTGTTGTGTAAAGAGTCATGTAAGCATTTATCTTATCCTGCTCCATTCCCTTAGCCCAGAATCTTTCACGGCTTCTTCTTACATACCAGTTAGAAAGCTCATCTGTGAAGTCCTCAAGAGCTCTTGCAGTCTCTGTAATCTTGTAATTCTCAAGGTTAGTATCAACAAATTTAACTAAAGAATTAAGTTTTGATAATAACCATTTGTCCATAACTGAAAGCTTGTCATATTCAAGCTGATACTTAGTAGCATCAAAATTATCAATATTAGCATACAGTACAAAGAATGCATATGTGTTCCAGAATGTTCCCATGAACTTTCTCTGACCTTCTGAAACCCACTCATCCTTGAATCTGTTAGGAACCCAAGGAGCTGAATTCTCGTAGAAGTACCAACGGATTGCGTCAGCACCATGCTTCTGTAATGCGTCAAATGGGTCAACAGCGTTACCCTTTGATTTACTCATCTTCTGTCCATCTGCATCCTGAACATGTCCGAGAACGATAACATTCTCATATGGAGCTTTGTTAAAGAGCAGTGTTGAGATAGCAAGTAATGAGTAGAACCATCCTCTTGTCTGGTCAACAGCTTCAGATATGAACTTAGCTGGGAACTGCTGCTCGAATAATTCTTTATTCTCAAATGGATAGTGGTGCTGTGCAAATGGCATTGAACCTGAATCGAACCAGCAGTCAATAACTTCTGGAACTCTCTTCATTGTTCCCTGACACTTAGGACACTTACATGTAACTGCATCAACATATGGTCTGTGAAGCTCAATATTATCTGGACAATTGTCTGATTTTTCCTTGAGTTCTTCGATACTTCCGATAGACATCATCTCACCGCAGTCCTCACACTGCCAGATATTAAGAGGTGTACCCCAGTATCTGTTTCGTGAAATTCCCCAGTCCTGAACATTTTCAAGCCATGCTCCGAAACGTCCTGTACCGATTGTCTCTGGAATCCAGTTGATTGTCTTATTATTAGCAATTAAGTTAGCCTTAACTTCTGGGTCTGTCATCTTGATAAACCATGACTCTCTTGCATAGTAGATAAGTGGTGTATCACATCTCCAGCAATGAGGATATTCATGCTCTACCTTAGGTGCTGAGAAGAGGATTCCTCTGCCCTCAAGTTCCTTAAGAACCTCAACATCACAGTTGATAGCGCCTGCTTCCATCTCTTTCTTAGTTGGCTTAGCACGCATTCCTGCAAATGGAGTCTCAGGCTTCATAACACCAGCCTCGTCTACCATCTGAACAAATGGAGCGTCATATTTTCTACCAACTCTTGCATCGTCTTCACCAAATGCAGGTGCAATATGAACGATACCAGTACCATCTTCCATAGTTACATAATTATCGCAGTATACGAAAAATGCTTTCTTGTGCTGCTTGTCAGCGGCATCCTTAGCGCACTGGTAAAGTGGCTCATATTCCTTATATTCAAGGTCTTTACCCTTGTATTCTTCAATAATCTCATAAGCAGGTGTGCCTTCTTCTCTCTCGATTCCACCAAGAACCTTGTCAAGAAGTGCCTTTGCCATGATGTATGTGAATCCATCTGCTGCCTTAACTCTCGCATAAGTCTCATCTGGATTAACACAAAGAGCAATATTAGAGCAGAGTGTCCAAGGAGTTGTTGTCCATGCAAGGAAATATGCATCTTCTCCAACAATCTTGAATCTTACAACTGCTGTACGCTCTTTAAGAGTCTTGTAGCCCTGGGCAACCTCATGTGAAGAAAGAGGTGTACCACAACGAGGACAGTAAGGAACAATCTTGAATCCCTTATAGAGAAGTCCCTTATCCCATATCTGCTTTAAAGCCCACCATTCAGACTCAATAAAGTTATTGTCATATGTTACATAAGGATTATCCATATCAGCCCAGAAACCAACAGTAGATGAGAAATCCTCCCACATACCCTTGTATTTCCATACAGATTCCTTACAATGCTTGATAAATGGCTCGATACCATATTCTTCAATCTGTTCCTTGCCATCAAGACCTAACATCTTCTCAACCTCAAGCTCAACAGGAAGTCCATGTGTATCCCATCCAGCCTTACGAGGAACCATATAACCCTTCATTGTTCTGTATCTTGGAATCATATCCTTAATAACTCTTGTAAGTACATGTCCAATATGTGGCTTACCATTAGCAGTTGGAGGTCCGTCATAGAATGTGTAAGTTGGACCTTCCTTTCTGTTATCAATACTCTTCTGGAAGATATCATTGTCTTTCCAGAACTTTTCAACTTCTTTTTCTCTGTCTACGAACTTCATATCCGCAGAAACTTTCTGATAAATCATTGCAGCTTCCTTTCTTGCCTTGTGGCTTATATTTTCTAGTACATTACGGGCATTCATCATAAATCTGTCATACAAGCAAGCCTGATGACTGCCTGCAGACTCATTTCTTACGAAAAAACCCCTCTGCCGTAATACAACAGAGGGGTAACATACTTATCCTAAAATCTGAATGATTACGACATACTATCATATGCGTCCCTGGCTTTAACCTGACGATGGGATTACCGTCCCCGCTTAGTCTCGTGATGATTTCAGCGAAGATGCTCAGAAGTGATGTTCGGATGGATAGTACTCGCACCGGCTCTCACCATCCCGGCTCGCTCATGCTTTTCACTCCAACCTACTGTCTTCGTCAATGCATTTGATTAGATTTTATATAATAAATGTTTAGTTGTCAAGCTGATTCTTAGCCACAATTCTCATAATCAGATCTACGCTTCCGTCAATTCCATAAGTTGAACTGTTAATTGTGAGGTCGTAATTATCTGCTTCGCCCCACTTCTTGCCTGTATAGAATGCGTATCTTTTAAGATGTGCCTTATCCTCTTTTGAAACATACTTCGCAGCCTGCTTATAAGTAAGCTTCTCTTTGCTTGTATGGTAAGTTCTCTGTATACGCAACTTCTTAGGAGCTGTGATAAATATGCTTATATGAGGAATGTGGTTCTTAGTAAGAATATTATCCGCATATCTTCCCATGATAACATATGGTTCCTGCTTTGCTAAATCGATCAGCTTCTTAGATGTATTAAAGAACTGTACATCCGACCTTGAAAGACCATGGTACTTCTTAAAATCTCTCCACCACTGAGCCGGTGTTCTTGCTGTTTTATTCTGGAATAAAGCTCTGTCAGTTTCTTCATGTTCTTCATTACGCTGTAATATCTCGTTCATGATAGATACATCATAATAGCTGATTCTTAACTTATCAGCAAGCTTGAAACCAATATCCGTTCCGGCACAGCCATATGAACGACCTATGCATATAATAAGATTGTCGTCCTTTCCAAATCTGTTTGCAAGATTGGACATGTTAAGCTCTGCATGCTCCGGGTCAATAATATCATTTCCCTCTCTCGCTTCCTGCATAGCCATTGCTTCATCAAAAATCTCACCATATTCATGCATTATTTCTTTATGAAGCTGAGGATTCTTTTTAGTGGTTCTTGCCATATTACTTATAAGTGCAAGCTCACTTCTAAGAACTGAAGAATCCGCACTGGATTTAAGCAAATCTCTTAAATCATTAATACATTTTTCCTTGTTTCCCTGATATACACGTCCCAGATTAGAACCTGTAGCTTTATATACTTTCTCGTCCAGTGCGTATATTCTGTTCGCAAGTTCAGTTATTTTATCATTATCTGCCATAATGCGCACCTCCTAATTATATAAAGAATAATAGTGTGTCAATAAGGAATACTGGTACAAGGCAACACAATGACCACACAATATACCCAAAGAAGCTTGGCATCTTAACACCATTTTCATCTGATATTGACTTAACCATGAAATTAGGTGCATTACCGATATAAGTCATTGCTCCCATAAATACCGCGCCACATGATATTGCCGTAAGCATTTTTGCAGGAACAACTCCAAGTGCAGTTGTAAGTCCTGACGCGAATCCCATAGAACCAGCCGTTGTAAGAAATACAAGGTAAGTTGGTGTATTATCAAGGAAACTTGAAAGTGCACCCGTTACCCAGAACATCTGTGATGGATGTGTAAGTCCAAGCTCTGCGCCTGCGCTCTTTAAAATCATAAGAGCTGGCTGCATAGTAATAAATATACCTATGAAAAGTACAGCAACTTCCTGAATGGCGCCCCATGTGAAATGGTTCTTCTTTCTTATCTCTGCATTAGTTGTCTTGAATGATAAAAACGCGGCTAAAAGAATCATAACCACTTCAATAAGTGAAGTAATTGCAAGCTTAACCTCTCCAAATATAGGAATTGAGATTACCTCGCCGGCAGCATTCTGGAAAAATGGTACATCCGGAAGTACTCCGCTTAATATAACTGCTGCAACAATAATTACGATGAATATAATATTATGTAATCCCTCAAATCTTATAAGTGGTTCATTTTCCTTAATCTCCGGCATATAACCTGCTGCTATATCCTTCCTGTATGCTCTCTTATCAAGAAAATAAAGCACTGTAAGAAGAATAATCATGTTAAGGAGCAGTATCGGAAAGAATCTTATACTCCAGAAGAAAGGAACACCTCTTGAGAATCCCATAAGAAGTGGTGGGTCACCGATAGGTGTAAGACTTCCTCCCATATTAGATATAAGGAAAATGAAGAACACCATAATGTGAGCCTTATTTCTTCTCCAAGAATTCATCTTAATAACAGGTCTTACAAGAAGCATTGACGCACCTGTCGTTCCAATCCAGCTTGAAAGAAGGGTTCCTATTCCAAGAAGAATAACATTTACTCTTGGTGAACCAACAAGACTTCCCTCAACTGTTATGTTACCTGCTACGCAGAAAAGACCGAAAAGCAGTACAATGAATGTAAGATAATCATTTACCAGACATTCAAGTACAGTCTCTGCTGCTGTTCCAGCACCATACTTAACTGCGAACGGAATTATAAAAAGCAGTGACCAGAATATTACAGCAAATGGTCTGTACTTTTCCCACCATTCTCCTTTTACAAGTGGAATTATGGCTATACACAAAAGCAGACATGCAAATGGTATACAAAGCCATAAAGGCACATTCGTCAGCTCAGCTGCCAGTGCAACCATTGGACAAATATTAATACTCATAACTTAAGCCTCCGTAAAAAAACCTGTTCCACACACGGAACAGGTAATCTTAATATTAAATTATCTCTGCACATCGAAAGACGAATTCTTCATAAGTCTCTTAATGTGGTCAACACATGTGATATTAGTATCACCTCTGATAGCATGCTTCATTACTGAAGAAGCAACAGCGAAGTTAACAGTATCTTCAGGAGTCATATTGTCCATAAGGGCATAGATAAGTCCTGATGAAAATGCATCACCGCCACCAACTCGGTCTACTATCTCGAAATTAATTGTCTTGCTCTCATAAGTCTCTCCGTTAGTATAATAGAAAGCCTTTAAAGAGTTGTTGCTTCCTGAGTGTACATATCTTACAGTTCTTGCAATAGCCTTCATATGATACTGCTCGTCTATTGCCTTAAATACTCTGTCCATGTCCTTAAATGATGGGTCCATTGTAAGACCGTCTTTAACATCAGTTCCATCTTCTCTGTATACATGGATAGGTTCGATTCCAATAAGCACATCAACATAAGGAAGGTACTTACTAAGAACATCTCTTGCAGTCTCGAATGACCAGAGCGTACTTCTCCAGTTAGGGTCGAAGCTGACAGTAAGTCCCATCTTCTTAGCTGCCTTAACTGCCATATCCATCATCTTACGGCAGTTGTAAGAAAGAGCTGGAGTGATACCGCTAATATGGAGCCAGTCATAATCCTTAAGAATCTCCTCGAAATCAACATCCTTATAGTCGTATTCTGCAAATGCAGAATCAGCTCTATCATATATTACCTGTGAAGGTCTGACAGAAACACCTTCTTCCAGATAATAAAGTCCCATTCTTCCTTCTGATCTTATAATGTGCTTGGTATGCACATCATTAGACTTAAGATAATTAATAGTTGACTTTCCAAGGTCTGAGTTAGGTAATACTGTAAAAAATGTTGAATCAACACCAAGGTTTGCAAGGGAAACCGCTACATTTGCCTCTGCTCCGCCGTAATTAACTCTGAAATCATGTGTAGTTACAAGCTTTTCATAGTTAGGTGGTGATAATCTCAACATCAATTCACCAATTGCTATAAATTTCATGTCTTCCTCCAACGTCATAATAGATTAAGGGTATCAAATACCCAGTTTTGCATATTCCAATGACATATTACACCACATTTGTACAAATTGCAAACTTGCATATTACTTTTTAATAAGATATAATTATTTTATTAATAAGTAAGGTTAAGGTACGTGTTTATGGATATATTTGAGTCTCTGAATTCTGTGCTTGTAGACTTGTTCAATGATATCTTGAACATTGAAGAAAGGGCTCTTATCACAGAAGAATTTAAAGATATTTCTGTTACAGACATGCATATTATAGAGGCAATCGGAATTGAAGAACCTCGTACTATGTCCACAATTTCCAAGTCACTTGGAGTAACAATGGGAACTCTGACAGTCGGAATCAACGGACTTGTGAAAAAAGGCTATGTGATAAGAAAACGCGGTGAGAAAGACCGCCGTATAGTCTATGCTTCTCTTACAGACAAAGGAATTGCCGCATACAGACATCATGAGAATTTTCACAAGGATATGATTGGACATATCACGAAGGATTTAACAAAAGAAGAAGCCGAGGTTCTTATGAAAACATTTATACGGCTGGAAGATTTCTTCCATCAGATTACATATTGAAACAGCCACCCTTGGGTTTCCCCGCGGGTGGCTGTTCCATCTTTATATGAAAGTGTTTGAAAGAAAAAAGCTTATTTATTAGCTGTAATGCCTGCTGTCTTATAGACAAATGTTACACTTCCAGCTTTGTCATCTGACTTGCCTAAGAATGAATTGTATTCCTGACCTGCCTTAACTACTGCCTTGATTGTGTCAACGGCTGTCTGTGCGTCTGAGTCTACAAGCTTTGTGATAGGCTCAATTGCTTCGCTGTTAAACTGTGCCATTCCATCCTTTAATGTAATTGCACCTTCGTTTAACTGTGTAACTCCATCTGCAAGTGTTCCTGAACTATCCTTTAATGTAGCTGTTCCATCTGCAAGCTGTGATACTCCACTCTTTAATGTAGCATTATTAGCTGTAAGCTGTGAAAGTCCGCTCTGAAGGACTGCTGTTCCTTCCTGATGAAGTTTTCCTGCATTAAGATTTAATGCATATAAGCTTGAGCAGAGAGTTCCTTCCTTGTAAGTTGAGAATGAACCAACTGATGTGCTGAGTGTGTTAAGCCCTGTACTTAATGTACCAAGTCCTGCCTTAAGCTGCTTAGAACCAGCACTTAACTGTCCTGCACCTGTGCTTAACTGGTCAATTCCTGCTTTAAGCTGTGTTGCACCAGAATTAGCTGACTTAATACCAGCATTAAGGTCGCTCATACCATCAAAATATCCGGCATCTTCAAGAGATGATAATGTTGTATTGCAATTGTTATATGCCTGATAAGCCTGTGAAAGTCCACTTGTCATTGTAACAATCTGCTCATCTGCCTTAGAACTTACTGTCGCTTCATCAAGCTGTCCTCCAGCTGCTGCACTTACAGTAGCAGCAACTACCTGCTTGACAGATGCATAGTTCTTTAATATATAACCTGTTGCTAAAGCGTACTGTGTCTTACTTGTTACATCAGGTGTCTGTGATATACCAGACTGTGCCAAAGCTGCTGCGATTACTGCCTGCTGCTGTGGTGTTGCTGAATTAGGATTAATTCCCTGACTCATGCATGTTACTGTAAATGCTACTTTATAGAAGCTTCCATAAGCTGTGCTATAGCTTTCTGTTGCCTGTGTCATTCCATCTTTAAGACTGCTCTTTAACTGGGAAGTTCCTGCTGATAACTTGTCAGAACCATCCTCAAGCTTTGTAAGACCGCCTGATAATGTATCTGCCCCAGTAACAAGCGCTCCAGCACCAGATAAAGCACTGTCAATTCCTGCATCAAGTGTTGTAGCGCCTGCTGCCAGCTGACTTGCACCATCTGCTGCAGAAGCAACACTGCTGTCAAAATTGTTATCCTTAAGAGTATTGTAAAGAGTTCCGATTCCGTCAGCATATGTCTTCATGTTGTTATTAAGTGAAACTGAACCCTCATATGCACTTGCAGCGCCATCTGCGTATGCATATATACCATCCTTAAGAGAAGAAGCCCCTGTATTTAACTGGTCAACACCATCAGTAAGTGCTGGAATTGCATCACTTAACTGCTGTGTTCCATCCTGTAATGTAACTGTTCCGTCTGCAAGCTGTGTTGCTGCATCATCTAATGAAGCAACAGTTTTCTTTAGATCATCTAAAGTAATGTCATCAGCATTCATATCTGAGAGAAGATTAGATGTTGCAACAGACATTGTCATATCAAGTGAGAAATCCTTAACATCTGCTGTTAATTCAAAATACTCAGGAATATCAAGATCAAGTGACTTATCATTAAACTTAAGATTCATAGTATCCTTAAGTCCTGGCATTGTCATACCGACTGCCACAATATTGTCTCCAACCTTAGTAAGTTTACCATTAGTAACCTCAACATTTGAGAATACATCTGTTGGAAGCATCATGCCTGTAATCATTGTAAATGGTACGGCAACTGTCTGCTTTTTACCATTAATTGTTACAGTTTTCTTCTGATTATTAGTGTAATCAAAACGTATTGTAACCTTTCCGCTCTTTCCAGCCAGGTCTTGCGGCTTAATTTCCTTGCCATCAAGCTTGTAAGTAACCTTCATTGTTACTGGCGCATTTTCACTTGACTCAGTCTTATTAAGAGTCTCATTGCCGTTAGCGTCTGTAATCTTTTCGTTGACAGTGATGTGATTCTTGTTACCGGAAGCATCATTGAATACATAAACTGTTTCCTGTCTTGTGTTAGTTGCAAGTGTGCTCTTGTTAGACACTGCAAGTTCATTAGTTATTGCCTGTGTAATCGTAGCCTCTGTACTGCCTGCTGCCATCTCTGTTACATAAGCTGTATCTGTTCCTGTTGTTGCAGCTGTATTAGCACCGCAGCCAACAAGGCTTGCTGCTGTAAGAACTACACACATTAAAACTGAACTATATCTGAATAAATTCTTCTTTACCATAATAAATCCTCCTAATTTAATTCTGACTGTTCTTCTTAGGCTTAAAACCTAAACTTGTATGAATAATCACCTTATCAAGCAATACGAAAAGTGATGGAAGAACAAATATAACAACAAACATACTGATGATTGCACCTCGTGCCATAAGTGTACAAAGTGAAGCAATCATATCAACACTGGCTATCATACCTACACCAAATGTTGCTGCGAAGAAACCAAGTGCGCTGACAATAATAGATGGAATAGATGTTCCAAGTGCTATTGATATAGACTCTTTCTTAGAGTTACCAGCGGCTCTTTCTCTCTTATATCTTGTAGTCATAAGAATTGCATAATCGACTGTCGCACCAAGCTGAATAGTTCCGATTACTACTGAAGATATAAATGGTATCGTTGTTCCTGTATAATATGGAATACCCATATTAACAAATATAGCAAATTCAATAGCAGCAACCAGAATTACCGGAAGAGATATTGACTTTAATACGAAGAAAATAATAAAGAATATCGCAACAATTGAAACTGCACTAACTGTCTTGAAATCCTTATCAGTAATAGTGATAAGATCCTTAGTACAAGGGGCTTCTCCAATTACCATAGATTTAGCATCATACTTCTTTGCAATCGCATCAACCTTATTAATCTGGTCATTGATTTCATCAGAAGCAATTGTGTAATTAGTTGATACCATCATAATCTGGTATTCATCACCCTTAAGCTCTGAAACAAGCGAATCAGGAAGCATTTCCGTAGGGATTTCTCCACCGAGTGCTGAGTCAATACTTAATGCAAATGAAATTCCGTCCAGATCATTTACCTCATTCATCATTGCATTAGAATCCTCTGCTGAGAGATTACTGTCTGCAAGAATCATATATATAGAATTAGTTCCGTCAAAGTTGTCGGCAAGCAGCTTGTTAGCCTGCGAACAGTTAAGCTTCTCTGGAAGTGTATCAGATAAATCATAGTAAACCTTAGTATTGTTATATCCGTAGATTGCCGGGCCAAGAAGCAGAACGAATATTATAAGGAATATCCATGAATGATTAACTATCCATCTTGCCGGCTTATCAAAATTCGGCATAATCTCTCTATGCATTGTCTTCTCAAGAGCCTTGTCAAATGTAAGAATAAGGGAAGGAAGTATTGTAACACAACCAATAACACCCAATACAACACCCTTTGCCATAACAACACCAAGGTCAAGACCAAGTGTAAAGCTCATAAAGCAGAGTGCGATGAATCCTGCAACAGTTGTTATGGAAGAACCAACAACTGATGTAAGTGTATTCCCAATAGCAACCGCCATAGCTTCTTGATGATCATCCGGAGTTTCTTCCTTAGCTTCCTTGTAACTGTGCCATAAGAATATAGAATAATCCAGAGTTACACCAAGCTGAAGTACCGCTGCCAGTGCTTTCGTTATGTATGAAACCTCACCTAAGAAATAATTAGAACCAAGGTTATACACAATTGCCATACCTATACTTAACATAAAGAATACTGGTACAAGGAATGAATCCATAAATATAGCAAGTACGATACATACAAGAACAACCGCTACAAGTACATAAAAAGGAGTCTCCTTTTCTGCCATTGTCTTAGTATCTGTAACTACAGCAGACATACCGGCAATATAACACTGATTATCCGTAACATCTCTTACTTCCTGAATAGCCTTCATTGTATCGTCACTTGATGTTGTATCATCAAAGAATATTGCAAACAACGTAGCTCCTGAATCCTCATTTTCAAAATAAGAACGGAACTTATCAGGAAGAATTTCTGAAGGAACATCATCTCCTACTATTCCACTATAAGAGATAACTGACGCTACATGGTCAACCCCCTCAACCTTCTTTACCAACTTAGAAACATTTGACTTATTCATTCCGTCAACGACGACCATTGCATAAGCGCCCTTTCCGAAATCATCAAGCAAAATGTCCTGTCCCTGCATAGTGTCGATATCACTTGGCAGATAATACAGGATATCGTAATTAACTCTGGTATTAAAGTAACCAAGAACTGATGGAATCAACAGCAGGAAGCTAAGAACCAGAATTGGAATTCTTAACTTAACAACAACTTTTCCAAACTTTTTCATATAAATAACCACGCCTTTCTGTAAGATGCAAATGCCAACAACCCTTAGTCATATAAGTATTCATGTCTTTAACAAATATGACCAATAGTCATTTTCAATTTCAGTTGACATTATAGCACCTCAAAACACATAGTCAATAGAAAATTGACCAAAAGTCATTTTTTAATATTTATTTTATAATTGGATTGGTGTATAATGTATTTATGAATGAGTTGGCATGGTAATCAATTTCAGGCACGCTTGCGCTGCTTGTCGCTCACAGCGGACACTAAACTCGTTGCAGTTCCTGCAACTTGTTAAGTGCCGGTGGCTCCAAAGCACCTGAAATCAATTACCATACCAACTCATAATACACACTATAACCAACTAATAATTAACACTAATAAAGGTGAGTGATTGATATGGGAAAGCTTGAAACTAACAAACAACAGAAACTTACTTCTCTGCTGAATACTGCATTTAATCTCTTTACTACCCAGGGGGTTGCGAAGACTTCTATTGCGGAAATTTCTCAGAAAGCAGGTATTGCTAAGGGTACATTTTATCTGTATTTTAAGGATAAGTATGATATAAGAAACCGTCTTATATCACATGAATCAAGTAAATTATTTAAGAATGCCGTCGCTGATTTAGAAGAATTTTCTATGGAAAAGGACGAACAGTTAGGTTTCGAAGAAAAAATAATATTTATAATTAATCATATTGTAGACGAACTGAATTCTAATCAGACTCTTCTCACATTTATATCAAAAAACCTTAGCTGGGGAATCTTCAAGGAAGCTCTCACAACTAAGGTTGCATCTGATGATATTAACTTTAAAGATGTATATTATGAAATGATTAACGCTGAGGATATCTCACTTGAAGAGCCTGAAATAATGCTCTTTCTTATTGTTGAGCTTGTAAGTTCAACTTGCTACAGCGCAATTCTATATAAAGAACCTGCTGACATAGATACTATCAAGCCTTATCTTTTCAAGACAGTACGTGCAATCATCAAAGAGCACACTATCCGGTAGCTGCTTACGCTTTCCCTTCAAGCTCTTGGTATATATCCCTTTTTGACACACCCCTGTCCTTTGCCGCAGCTTTCATGGCTTCTTTCTTATCCATGCCCTGCGACATATACATCTGCACATGTTCTGCCACACTCATGTTTTCCCACTGCTTTCTTGCTTCGGCCTTTAACTGCTCACGGCTTTTACCGGCAATCACAAGCACATATTCGCCTCTTGGCTCATTATTTTCATAATATTCACATGCAGATTCAAGCGTGAATTCCATAGAATTCTCATATCTCTTTGTAAGTTCCTTACATATAGTAATCTGTCTGTCACCGCCAAGCGTATCTTGAAGTTCCGAAAGTGTCTTAGTAAGTCTGTGCGGTGCTTCATATATAATCATTGTCCTTGTTTCACATGCTAACTCTGCAAGAACTTCTTTTCTCTCATTCTTATCCGCTGGTAAAAATGCTTCAAATGCAAATCTTCTTGTCTCGCGTCCTGACATTGTAAGCGCTGTTATGCATGCTGCCGGTCCCGGAAGTGAAGTAACCCTGATGCCTGCTGCCCTGCATTGCTTTACAAGCTCCTCACCTGGATCCGATATTCCCGGAGTTCCCGCATCGGTAATTACAGCCACATCCATTCCACCTAAGATTTTATCAACAAGAACCTTTGCCTTATCATACTTATTAAATTCATGATAGCTTGTCATTGGTGTCTTTATTTCAAAATGATTAAGCAGCTTAATACTATTTCTTGTATCCTCTGCTGCAATCAGGTCTGCTTCTGAAAGCACACGCAGAACCCTGTAAGTAATATCCTCAAGATTACCAATAGGCGTTGCACACAGATACAGCATACCCGGTCCGTCTTTCTTTACATTTTTTTCATTATCCATAATAAACCTCTATCTATTCATACATTTTTAGAAGCGCATCAGTGTAAGTACCGTCCGTCTTGTATACAATAAGCGGTTCTTCAACAATAAGCTGGGAATTACCTCCCTTAACCGCTTCTATAAGCACCATATTGGCAGCCTTATTCACATAAGGATACACCAGCCTCATTCTCTTCGGCTCAAGATGATACTTTCTCATAGTGTCAAATATATCAACAAGTCTGTTCGGTCTGTGAACCATATACATTTTCCCTTTGGATTTAAGACAACGGCTTGCTTCCCTTATAACATCATCAAGACTACACAGAAGCTCATGCCTTGCAATTGCCTTGGCACTGTCCGGATTAACAATACCGTGATTTTCATTCATATATGGCGGATTGCTCGTCACAACATTAAAAGAAGCTTCCCCAAATATAGTGGAAGCTTCCTTAATATCACCCTTAACAACACTGATTCTGTCCTCAAGATGATTAAGCTCCACATTTCTTCTGGCAAGCTGTGCGCTTCCCTCCTGAATCTCAAGAGCACTATATGTGCTACCTGGATTCTTAGACTGCATAAGCACCGGAATAATACCATTACCGGTACCCATATCCAGCACCCTGTCTTTCTTCCCTGCCGTGGCATAAGTAGACAACAGCACTGCGTCCATTCCAAAACAAAAAATATCTGTATTCTGTATAAGCTTTAGTCCATCTCTCATCAAATCATCAATTCGTTCATTAATCATCACTAATATGGGCTTTTCCTTCTTTTCTTTCTAATTCTTCAAGTGCCTTAAGTTCCTTATCATCATCAATGCGGACCTTATCAAATCTTCTTTTTCTCTTAAAACGAAGCTCCTCAACCGGATATTCCTTAAGTTCCTTTTCGTCATTATCATGAGTTATTAATACCTTAACTCTCTGCCTTAAAACATTGACACTTGAAACCTCACCAACCAGTTTATCTGGTGTAGTAACAGAATCTCCCACATTAGGCAGATGACTATTTAATTCCTCATATGTATCCTGTTCATTTTTTAAACAACACATAAGTCGTCCACACACACCTGAAATCTTAGTTGGATTAAGTGACAGATTCTGCTCCTTAGCCATCTTAATAGATACCGGATTGAATTCTGGTAAAAATGTGGCACAACATAAAGGTCTTCCGCAGGAACCAATTCCACCAAGAATCTTAGTCTCATCCCTTACTCCAATCTGTCTTAATTCAATTCTTGTCTTAAATACTGCAGCAAGATCCTTAACAAGCTCTCTGAAATCAATTCTTCCATCAGCAGTAAAATAGAACAGCACCTTATTATTGTCAAATGTATACTCAGCCTTAATAAGCTTCATGTCAAGATTATGCTTTGCAATCTTCTCAAGACATATCTTAAATGCTTCTTTTTCCTTTTCTCTGTTTTTTAATTCTCTTTCATCATCTTCTGGTGTTGCAATCCTTATGATTGCCTTTAGAGGCTGGATAACCGCTGTATCTTCTACTTCTCTTTCACCTAGAACAACCTGTCCATATTCAACTCCTCTGGCAGTCTCAACAATAATATGCTGTCCTGTTTCGACTGAATATTTCCCAGGTGCAAAAAAATATATCTTTCCAACCTGTCTGAATCTAACTCCAACAACTTTAGTCATCTATACTCTCCATTCTATGAATTTTCCTTAATTGCCATAATAAGCAATTCAATAACAAGATCAAAATTAACATTTGCCTGAAGTCTCACCTTAACCCTGTCAATAGAATTAATAATATCCTGTAAACCTTCATATGACATAGTCTGTGCCTGACTCTTTATCAATGTCATCTGGTCATTAAATATGAGCAGATTAGTATCATTTGTACTCTTAAACATAAGTACATCCCTGTACCACATAAGCATAAGGTCAAGGTAATCATCAATAGTCAGCTTATAATTGGTAACTCTTTTCACCGATGTCATAATATCAGCCGAATCCATATCCTTAGCATTCTTAATAACATCCATTACATCACGTCTTAACTCTGCAAACTCAGTAGATTCAACCATAGTCATTGCCCTGCCGATTCGTCCAGCTGCAAATCTTGCTGCAAATTTACACTCGTAATCACCGATATTATCATAGTGATCTTTAAGATATTTAATAACTACATCATCCTTAAGTGGCTTAAGATCAAGCACAACGCATCTTGACAGAATAGTCTGTAAGAAAACATCCGGATTATTAGCAAGAAGAATAACAATTCCATAAGCTGGTGGCTCTTCAATTGTCTTAAGCATTGCATTCTGTGCTGCAACAGTAAGCTTGTCTGCTTCATCAATAATGTATATCTTGTAAGGACTGCTGTAAGGCTTAATCTGCATATCAGATACAAACTGGTTCCTTATATCATCTACGCCTATACTACCAGGTTTCTCATGTCCAACCCAGATAATATCCGGCTGGTTCCTGCCTGCCGCCTGCACACAGGAATGGCACACCCCGCAAGGCTCAACACCGCCCGCCTCACACTGCAGTGTCTGTGCAAATGTGCTGGCAATAAGCTTCTTTCCTGCACCCAGTCCTCCGCTGATTACATAAGCATGAGATACCTTTCCCATAGATATTGCACTCTGCAAATGCTCTTTAATAGTCTCATATCCATATATATCTGAAAAATTACTCATACTTATCCCTCTTTTCTTCTTGCATATTCATCTTTCATATAACTACTACATCGCAGTTGTTTGATAATTTACTTAATCATACATTATATTATAACACATAATGATTCTATGTTGAAATACCTATTGATAAACCTCTTACTAACATAAACCTGTTACTATAGCTTCCCTTACTTCATTGAGGCAGTTCTCAAATTCCCCATTATTGCTGAATCTTCTTGTAATTCCTGCTCTTGCAATATTCTCTTCGGAAAAATCTTCACTATCAGCAAGAAATCTTCTGCACATTTCCTCATAATGCGGATTATCCTGCTTTTGCTCCCTGTGGATAGCCCTTGTAAGTCTCAATCCATCTTCAACCTCAATATATACCGGCATAATATGCTGTTTTCCATAGAATTCACAGAATTTATCATACGCTTCAAGCGTTCCTATAACCAGATACCTGTTACCACTGTTAAGGTCAATCTGTCCGTCATCAGCTGTAAAATACTTCCACACACCATACACAGTATTATATTCTCTCAGTTCAACAATCCTGCCGCTCTCCTGCATCTTAACAGCTGTCTCATCATTTACAAAAAAATACTCAACCCCATCGGTCTCCCCGGCTCTCATTGGTCTTGTTGTATACAATATAACAGTATTAAGCTTCAGACTTTCATCTTCAATTAGGTTTTTATATATCTTATCCTTACCGGACGCACTTTTTCCCATAATAAATGCTATCTCAGGCATCTTATCTTTCCTTCCTTAAGACCGGGTACTTCCAGCCCGGCATTTATCGCACTCTTAATAATTCTGCATACATCACCGGTAATCCGCTCGCCTACATTAACAACAGGCATTCCCGGTGGGTATATAAGAACCGATGACATACTTATTCTACCACATATATCAGGTGAATTAACAGATAAATCTTCATATCCATTTTCATCCATTAAATCAATTGCATCTGCTGGACACATACATACTTCCGGCTTGTTGTTAATCGCATACCCTAAGCTTTCACCTACATCATTTTCACTGTCTTTGCTTTCAACTTTCCAGCTTTCATCAATCTCCTTCAATGCACTAAGAAATCTGTCATAATACTCCTGTTTATCAGCAACTGAAGTCATTGCAATAACATATTTAAATGATGCCATCTCAAGCTGCACCTTATATTCATCCAATAACCTGTCATATAGGTACTTTCCATCATCACATATAAGAATAATCTTAGAAATATCATCACTATCCATCAATCTTATATTATTAAGTTTTGCAATATTTTTTCTTAAATTCTTAAGTATGTTGATATATTCCTTAAAAATATAATCTCCCTGCCCTTCAATAATTCCCATACATCTGTCAATACTCGCCATAAGAATATATGAAGGACTGGTTGTCTGATATATATTCCAAAATCTTTCCACTTTATCATAATCTACATAATTTCCAGAAATATGTAGAAGTGCAGTCTGTGTAAGTGCCGGTAATGTTTTATGAATACTGTTAATTACAATGTCAGCCCCGGCTTTTACCGCGGACTCTGGAAATTCATCACTGAATTCAAAATGTGCTCCATGTGCCTCATCTACTATAAGCGGTATTTTCATTTCATGAAGATAAGAAACAATCTCTCTTACCTCTGACACAACACCTTCGTAAGTCGGAGAAGTTATAATAACCGCCTGTGCATCCCTATTACTCTCAACACATTTTCTAACCTGTTCTAAAGTAAGTCCTCTGTATATTCCAGTACTTTCATCTACCTCCGGTATAACATATACTGGCTCAAGCTGTGCTATAATCAATGCATTGTACACTGACACATGGCAGTTTCTTGCAACAATAATCTTTCCTTTTCTTTTTGTTGCACCGCATATAGCTGATAATATTCCTGCTGTACTTCCATTTACAAGCATCAGTGTTTTATCTGCTCCATACAATTTTGCTGCCCTGTCAGACGCATTTTTAATAATACCATCCGCATTATGCATATTATCAAATCCGTCAATCTCGGTAATATCAAGTTCTGAAGTACTTGCATATTCAGTATTGCGCTTTCCTCCTGGCATATGCATCGGCACATAACCAGCTTTTGAATACTCTTCAAGTTTTGCCAGAATATCTATATTTCCCATCAATACAACTCCATTATCTCTTATTCTGTAACCGTAAGCTTTACTGTTACTTCATCATGGCTTCCAATTGCATCTGTAACTTCATACTTAATATCATAAGTACCTGTCTGGTCAAATGTATATCTTCCAACAGTCACAATCTTTGCAGTAATATCATTACCACAGATATCAGTTGCACTAACCCCTGTCATTATATCTACACTCTGACCAATCTTTGTCTGAATGTCCTTTGCCCCTGCTATCTTAGCACTATAAGCATTCCATGGATTATTCTCGTCAGGGTCTGTAGGATCCCAGCCTGCATAAGCACTGTCCTCTGGAATCTTTATAGAATCCTGCTTACCAAGGGGCCCCGGATTAGCCGCATCATCATATATAGTTACACCAGTACCCGATGGACAATTATCATATATCCACTTAACATCTCTTACACACATTCTGACACAGCCAAGAGAAGCATAATCACCAAGCTTATTGTACTGTCCATCCTCCAAATCACCCTTATTCATTGAATAATATGGCACAGAATGGAACAGATAACCTCCACTTATTCTGAATGCATAACGTCCATAAGTGCCATCAACCATGTAGCCCCATTCGTACTTATCAGATGTTACATAATTCTCACCCACAATAGTTTCGTCACCTGCTTTTCCACATGATGTTGCAAATGCTTTGACTGGTATAGTGTATTCTCCATTCTCATCAATTCCATACACTGTAGCGCAGTTAGCAGCTCTGTTTACTTTAATAAAATATGGAAGATAAACACCTTCTGGAGCAATGTATTCTTGTTCTTTTGATTCAGGCTCTTTATTATCAATCCACACAACTTCCCTTGCTACTGTTGTCTCTTCTGTTGAAACAACTGTCTGTTCATCATTACTCCCATGATTATCATCCTGTTTTTCCTTATTATAATGAGACAACATAATTCCAGCCGTTACTGCTCCTGCAATAGCAATCACAGCAACAGCAATAAATATAACAAGTGTCAGATTTCTCCTGAACCATGACTTTCTTCTTTTTAAATATTTATAATTAATGTTTCCTTTTGACATAATATCCTCCTTTGTCCATTACAAAAAATTAATATGTGTTTATAAATGTTATTAACGCAAAAAAAGCTGTTTCATCACGAAACAGCTTTAAGTGCCTAGAACCGGAATCGAACCAGTGACACGAGGATTTTCAGTCCTCTGCTCTACCGACTGAGCTATCTAGGCTTATTGTGACTTCACATCATAATATCCTGTAGTAAACAATCAAGTTATTCACCAAAAGACTTGATTAGTTTACCACATAAATATCTTATCCGTCAACAATTATTTTAACTGTTATTATTGTTCTCAGCCATATATTTCTCATATAAGTCCGGTCTGTACTTCTTAGTACGTTCTAACGACTTCTCGTGCCTCCACTTCTCTATATTGCCGTGGTGACCTGATAATAATACTTCTGGCACTTCCATACCTTTGTAATTGGCTGGTCTTGTGTACTGTGGATATTCTAATAAACCATCTGAGAAGCTCTCTGTCTGGGCTGACTCATCATTATTAAGTACTCCCGGAACTAATCTTGACACTGAGTCGATAACAACCATCGCCGGAAGCTCTCCACCTGTCAGGACATAATCTCCAATTGACACATAGTCTGTAACTATGCTTTCAAGTGCTCTCTCATCAATTCCCTCATAATGTCCACACAGAATTACAAGTTCTTCTTCTTTGGCAAATTCTTCTGCCATATGCTGGTTAAATGTATGCCCCTGTGGTGTCATATACACAACCCTTGGTCTGCCTGAACATCTGGCTGCTATGCTCTCATAAGCATCGCACACGGGTCCCGGCTGCATAACCATTCCTGCTCCTCCGCCATATGGGTAATCATCTACCTTCATATGCTTATTATTGGAAAAATCCCTTATATCAACAGCTTCTATAGACAATACTCCTGAATCTATAGCCCTGCCTGTTATACTTGTATTCAACCCATCCAAAATCATCTGTGGAAATAGTGACATTACATAAAATTTCATTAGTTAGACGCTCCCGATATATTATTAAGGAAGAATGGGTAATAGTTATGATTAAGGTTATATCCACCTGTTGATACATCTGTATTAAGATATCCAGACTCATCCTTAAATGCATCTGCTATATCTATAAATGTCATTCCATACTCTGTCGCCCTGGCTGCAAGTGTGCTATTAGCTTCATCAATAGCCGCCTGTGTTATCTTTACATTTGACTTTGCCTCAAAGCTCTGTGTTATAGGAAGAAGTGACACTACATATACCTTTACTGATGGAATTGCTTCCTTAAGCGATTCTACTATTGAACCTATTCTCTCAGCTACATTCTCTCCTGACCTTGTTCCATAGTTAAGGTCGTTAAGTCCAACAAGGACATATACCTTAGATGGATTAGCCGCCGCAACACTTGACACTGAATTAAGTGCCTTATCTGTTGTAAGGTTATTATCTGAGAATATGCGTGATGTGTCAAGATAACCATATTCACCTATACCTGATACAATCATATCACCAAAGAATACTGCATCATCATAATTAGAACGTGATGTGTATTCCTGTATCTCTGCCTTAGTTGTAATCCTGGCAACTCCGCCTGATACCTGAGCTGCTGATGTTGTACTGCTTGTTGTGCTTTCTGTTACAGCTGATGTTGTACTCTCTGTATCAGCTGCACTTGTTGTTTCATTGTTAGACATCTCTATAGATGACTGTGTAATAATTATATCATTGTTATTATTATTGTTATTGGCAAGTGTTGTCGCCTTATCTTCCACCGGCTTTCCAATACTGCATAATTTAAGAACAATTGCAACAACTGCAATAACTACTACAGCCAAAATAACACCTATTACCGGCTTCTTATACTTGTTCCATAATCTCATCTTACGGTTAAGAACTATTTTATTCTTTTCCTCGTTATTATCTACTGCCATTATACATTACTCCTCATTCTTACTTCTGTGTATTATATTTTAACAGCATTATCTACCATCTAAGACGTCTTAACACTGTAGCTGAAGTCTTTCTTAAGCCTATATTAAGAATTCCGTCTTTAAGTCTGTAACCTTGTCTGTCTGTTGAATATCCGCCCTCAAATGTTACCATTATCTGCTCGACATCATCATCCATAGCAAGTCCAGTCTCCCAGGCAGGTATATTAACTCTTATCTCATCTTCCCCATTATTAACAACAACTATCACTGCATCATCTGATGTAAATCTTCCATATGCAATAACATTATGTGCTGAATAAAGCTGCTTATACGAGCCGGTTCTTAATACCTCATTCTCCTTGTGCATCTTTATTGCTGCCTTATGAAAGTCTATAAGCTCCTTATCTTCATGTCCCCATGGATAAGTTCTTCTGTTATCAGGGTCTGTGAAACCACACACTCCCGCTTCATCTCCATAATATACAGTTGGTGCACCCGGCCACGTCATCTGAATAATGACAGCCTCCATAAATACAAACTTATTCACATTCTGATTAGCCACTTCTGATCCAAGCTTATCAACCCTGCCAACAATATGGTTAGTTCTTGTAAGAAATCTTGAATGGTCGTGGTTAGAAAGCTCATTCATAGATATAGAATAACTTTGTCCACCCATTCTTGCCATATTATGGTGCATAGCACCAAAAAAATAATCAGGATTACCTAATGAATCAGGACGCATTTCATCACTATGCTTCTCCATTCCTGTAAGAAACCACGTTACAGGCTCCATAAAGGCATCATAATTCATAATCGTATCCCATTCATCACCCTGAAGCCAGTCATATGAATCACCATAATTCTCTGCAAGTATTATTGCCTCCGGATTAGCTTCCTTAACAGCCTGTCTGAACTTTTTCCAGAATGTATGGTTATATTCCTTGCTGTACCCAAGGTCAGCTGCAACATCAAGCCTCCAGCCATCTACATTGTACGGTGGAGATACCCATTTCTTTCCAATATCTATAATATACTTTTCAAGTGTATCTGAGTCTTCATAATTCAGCTTAGGAAGTGTATCGTGTCCCCACCAGCCGTCATATGAACCATTATCCGGCCACTGATTACCATAGAATTTAAAGAAGCTGTGATATGGGCTTTCATACTTCTCATATGCACCGCAGGCATAATCGTCATCACTAGAACTGTAAATGTGTTCCCTGTCCATCCATTTGTTAAATGAACCACAATGGTTAAACACTCCATCTATTATGACTTTCATTCCTCTGCTGTGTATCTGTTCTACTGCCTTGGCAAAGAACTCATTACTCGCTTTAAGATTTTCCTTACTTGTAACCCTGTTAATATATCGTGTTGCATTAGTATTGTTCTGGTCACCTTCTTTTAAAAGTTCCCCATCATCTTTTACTATAACACCAAAATGTGGGTCTATATAATCATAGTCCTGTATATCGTACTTATGATTAGATGGCGAAACAAACAACGGATTAAAATAAATAACCTCGACACCAAGCTCGCTAAGATAATCAAGCTTATCAAGCACGCCCTGTAAATCGCCACCATAGAACTCTCTTACACCCATATTGGCTGGATATTTATCCCAATCCTTAACCTGACAGACGTGTTCGCCTATATAACTGTATTCATCATCAAGCACGTTATTAGATTTATCACCATCGCAAAATCTATCGGCAAATATCTGGTACATAACTGCGCCCTTTGCCCAGTCAGGTGTCTTAAATCCCGGCATAATCTGGAAATTATAATAAGTATTAAGTTCTTTAATAGCTCCTATCTGATTGTAATAGCATACAACCTTTCCAGTCTCTACCTTGAAATAATAATATAATTTGTCATTATTAACTTTAATCTCAGCCTCGTAATAATCAAATACTCCAACTGCCTTAATCTTTGTCATAGGGTATTCTACATTATTAACATATATATACGCCTTGTCTACATTATAACGACCTGTTCTTAATCGTATCTTAACTGTATCACCCGGCATAGGCTCTGCCGGACATCTGTAATCGTTTGTCGCATCAGAAAATAAAGCTCTTGTATTAATGGTTGGTCTTGCATTACACATATACAAAAGCTTTCTTTCCCATGATGTAAGGTTCTCAACTCCTGCGCTTATTATCATAGAAAATACTCCTTGACATTAATCATATATAATTTTATATCATTACGGGTATTTATTCAACTGTAAGATATATTTATTAAGATTTCTTTAATTTACGGCTTCTCTTAACTCGTAACGATGGCATAGGTAAGAGCGTTTCTGCTTCGTAATTTATTTACTTTATAAAATACGCTCTTACCTATGACGCGGTGCTCCTCGAATAGATAATTTAAAAAATTTCCATTCCTGCAAGCAGGATGGAAGATTTCTTTAAATTATCCATTCTCATCGTTACTCGTGCAAATAAAAAGGACAGTCTGGGGGGACTGTCCTTTTTGGAGAAGGTATTTCACTTATTATGGGGTGTAGCAAAAAATATATAATGTATTGGGGGTTTTTACGTTAATTATAATATCATACAAAGCCCCATAAGTGTTCACAAACTTTACAATATATTGCAACTTTTTTTGTGAATTATTACCAAATGTTTTTTGTGTATAAATACATTTCCATTATTTAACTGCGTTTTAACTGCAAAATCTCTGTTAATACCTGATTATAAACTCTCTCCATATGGCTTATCTTCAAACAAACTTTCAAATTCTTCTCTTGAAATCTTCTCTTTCTCAAGAAGAAGTTCTGAACTTCTATGAAGCACGTCCATATTCTCTGATATAAGCTTCTTAGCCTTGGTATAACACTCATCTACAATTCTCTTAACTTCTTCATCAATGAGTGCTGCTACATCTTCACCATATGGTCTTGTATGTGCAAGATCTCTTCCGATGAATACCTCATCACTGTCTGTATCATAATTAATAAGACCAAGCTTGTCAGAGAAACCATACTTAGTAACCATATCTCTTGCTGTCTGTGTTGCCTGCTTGATATCCTGTGAAGCACCTGTTGTTATATCATCAAATATGAGTTCTTCCGCTACTCGTCCACCAAGGCTTACAACGATATTCTGAAGCATTTTCCCCTTAGTGTTAAACATCTCATCTCTTTCAGGAAGCGGCATTGTGTAACCTGCCGCACCCATTCCTGTAGGAATGATTGATATTGTATGAACCGGCCCAACATCTGGTAAAAGGTGGAATAATATAGCGTGTCCTGATTCGTGGTAAGCTGTAATCTTCTTCTCTTTGTCAGATATAATCTTACTCTTCTTCTCAACACCTATTCCTATCTTAATAAATGCTTCTTCAACATCTGCGTTAGTTATATATCTGTTCTTCTTTCTTGCCGCATTAATAGCAGCTTCATTTAATACATTTTCAAGATCAGCACCTGTAAAGCCGGCTGATGTTCTTGCAAGCTTATCAAGGTCAACATCATCACCAAGAGGCTTCTTAGCTGCGTGTACCTTTAATATTTCAAGTCGTCCAGCAACATCTGGTCTGCCGACAACTATCTTTCTGTCAAATCTTCCCGGTCTTAATATAGCTGGGTCAAGAATATCAATTCTGTTAGTAGCGGCCATAACGATAATTCCTTCATTGACACCAAAACCATCCATCTCAACAAGCATCTGGTTAAGTGTCTGTTCTCTCTCATCGTGGCCGCCGCCCATACCTGTTCCTCTTCGTCTTGCAACAGCATCAATCTCATCAATGAATATAATACAAGGTGCGTTCTTCTTAGCTTCCTCAAACATATCTCTTACTCTTGAAGCACCAACACCAACAAACATCTCTACGAAATCCGAACCTGATATGCTAAAGAATGGTACGCTTGCCTCTCCGGCAACAGCTTTGGCAAGAAGTGTCTTACCTGTACCAGGTGCACCTGTAAGAATAACACCCTTAGGTATTCTTGCACCAAGAGAAGTATATCTTACTGGATCTTTAAGGAAATCAACTATCTCCTCAAGTTCTTCTTTTTCTTCCTGAAGACCAGCTACATCCTTAAATGTAACTTTATTATCAGCACTGCTTATCATTCTGGCCCTGCTCTTTCCAAAATTCATCATCTTGGCATTACCACCGCCACCAGCCTGTCTTGTAAACATCATCATAATGAATACAATAACAAGAAGGCTTAAGCCAAATGGAAGTATAGTTGTAAGCATAACACTCTGTCTTGCAACATCTTTAAGTGTATATTCTATATTCTTATCAAGTAAAAGTTCTTCTACATCTTTAACATCTGATACATATACACTCTTAACTGACTGCTCACCGCTCACCTTAACAGTTACAACACCAGTTGGAACTTCTGCATTCTGTCTTATGGATACGCTCTCTATCTTACCCTTGCTGATATCGTTAACTAATTCGTTATAAGTATAATTGCTTGTACCTGTATTCATTCTTGCAACATACATAATAAACATCGCTGCTATAATCACAATAATCATATAGATTCCCATTCCTGAAAATCTTACATTTTTCTTATTATCCATATCAATCTCCATTCTTACATATATTCGTAATTAGGTAATAATCAATTCTCATCATCAAGATGAACAACTCCTATAAATGGAAGATTTCTATACATCTGGTCATAGTCAAGGCCATATCCTACAACGAATTCATCCGGAATATTAAATCCGTTATACTTAACATCTATATCAACTTCTCTTCTGTCTGGCTTATCAAGAAGTGTACATATACATATGTCTGCTGGATTTCTTTCCTCTAACATAGGCATAAGTCTGAATAAAGTATTACCTGAATCGATAATATCTTCTACAACTATTACATGTTCGCCTTCTATAGACTCATCAAGTTCTTTCTTAATTACAATATTACCACTTGAAGTTGTTCCGCTTCCGTAGCTTGAAGTCTGCATAAAATCTATCTTTACTGGAACTGTTATTCTCTTGGCAAGTTCACAGCAGAAGAATATGCTTCCCTTAAGAATACATATAAGCTTAATTTCCTTACCCTCATAATCAGCGCTAATCTTAGCACCAATCTCTGCTATCTTCTCTTGAAGTTTGTCCTCTGAAATCATTACACTTATCTTGTGCTTATTTGACATAATTAATTCCTCTCTTTCAATATAAGCTGTATTTTAAATACGTTCTTTGTAGAGCCTGTGACCCTGCAATCTTCGCATCTGCGCACACCACACGCCCATAGCACGCGGTTATTATCACACACAAGCAGTATTTCATCTCTGTGTGAAGCAGGTATCTTGCGGTCTGTCAGTTCTTTCTTAAGCTTCTTGGTATTACCGCTTTCCGATACCACAATCCTATCCTCGACATTCTTAAATCTGATATCAAGTAACTTATTAAGTTTATCATAATCAAAATACTTCGTATAGCTGTTATTCAATTTATTTACGCAAATTTTACCATTTGAAGCATTCTCCGCCAATTCTTCGTCATTATCATTATTGTCATAAACGGACATTTTGATACTTGCTGAATACATTTTATCATACTCCGGTATATATACTGTCTTATCTATATCAACAATTACTTCACTATCTTTACTACATTTAGTGATATCTATGCGATGAACCTCTACAAGTCCTGCATCTGCTGTTAGCTCTGTGTCCGCTCTATATCTGTTACTTGCTGTGTCAGAAAATGTATTCTCTGCTCTGTTCTTTCTTTCAAGCACAATATATTCATATTCACGCACTGCCTTTATTCCATATACCGAGTCTACCTTTCTTCCTGTCTGAAGATTAATAAGCTTGTATACATCATATACATTGACCGAATATATATCCTTAGCCCTTCCTGCAAGCTTAACAAGTGCCTTATATATAACTCTTTTTCCAAGCACCTCATCTGCCTGCCCAAGCTGTTCAACTGATAATCTTATCCCTGCACCATCCTGTATTGCACAGCTTTTGTACAGCTTGTCTGCTTCTTTATCAACAAAATTCTCAACCGCCCGTACTTCTTGCGCCATAAATGCAATATTCTGCACAACATTTTTATTAATATGCTCACCCATATATGGCAACAGGACATTTCTTATTGAATTCCTTGTATAATCGTTATCATAATTAGTCACATCCGTCACAAATGACTGGTTTCTTAGTACAAGCCAGCTTTCTATGTCCTGTCTTGTTATGCACAGAAGAGGACGGCATATGTTATCCCTCACCGGCACAATTCCTCTTATGCCTTTAAGTGATGTACCCCTCGCCATATTCATAATAACCGTTTCTGCCTGGTCATTCATATGATGGGCAACAAATATCCTTGTCTTATCATACTGCTTTGAAAGCTTGTCAAATATATCATATCTTTCAAGTCTTCCAGCTTCCTCAACAGTAAGATTATTCTCCCTTGCTATTTTTTCACATTCTATATTGTAGCAATGATAATCAAGCTTAAGACTTTCACACAGCTTTCTTGTAAACTGCTCATCATCAGCGGCTTCTTTTCTTATACCATGATTAACGTGTACAATATGAAGCTTTACGTCTTTATTATTATGTATAATATAATCGTTAAGCATAATCATAAGACAGACAGAATCTGCTCCGCCTGACACACCGACAACTGCATTACTGCAATCCTCAAGCATATTATTAGCCTTTATGTATGCCCATACCTTTTTCTCTATATTATTAACATCCATATTAAATGCTTTCTCCTGTTGTTTTATATGGCAATATTGCCCAATTATATATTTATTTGTTGTAGGTGTCAAACAGTCCGAACACAAGCACTGTGCAGTCATCACATACTTCACAATTATTATATGACATTGACTTTCTAAGTATCTCGTCAGCTATCGCTTTAGGCTTTTTCATTACGACTTCCTCGATAATCTCTACCATTTTCTCCTCTTTATTAAGACACGGAAGATTATCAAGCACACCATCGCTCACCATAATTACATAGTCACCATCGTACAACTTCTTGGCTGTGCAGTCGTAATCTACCTTTTCAAGCACACCGATAGGAAGTGTGGACGATTTGATTATCTCAACCCAGCCCTCCCTTTTAATAAATGTAGATACTGCCCCTAACTTTATGCAATGCATCATACCTGACTGGCAGTCCACAACACTCATATCCATAGTTACAGGGCTGTCTTTGCCACTGCAATTAATGTATGCCGTATTGATAAAATCTATGGCTGTCTTCTCCTCAAATCCGGCATCTATACAGTTCTCCATAAGTTCTATAACCATTCTGCTCTCAATAAATGCCCTCTTGCCACTTCCACAGCCATCTGCAATTGCCGCCACAACTTTACCACACGACAGGCTTGATACCATAAAATTATCGCCATTAAAGCCGCTTTTTTCTTTACATTTTCTTGCAACTCCTGATAAAAATCGGAAACGGTTCTCCTGATGAAACACATACTGCTGGCAGTTGTCGTTAATGACAAGCCTGTTATTATGGTCTGAATAGTATCCAATCCCCATAACATCACATACTATTTTCCGTATCTTTCTCTCTGCGACACAGCCCTTGCCAAGAGTTCTTGCAAGTATAACAACTTCACTCCTGCCTGTCTTGTCTTTTAATATATTGACATCTTTAATAACTATTCCTGCGACAAGTGCCCTTGAAGCCATATCTCTTGCAATTCCCTTAGACGGCTTATCTGCCTGTAACTGCATAAGCGTGCAGTCCTCAAGAATATCTGCAACAAGAAACAACTGTCTTTTAAAGCTGGGACTTTGTGCTTCATCACCTGATGCACACTCATATGCTTCTCCCAGACGGCGAAACGTCTTAGCTGTTTCGGACAATCTGTTTATCGTATAAGTCATACACAATCCATCATTCTTAACTGCCATAGCCCCTCATTTCTGGTCTAAATATACTGTTTTCTTAAACCGAACACCATTATAATAGCAGTTATATAAAAAATGTGTCGAACCCTGTTACGTTACTTCTTCCCTTTAAATATTATCTCATCTGGATATATAAGTCCGAATTTATCCTTGGCAATCTCCTCCGCAAACTTCTTCGTCTGCACATACTTCTTATATTCATTAAGCTCTTCTGTACGCTGTTTTTCTTCATCAACCTGTTCCTGAAGCTCTTTAATCTGCTTTTCGTACTCTACATTTTTGGCTTCAATATTCTTCTTGCCATTCCATAAAAGCACGCCAAGACCCACAACAACAAGCATAGCAAATACCATGCCCAGAATTGCTGAGCGTTTCTGTCTTTTTCTTCGCTGTTCCCTTTCTCTTTTTGTCTCAAATCTCATCTATATCTCTCCATTCTTCGGTCTGTCTTTCCTTAATGACTGCAACACTATTCTAATCACAGACACAAGCATTTTCAATGGTTTCAGTAAAATTCCTACAAGCCTTACTCCATATTTTATGTAATACACGCTTAACGCCTTAAGATATAGAACTGCACCGCACACAAGCCCCACTACAATAAATGATCTTATAATTCCGCTATTAACATAGAAACATATAATAAATATCCGTATTCCTACATATATCCAGTATATAACATCTTCTACAGCAATCATAAATACACGCCGGTGTCTTATTATTCTTCTTATTATTCTTATCGTATCATATTGAAATGCAAGCACCATTCCCCACCAAAGTGCATATAAAAATGTGCCGCTCTCCCATATAATATCACTTGACATAAGCATTATTCCCCGCTACTGCTGGACTTATATAATTAATTAATCTTTATAATGTCTAAAAGATGTATTCACAATTATCTAAATAACCTGTTCACTAATGAGTCGCCTTTTTTCATACTTATGCTGTTCTGTGAATACACAAGTGAGTCAACCCTGCCATCAACATCAAGCTCCCCCTTCTCAACTGACAGCTTATTAACGTGAAGTGACTCCCCTTTTATAACAATAACGCCATAATCTGACTCAAGTATTACCTTTGATGGTTCAAAGGATATAACGTCAGTAATACCAGTAAACTGAGCCTTCTTTCTATCTTCCATTCTTACTGTATGAGGATGTCTTACCCTTTTAATATCGTCCATAACTGCCTCCATATATTATACATTTATCTTACCTGTCTAATATATTAGGCGGTACGCCAAAAAATGCTTAATTATAACTATTATTTAAACACATTAAACTATTAGATATGCTCAAACATTAAATATACTTAATCATTAAATATATTCAAACATCTCCTTAGCTTCTTCTTTCTTAACTGTGTCCTTTACGTCTGTAACTCTTACCTTAACATTCTTGTTACCAAAAGATATCTCTATTATATCTCCTGCCTTGACATCAACTGATGCCTTAGCCACTTTACCATTAATCATTACCCTGCCTGCATCACACGCATCATTAGCTACTGTACGTCTTTTAATAAGTCTTGAAACCTTTAAATATTTATCTAATCTCATAATCTTCCTCCGGAATGTCTGCCAATCGTAATTAACTTATATTAATATGTAAATGCCTGAAGCCGTGCAATATTTCTAACTTCTGGCATTTAGATGTATATGGCAAATGGTATTTTGCCTTACATCATATTATTATATTAAAATTATCTGCTAATTGTCCATATGTCTGCCCAAAAAATCCGCCGCAACTTTAACTATTCTTTTCTCACTCTCGCCAAGCTTCTGTTTCTTGTCATTGCCAAACATAATAACCATACCCAGAACATCTCCGGCACATATTATCGGACTTATCACCTCTGACTCACAATCATAGTCTGTTACCGCTTTTACATAATCATTCTCACTGGCACTTGCTACAACACTCTGCCTTTTATCCATAATATCATTAAGTTCTTTGGTAATATGCTTTCCCTGTACATTCTTTTTCTGTGTTCCTGCTGCCGCAATAACACAATCCCTGTCAGTTATTGCAATTGTCATTCCTGTATTCTGTGCTATGGACTCCGCATATTCTACTGCAAATTCCGATACATCTGCCATCGGAGAATATTTCTTTAACACAATCTGCCCATCCATATCTGTATATATCTCCATAGGGTCAGTTTCCCTTATTCTTAATGTTCTTCTTATCTCCTTTGGTATTACAATTCTTCCTAAATCATCTATACGACGAACAATTCCAGTGGCTTTCATACAATCCTCCTTATTTTCAACATAATCCATACACGCTGTTTCTCTATGCTCATTCAATGGTTTATCGAACTATTTTCCATATATTGCGTTGTATGGGTAGTATGTGAAAATTGTGAAAAATTATACATTTTAAAAAGGCTAGTCATCTAAATTCTGCCATTCTTCTCTTTTACTGACTATATCCATATTGCCAGCATATAAACCACCTAGTATAATACAATAATTATCTGTGGTTTTTCCACATAATATGCAACAAGAAATCCATATAGGCAGGTTGTTCTGCGCGTTTTGACCTGCTCCTTTTATTATGTTATCATTTAATTATTAAATGTTTAAATGCGTTCTTAAATGGTAAAAATATGAATTAGTGTTATGCGCACCCGACACGCTATACTTATAACTGGGGCGCAGAAATGAGGATATTTATGATTATAGATTTTCATACTCACAGCTTTCCTGATGACATTGCGGACCGTGCCGTAGGACGACTTGCTCAAAGCGGCGGTATACCTAATTATCTGGATGGACGTGTAGACTCTATCAAAGCTTCTATGAAAAAAGCTGGCATTGATTACTCTGTCTTACTGCCTATAGCAACAAAGCCGTCACAGCATACGACTATCAACAAAATAGCCATAGAAACTAATAAATCCTTTAAATCTACTGGAATAATATCATTTGGTACAATTCATCCTGATAATGATGACTACAAGACTATAATAAGTGACCTTGCCAAAGCTGGTGTTCCAGGAATTAAGCTTCACCCTGTATTCCAGCGCACCAATATAGATGACCCAAGATGTCTTAGAATAATAGAATGTGCAAACGACAACGACCTTATTGTATCTATCCACTGCGGTATGGATATAAGCTTTCCTAACTGTGATGAGGCAAGCGTTGAACGTCTTGCCAATATGATAAAAGAAGTCCCACCACACAAACTTGTATTAGCCCATATGGGTGGCTGGTCTATGTATGACGAAGTATGTGACCAGCTAATTGGAACACCAAATGTATGGCTCGACACTGCACTTGTCTTAAAAAGCACCCCGGACAACAACTTCCTCTCCAAAGAGAAATTCGTCCAGATGGTCCGCACACATGGCTCTGACCACATTCTCTTTGGAACAGACAGCCCCTGGTCCGACCAGTCCGAGTCCCTCCACCTCCTAAGGACAAGCGGTCTCACCCCAGAAGAACTCACAGCCATCGAAGGCGGCAACGCCGCCACACTGCTCGGCAGTTTCCTGACAAATACACCATAACCATTTTTCTCCTTCCACAAGTGCAACAGCACAGCGCATTGCCCGCCCCGCCCGCACGAACTGGCAACGAACAGGCGAAAAGCGGGACAGCCCCCTGCCGCGTAGCACTGCATTATAAGAGAATTGTGATATTACCAGTGTTTCCGCCCCTATAAACAGCAATGACCAGACACGAGGTCTGGTCAAGCGAATACTGAGGCAGGATGCCGAATATGAGCGTGTGCGTCCACCGCCACAACACTCCCTCGGAAACACCCGGTAATATCCAATTGTCTTATCCGCAGTTCCACACGGCAGGGGGCTGTCCCGCCTTTCGCCGTCCGTCCATCTGCCCGTCCGTCTGCCAGCTCCGCTCTTACCCCACTATCTCCTGTGCATATGCCAACGCCGCATCAATATTAGCACAGAAGTTATCTTCTCCAACTTCTGCCGCAAATCCAGCCTTCTCCATCATAGACTTAGGCTGTTCCTGGACGTGGGATAATACCATAGTTATACCACGCTTCTTACATACATTGTGTATATTCTTAAGCGAACGCAATGCTGATATATCCATAGCTGGAACACCACGCATTCTGATTATAACTACTTTTACATCTGACTCCATATGTATATCCATAAACTTATCCGCTGCCGCAAAGAACATTGGTCCGATTATTTCGTATACTAAAGTCTTATCAGGAACTTTCTTTAAATTAATACTCTCAGGGTCGTTATTCTCATCAATATTTTCCCCGATATATTTCCAGCTTCTTACTTCTGTTACATCTGCCATTCTCTTCAGGAAAAGAAGTGCAGCCATAACAATACCTACTTCTATAGCCACAACAAGGTCAAATACAACTGTAAGCACCATAGTTGTAAGTAATACTAATGTATCTGACTTTGGTGAGTGCTTAACAAGATTAACCATCTCTCTCCAGCCACTCATATTGTATGCAACAATAAATAAAATTGCCGCAATGGCTGGCATTGGTATCCAGGCCGCATATGGCATAAGCACCACAAGCACAATAAGAAGTGTAACTGAGTGAACCATACCTGCTATAGGTGTACGTCCACCATTCTTGACATTAGCCGCTGTTCTTGCAATAGCGCCTGTCGCTGGAATACCACCGAAAAGTGCGGATACGATATTACCTGCTCCCTGTGCAACAAGCTCCATATTAGGCTTATGTCTTGAACCTATCATTCCATCTGATACTACACACGAAAGCAGACTCTCTATTCCTGCAAGAACCGCTATTGTAAGAGCATCTGGAAGAAGTGTAAGTATCATATCCATATTAACTGATGGTACTGACACTCCTGGAAGTCCTTTCTTTATTGTATACAGACTTCCGATTGTATTGACATCTTTTAATGGTCCGATGAATTTAACCATAAGAACTGATACTATAACCGCAATAAGTGATGGTGGAATTTTATCAAGAGACTTGAACTTAGGCCATATAATAAGAATTGCAAGTGATACCGCACCAACTATTAATGCTTTTATATTAAATGTTCCTATATTGGCAATTATCGCCTTTAACTTATCCATAGTTTCAACTGTAGCAGTTCCTGCCGGATAAGTAAGGCCAAGAAAGTCCTTAATCTGTCCTATAACAATAGTCACAGCAATACCAAATGTAAAACCTGTAGTTATTGTATAAGGAATAAATCTTATAAGGTTACCGAACTTAAGAAGCCCCATAATAACAAGTATTATACCTGCCATAATTGTAGCAACTATAAGTCCATCCATACCATTTTTCGCAACTATACCAGCTACTATTGTAGCAAATGCTGCTGTAGGTCCAGCTATCTGAACCCTGCTTCCTCCTAAGAAGGAAATAACAAATCCAGCAAATATTGCTGTATATATACCCTGCTCCGGGCTTACTCCTGATGCAAGTGCCAGTGCAATGGATAATGGCAGGGCTATTATCGCAACAATAATCCCTGCCACTATATCCTTTACTAACTGGTCCTTGGAATATGTCTTCATTACATCAAATATCTTTGGTACCAATTCATTCATTTTACTGTTCTACCTCTGTAATCTGGCTGCACTCAAATTCTACAACTTTCTGATAAAGTATTTCATAACCTATCTCTGATACAACTTCACTGCCGACTGCATCTACAATTGCATTGAAGTCATCGTAACCATAATACTGAGCTAAATCGTTACCATATGAGTTAATTTCATCTTCTGACACATGAATATCATTATCTGCGGCAATAATGGTTACTATCATTTTCTGTAAAAGATACTGCTGTGCAGATGATGTAGCATATTCATTAAATGCGTCAATTGAATCAAATCCATATACTGATTTCTTATATGTATCTAAATCTGATATGCCATAGTATGAACCATAAGTGTTAAATTCACTCTCAATATTAGTATTAAGTACTTCTACCAATGAATCTATTTCATCCTGTGGATAATTAACATCTCCGATATTCTCGCTTATAATCTGGTATGCTGATGTAAATGTGTTATTAAGATAAGTATCATTAGCATTAGCTTCTACTATCTTTCTTACTTCTTCCCTGAAATCTGCAACTGTATCACCTGAAAGATTAAGACTTTCTTTGTTATTAACTACCCATTCATCTGTTATCTCTGGGTAAGTTGTCTTCTGGATTGCTGTAACCTTTACTGTGAATATTACACTCTTACCTGCAAGGTCTGATGTGTAATTATCTGGGAAAGTACAAGGAATATCATATTCCTGGCCTACTGTAAGTCCTACAAGTCCTTTATCAAGGTCTGATATAAAGTTACCTGAACCTATTGTATATGTAGTATCTGTTGCTGTACCACCTGAGAATGCCTCGCCATCAAGCTTACCTGAATAATCAAGTATAACTGTATCCCCATCAGCTGTTACACCACTTGTAACATTCTCTGTTGTAGCTTCCGCTGATACTATATTCTTATTGATATAATCGTCAACGTCACTTTCTGCAACATTGAGTACTGACTTATCAACTGTTACCTGAATTCCTTTGTACTCAGGCATTGTAAATGCTTTTTTATAAATTGCTGCATCTGATGTAATAGCAGCATCATATTCTGCAGCTGTTATGCTCTTATGTACTGTAGAAGTTGGTTCTTCTGTCTTTTTAGAGCCACATGCTGTAAGTGAAGCTGTCATAGCTGCCACTAACATAAGGCTTACTAATTTCTTTTTCATAAAATATCCTCATTTCTTTATTTTTGACACTTTATTTGTTATAACATAATCCAATACAAAATAAAAGTGAATTCACATTTTTTTCAATATTTGATATACTTTATACATATGTATAACTTATTTAAGGAGTAATATGAATAATTTAGTAATTTTGCAAAAACCTGCACATCTAAGACATCGGACAGCTTCTTTAGTTCTATGTATTGTTATTATAAACTGTATGCTGTCAGCACTGACGGGCTGTAACAGTAAGAAGCTTGCTCTGAGTTCACCTATAAGCGTAACTGATTACAAGCTTAATACTTATGTACAGATTGACTCTTATACTAATGTCAATAAAAATGTATTATCCGATGCTCTTGGCCTGTGTGATTATTACGAACACATTTTCTCAAGAACCCTTGAAACAAGTGAGCTTTATAAAGTCAACACTAAACAGACAACTGCTATAAGTGATGAACTCTATGAGCTTATTGAACTTGGGCTTTACTACAGCCAGCTATCCTATGGTGCTTTTGATATTACAATAGGAAGCGTGTCACGTTTATGGGATTTTAATACTGATACCCCAGATGTACCTGACAGTTCTGCCATAACAGATGCACTTGCATATGTCGATTATACCAAGGTTTCATTAAGCACCGACAATGACGGCACTCATCACATATCCATACCTGACGGATACTGTCTTGACCTTGGTGCGATTGCCAAGGGCTACATTGCCGATAAGATTAAAGCTTATCTTATTGATAATGGCGTCGAACGTGCTATCATTAATCTTGGCGGCAATGTATTATGTATAGGTCAGAAGCGTAACGGCTCAGATTTCAATATTGCGGTAAAGAAGCCATTTACTGAAACCGGCGAATATATGGAAGTACTTCATATTAATGATTATTCGGTTGTATCATCTGGAACATATGAAAGATACTTCTATTCAGATGACGGTACATTTTACCACCATATATTAAATCCAGCCACTGGCTACCCTTATGACAACAACTTATGTGATGTGACTATTATTTCAAGTGAGTCAACGGTTGGCGACTGCCTTAGCACAACCTGCTTTGTATTAGGACTTGATGACGGTATAAAGCTTATTAATTCGCTTGACGGAATTGAGGCTGTATTTATGACTAATGATGGTTCTAAATATTATTCAGACAACGCGAAAGCGTATATTAATTAATTATTACGACAGATTATTATCTGTAGAAATGAGGATTATATGATTCGACTTATTATCGTAGTGCTGTTATTGCTTATATTTGCAGTATTCAGCTTAATTGCACTTCCTATCTTATGGCTTATCGGAAAGAAGAACCCTGTTGCTAAGGAGAAAGCTTCTGATGCGGTTGCACGCTTTATGTTCAGGCTTATATTGTTCGTATGTGGAACTAAGACGACTGCTATTGGTGTTGAGAACATTCCAACAGACAAGCCTGTATTATTTGTAGGTAATCATCGTGGTTTCTTTGATGTAATTATTTCTTATACTTATATAAAGACAAGAGCGGCTTATGTTGCCAAAAAGGAGATGGCAAAAGTACCTATACTTCGTGTATGGATGCGTAATATCCGCTGTCTTTTACTCGACAGACAGAACACAAGGGAAGCCCTCAAATCAATACTTTCTGGAATTGAATATATTAAAGACGGCACCTCTTTAGTTATTTTCCCTGAGGGAACACGTAACAAGGGTGAGGGGGTTATGGAATTCCACGCCGGAAGCTTTAAGCTTGCTGAGAAATCACACAGTCTTATTATTCCTGTAACACAGAATAATACTTCTGCAATATTTGAAGACCAGAAGCCTTTCCTTAAGAAAGCCCACACTGTTATTGAATTCGGAACGCCGGTAGATATGTCCTTAATGTCACCTGATGAGAAGAAAAATGTAGCAGCATATATACACGATATTATACTTTCTACTTATGAGAAAAACCAGAATCTTGTGTAAGCATTACACATTTTCTTACGCATTTTCAATATATTATTCTTTTCATTATTTATATTCCGTGATATAATGGACTTTGTGAATTCAGTTTGAATTGTGAATTATTTGTATATTATACAGGAGGAGAACTTATATGCCAGTATGGTCGATAGTTTTATTAGTTATTATAGCAATCCTCGTTGTTGCTTTAATAGCTCTTATTATTGTTGGTAACAAGCTTCGTAAGAAGCAGACAGAGAACCAGGCACAGATTGATGCCGCTAAACAGATTATGTCTATGTTGATTATAGACAAGAAGAAAATGAAACTTAAAGAAGCAGGACTTCCAAAGATTGTTCTTGAACAGACACCTAAGTATCTTCAGAGAAGCAAAGTTCCTGTAGTTAAAGCTAAGATTGGTCCTAAGGTTATGACACTTATGGCTGATCCTAAGGTATACGACCAGATACCTATCAAGGCGGAAGTTAAGGCTGAGGTAAGTGGTATCTACATCACAGGAATTAAGTCAGTTCGCGGTGGCAAGATAGTTGTTGAAGAAAAGAAAGCTAAGAAAGGCTTATTTAAGAAGTTAAAGAAGAATTAAGCCTGAAATTAAACAAAGGCAATTATTAATATATTAATGAATGTTAATAACATTTAATATATTAAATATAATAATCACGGTCAGGTATTGTTAATAACACACCTGACCGTGATTTTTTATTTAGACCTTATGATTAATTAATACGGACTTATATTCTGTGCAGGTGCATCTTCCTTAGTAGGTGCTTCCCACTCTCCAGTCTTTTGTTCCTTTGTCTGCTGTGTCTTAGTAGCAGCCTGCTGTGTCGTTGGCGTCTGTGCTTTAGTAGTAGCCTGCTGTGTTGTCGTTGCCGCCTTTGTCGTTGGAGTTACAGTAGTAGTTTCCTGCTGTGTTGTTGTCTGTTCTTCTGTCTGGCTCTGTGTCTCAGTTTCAGTCTGGTTCTTCTTCGTATAAGAACCATTTGCCGTCTTGAATTCTACCTTTTTCTTATCTTTATGTATATCATACATAAAATCCTTAAATATAGCCAGAGTCTTAACTGAGCTTAATGTCTTAGGATAATCATATCCCATCCATATAGCTGTTGTATAATACTGGCTGTATCCACAGAACCACGCATCCTTATTAGAGTTAGTTGTACCTGTCTTACCAGCTACAATAGCATTAGATGGCTCTGCCCCAACACCTGTTCCGCTTGTTACTACTGTACGGAGCATATCTGTCATCATTCTGCATGAATTAGTATCATATACTCTTGAACTTCTCTTAGAGGTATCTACAATCGCTTTTCCTGATGTGTTGAGTATCTTCTCAACACAGGTTGGCTGTCTGTATTCGCCGTCATTGACGATTGTTGCATATGCTCCAGCCATCTCCTCTGTCGATACGCCATAAGTAAAGCCTCCAAGTGCCGCAGCATTGGTTGATTTATCCATCCATATTTTGTGAAAGCCCATATTAAGAAGAAAACCAATACCAGCCTTTGGTGTTATGTCGTCTCTGTATATCTTCCATGCTACAGTATTCTTTGACTTGCTTACTGCCGTTCTAAGTGTCATCTGTCCAGAATATGTGCCGTCTGCGTTAGATGGACCACCATCTATCCTTTCATCATTAACTATTGTGTCTGGATTATTACCAAGCTGTAGATATGGCACATATACAATCACAGGCTTAATACAGCTTCCGGGCTGTCTATAGCTCTGGTATGCCCTGTTAAGTGTATATCCGTCAAGATCATCCTGTGACCTTGAACCTACAATTGCAACTACATTCCCTGTGCTATTATCAATGCATGTCGCTGCACCCTGTAATTCATATATTCCGTCATCTGACACCGTCTTAAATGATGAAAGATTATTATCTATGGACTCCTGAAGTGAAGCCTGTATATCCGGATCTATGCTTGTATATATTGTATATCCACCATTAATAAGCATCTGCTGGCATGATGAGTAATACTGCTGGTACAGTTCCTCATATGTATTATATTCATCTTCTGTATCAAAGTTATTACGCATTGTAAAACCGTAATATTTCATAAGTTCTTCCGTTGCACAATGCCTTGCATAGGTTTCAACTGAGCTGTTCTTATTAGCAGCTTTCTGTCCTGTTATTGTTATCTCCTCAGCAATCGCTGTATTATAAGTCATTGAATCTATATAATCTGCATCACGAAGTTCTTTTAAAATGAGATTTCTTCTTGTAATTGTCGCATCATAATTAGTCAACGGATTATACTTGGTAGGGTTATTAGGTATAGCCGCAATAAATGCCTGCTGTGATACTGAAAGCTCTGAGGCTGATTTGCCAAAATATCCTCTTGCCGCAGCTTCTATTCCATAGTATCCATTACTGAAATATATGTTGTTAAGATAGAATTCCAAAATCTGGTCTTTGCTGTATTTCTTTTCCAGATGTTGTGCTAAGAATATCTCCTTAACCTTTCTCTCCCATGTAACCTCCTGGCTTAAAAATACATTTTTGGCAAGCTGCTGTGTAATTGTACTTGCTCCCTGAACTATCGTATCATTACGGCTGTTGATTATAACCGCCCTTATAATCGCCTTAATATCAATTCCTGAGTGGTTGTAAAAGTCCCTGTCTTCCATTACAACAAATGAATTTGCAAGTGTCTTTGGTATATCACTCATCTGGATATAGTACATATCTTTAGAAGCTTTCATAGTACATAACTGTTCGCCGTTAGTATCGTATATTATAGTCGTCTTTCCATCTTTAAATGTATCTATTGTACTTTCATCTGCTATTCTCTTAGCATCATTCGCAAGCTGAATTACTGTTACAATCTTAGGTCCTGCATATATGCCGCCCGCTATAAGAAGAATAAGTATTATTGATAGTATTATAATTTTTATAATCTTTATCTTTTTGCTCTGTCTTTTCTTTCTTTTCTTAGTTGATTTAGCCATCTGCATATCCTCTTTAATTCTTGTAATAAGTTATAAATACATTTTCCCACTGGTTAAACATCTTGCTGGCATCAGTTAATGCAACTGTTACCATTGAATCAGAAGCAGTATCTATATATGTTATATTTTTAGAATCATAGCCTGTAATTATTACATATGACTCACTTCCGCTCTTGCCTATAACCGGACAGCCATTATCAATAAAATTGAGCATTTTATCGACTGTTACTGACTTCACACTAAGTCCTGCAACACCTGGAATAAGGCTTAATATCTCATCAGCCGTTTTATCCTGTATATAAGCATTAATATCAAACTGTGCACCTGCATAGGAAACCACTGTCTGTAATGCCGTTCTAAGAGATGAACCCGCATCAATTATACTAAGTCCTTTAATCTGTGCTGAGGTGTTCCTGTAACGCTTCCATATTGTGTTAGCATTATAATCATTAACTGAACCATATGTGTCATTGGCAAGTATTATAGCCTTTGATATCTGGGTTGTACTATCCTGAAAACGTCCATACCCATATACATAATATCGTCCATCACCGGCAAAATCATTATCAAGCTCCAGCAGTGCATTATCCTTATAACTTACCTCAGAAGATGTCCTGAATTCCACACTGCCTGCCGGAAGTGCTTTCATAAGCTTAATTGCAAGCTCCTGCTTTCTGTTATCTGTAACTATAGTTTCCAGTGTAAGTCCATCTTCTTGTTTATTCTCATCTTTATTAATAAGCTGGTCAATACTTGTACTTTCATAATCACCATCACCTGATTTCACAACTCTTGTAAGATTGATACGCATATCACTTACCGAAGCATCACTTACATATACACCCGGCTGTTCGTATTCCTTTATTACATTGTAATCAGAATCCATTATTTCAAGCCTATACATTGCAAATGTCCTGCTTCCATCCTCTTTTATAAGAATATCAGCTTTATCAGCTATGCCATATACGAAATCTCCATTAATATATCCCAGACATCTTATATATTCATTGTCGTCAGCCTTAATTATCTTCTCGCTGTCCGTACTCATATTGAATATTCGTATTGAGTCTGTACTATATAATCTGCCATTCATACTGTAGGCTATGGCATCTCCATTTTCTGATACAGCATATGTTCCGTCCACAAGCCCAGACACTACTGTCATAACTTCCTTACTTACAATATCTATCGAATACAGTGTATCGTCCATTAATATATAAAATGTATTCTCATCAGCAAGATAAGCTATTCGGCCAACATTCTGTGACAATATGTCATATGGCTTATCCATTGGAATATACAATCTTTCTTCTACTATATTATCTTCATATGAATACTTGCACAAAGATACGCCCGACTCGCCCTCATGCTCACCTCTGTTCATATATCCATATACTATAAAATCGCAGTTGCCATCGTTACTTACATTAAGTATCTTTATTCCGTGCTGGTTATAGTTCTCTCTTATGCCATCTGTTTCATCGGCGTTAAATGAGAATACTCTTGTATACATATTAGTATCAATATTGTAGCACCACAGAGAACCTTCATTGACAAAGTATGAATAAGTTCCCTTCTCGTCAGAATTAAATTCAGCTGTTGTTCCTGACTGTATTCCAAGATTAATCTTAGCTGTTGATAAGATGTCGTTCTTACCGTCAAATATCTGGTTAGCTTCTCTTTCATAATTAAGCAGATAAAATCCGCTTGTAGTCTGTCTTATACGGTAATATTCATACACATTATAAGAGTCATAAGATTCATATTCATTAATAGCACCTATCTTATAATCAAATGTTATTACAGCCACGTCTTTGCTTATCTCCTTAATAACCGGTATAAGCTGGCTTTCTACATATGGTCCCATATCACCCCAGCCAATCTGGCTTAATGTGCTGTTGATATTAACCTTTCCAAAATTATTATTATTGCCAGCAGACGAAGTTTCTATATACTTCTGTATTTCACTTAATCTGTCCTGATTAAATGTACAGGCATTAAAGTCCTCCACAAATGCAAACTTATCATCTATTGAATAGTCTTCACCTGTAATAATTCTTGTATAATAGTGAATTTCTTCGTGTGTGCTTGTCTCTAATATTATCTCAAGAGCATACTGCGTATTATCATCTATAAGATTCTTGATATTCAGTGTGGCAGTAATTGTTTCACCATTATTAACAAGCTCTGTAACTTTGGTATTCTCTATCAGTCCGTTATCTGACAGATTTCTTATCTTATATGTAAGCTCCTGCACCTCAGCTCCATAATTGTGAATAATAATAGGAAGCTGTCTTGTCTTTGCCACTGGAGTAAGATTATCATTAATCAGTGCCTGATTAATCTCCTGTGTAAAACCGTGCAATGAATTGAACTCATTGCCCTCTTCTGACTGCATAGTTATAACAGGAATTGTCGCCGCAGACATAGTTGTTGCCGATGGTGTAACTGACTCAAAACTCATTGACAAAAATGTGAGCACCATCGTAACTATAAATATTATTCCAAGTACAAGATACTTAGAACTTACCTTTTTATCAGATTTTCTCATATTATCTCCATTCTTATATAAGCTTGTCGATTGTCAGTTCCAAATTCAATGCCTCTAACATATCTTTAGTCTTTTCTCTGGCAGAGATGTCTTCTTTACTACTCTTAACTGCCCTTATAAGAAGATTTTTAGGAGTATGCTCCATATCTATGAATTCCAATATCTGTGTATCATAGCCATTAGCTGTAAGAAGCTTGGCTCTTGCCGCATCTGTTACTATAGCCGCCATTCTTTCTTTTAATATGCCATAGTCCATAACCGGCGATAATATATCGCTCTTTATTGTCCTGTTAGCTTCGTGCTGGCAGCAAGGCACTGATAATATAACCTCCGCCCCCCACTTAACTGCCTTGGCAAGTGCATAATCCGTTGCTGTATCACAGGCGTGCAGTGTGACCACCATATCTACCTTGTCCACATCTTTGTACGTTGCTATATCTCCAACATAGAAATCAAGCTTATCATAGCCGTATCTTGTTCTAAGTTCATTACAATGTTCTATTACGTCTGCCTTAAGGTCAAGTCCTATAATTCGTATATTATAACCCTTAAGCTCCTTAAGATAATAATACATAGCAAATGTAAGATAAGATTTTCCACAGCCAAAATCAATTATTGTAAGTTCTCTTTCCTTATCAAGCTTTGGAAGTATATCTTCTATATATTCAAGAAAACGGTTAATCTGTCTGAACTTATCATATCTTGTTCTTATAATCTTACCATCCTGTCCCATAACACCAAGGTCTATCATAAATGCCACAGGCTTTCCTTCTTGTATTATATATTTCTTGGTTCTGTTATGGCTCAGATCTCTCTGTACCTTTAACTGTCCTGCTTTTTTATATTTGCAGGTCAATGTCTTACTCTTGCTTGAAAGTATGGTTGCAGCCGCATCAGTCATATTAATCTGTGCCTGCTTGAAATCCTCTGTCATATAATCAATTATCTTCTTCTTTACATCAGCAGCACTATGGTTAGAATGTAACACCTTTCTTCCTACAAATTCAGACACCTGGTATTCAATCTCATTCTTAAGAATAACTGGTCTTATTCTTACCTTTACTGCCTTATCTTCGCTTTTATTCTTCTGTCCGCTTATAACCATATCTATAAGCTTATCGCTAATACATATATCAAGTAATTGTGTAATATCCAATATCATAACCTCCATTTTAGGCTTACTGTACTATTTTAATATCTTTGCGGACAATACACAAGTAGCAATTAATATAAGCCTATTATCTCAATAAATGTAGTGGTCTGATAGTCTGCAATTTTATTAATAGTCCCCTCTGTTAATTGGGGTCGCCAGATATATATTAGTCTTGTCTGTTGTTTCATCATAATTCATTGATATATTAATATTGGTCTTTTTCTTTCCAATGTACATATAGCCATCTGTGTCTTTATCATAGGCATATATTGTATACAAGTCCTTAGTTCGGCTTGCTTCTGCTTCTTTTGCACCAAGCTGGCTTAATATGTTACCGGTTATCTGATTTCTTTCTTCTATGCTTTTATCACCATCACACTGGCCTGTTATACATACGTTAACATTACTATCAATTCCGTATATATTGCATATTTTTTCAAGCTTCGCCTTGTATGCAGTTGTTGATGTTACTCCTTTGCCTAGCTTTATGTGGATACTTATATAGTTCTTATCCTCATCTGTCGCTTTTATCCCCATAACTACTGTTCCATATAAAGAATCCTGCGTTAATACACATTCCCGTGAAATATAACGGTTATTATACACATTTTCATAAGAGTTATTACCAGAATACTGTATATTATAGCGGTTAATTCCTATCTCTGATGCCATTTTCTCAAGTATAAGGCACATTGCCTGCTCAGATAAGTAATTATCTGACAGCTCTGTATCCACACTTATGTCAGATTGGACATTGTTATCCACATTTTCGCTGAATATACTAACAATATCACTGCCTGTATTATTAACCGCATATATACTTCTTTCCATAAAGCTTCTCACTGCTGTAACAATCCACAGAATAGCCGCTATTGTAACAGCTATCCGCTGTAATTTATATTTTCTGCATTTATACATAAAAAACCTCCCATTAACTAATAACATTATTACCAGTTAATGGAAGGTATATACTTTAATTATTAATCAGCAGCACCTAAACGTGCAAGTGATCTCTTTAATGCCATCTCAGCTCTAGGAACATCAAGATTACTGTCCTTGCTGGCAAGTCTTCTCTCTGCTCTTATCTTGGCATCATTGGCACGATTGACGTCAATCTCATCAGGCCATTCAGCTATCTCTGCTAATATTGTCACTTTATCCTTAAGGACTTCAACAATACCGCCGTGTACAGCCGCCTTCTTAATTCCGTCATTCTGGTGAATAGTCAGCACACATGGAACTAACACTGCAGTAAGTGGGATATGCTGTGGATACACACCTATCTCACCTTCACTTGTAGCTAATTCAACAAATGTGGCTTCACCATTAAAAAATACTCTTTCTGGCGTATTAACCAGAAGCTTCATTGTACCTGTATCCGCCATATCTATTCTCCTTATCAAGATATCTAATTATACTTTAATATCCGTGTCTGATACCTATTTAGATACCTTAGCAAGTACATCATCAATACTTCCACAGTTAAGGAAATAACTTTCTGGTATATCATCATACTTACCTTCGATGATTTCCTTAAAGCCCTGAATTGTGTCACTGATTGGTACATAACGTCCTTCAAGTCCTGTGAACTGTCCTGCAACGAAGAATGGCTGAGAGAGGAATCTCTGTACCTTTCTTGCTCTTGATACGACCATCTTATCTTCTTCTGAAAGTTCGTCCATACCAAGGATTGCGATAATATCCTGAAGTTCTTTGTACTTCTGTAAGATTTCCTGAACATCTCTGGCAACCTTATAATGTTCTTCACCAACGATTCTTGGATCAAGAATTCTTGATGTAGACTCAAGTGGATCTACCGCTGGATAAATACCAAGTTCAACTATAGAACGAGAAAGAACCGTAGTTGCATCAAGATGTGCAAATGTTGTTGCTGGTGCTGGGTCAGTTAAATCATCCGCTGGTACATATACAGCCTGAACTGATGTGATAGAACCATTCTTAGTTGATGTAATACGCTCCTGAAGAGCACCCATCTCTGTCTGAAGAGTTGGCTGATAACCAACGGCTGATGGCATACGTCCAAGAAGGGCTGAAACCTCTGAACCTGCCTGTGTAAATCTATATATGTTATCGATGAAAAGAAGTACATCCTTTCCACCCTTATCTCTGAAATACTCAGCCATAGTAAGTCCTGTAAGACCAACTCTCATTCTAGCTCCAGGTGGCTCATTCATCTGTCCGAATACCATTGTAGTCTTCTCGATAACTCCTGAATCCATCATTTCGTGGTAAAGGTCATTACCTTCACGAGTACGCTCACCAACACCTGTGAATACTGAATATCCACCATGCTCTGTAGCGATATTTCTGATAAGCTCCTGAATAAGAACTGTCTTACCAACTCCGGCACCACCGAAAAGACCGATCTTACCACCCTTCTGGTAAGGACAAAGTAAATCTACAACCTTAATACCAGTCTCTAACATTTCTGTATTAGTAGCCTGCTCAGCAAATGTAGGTGCCTTTCTGTGAATAGGCATATGCTCTACTTCTGGAGCTGGCTTATTATCGATAGGATCTCCTAATACATTAAAGATTCTACCAAGTGTCTGCTCACCAACAGGTACTGAAATAGGTGCTCCTGTGGCTTCTGCTTCCATACCTCTAACAAGACCATCAGTAGGTCCAAGGGCTATACATCTTACTGTATCATCCCCAAGATGCTGAGCAACCTCTACAACGAGCTTGCCGCCGTCTTTGGTCTTTATATTGATGGCTGAATTGATTTCTGGCAGATTACCTTCTGCAAATTTAATATCTATTACAGCACTGATAATCTGAGTAATCTTACCGATATTCTTCTCTGCCATTGTTACCTCCATCTATTGTTAATTAATTGTACACGGGCTGAATACACAGACCCGCCAAGAGTTATAACAAACTCTAATTAGCCGATAGCATTTGCACCAGCAATAATCTCTGTAAGTTCCTGTGTAATAGAAGCCTGACGGGCTCTGTTATACTTAAGTGATAAATCAGAAATCATCTCATCGGCATTGCTTGTCGCATTATCCATAGCCTGCATACGTGCACCATTCTCACTGGCAACAGCTTCAATAAGTGCACCATATATAAGACTGCACACATACTTAGGTATGATAAGATTCAAAGCTTCATCTTCGGCTGGTTCATAATTCATAGGTGTTGTATCTTCCTTATCAGCACTCACGCTCTCAGTATCAACTGATACTGGAAGAAGCTTAATAAGCTTAGGCTCGTGAACAACTGTATTCTTAAATGATGTATAAGCAAGGTATATTTCACCTATCTGTCCATCCGCAAATCTTTCAAGAAGCTTATCACATATATCTCTTGCATCCGTATAAAGTGGTTCGTTAATAACATCTGAACAATCATCTGTTATATTGTAACCTCTTCTTGCAAGATAATCTCTTCCCTTAGTTCCTATTGCAATTATATCAATATCTTCCTTAGGAATTCCGCTCTCTGTAATAAGCTTGGTTATATTAGTATTGTAACCACCAGCAAGTCCACGATTGGCCGTTATTGTTATAACAGCTTTTCTTTCAGACTCACCAGCCTGAAGATACTTATGATTGATGTTACCTGATCTGGCAAGCATATTGCATATCGTTTCGTACATCAGATCTGAATAAGGCTTTGTGCTCTCTGCCTTTCCCTTTGCTTTTTGAAGTTTAACAGTGGAAACAAGCTTCATAGCCTTGGTAATCTGACCTGTACTCTGAATACTATCTCTACGCCTTTTTATATCTCTCATTGAGGCCATAGAATTTACCTCCATTCCAAGCATTAACTGCTGTTAATCATTGATCAATCAGCAGTTAAATGTCTTCTTAAACTCTTCAATAGCACTTACAAGTAACTTCTCTGTATCTTCTGAAAGTTCCTTAGTCTCCTTAATAGATTCTGGAATCTGTGGATACTTAGTATCTATAAAATCGAATAAGCCCTGTTCAAAATCAAGAATCTTATCAACTGGAATATCTATAACGAACTTCTTAGTAACAGCATATATTATAATAACCTGATATTCTACAGGCATTGGCTTATACTGTGGCTGCTTTAACATCTCTCTGATACGTTCGCCCTGTGCAAGCTTCTCCTTAGTATCAGCATCGAGTTCTGAACCAAACTGTGAGAATGAAGCAAGCTCTCTGTACTGGGCAAGCTCTGTACGGATAGGTGCTGCAATCTTCTTAATAGCCTTAATCTGAGCAGAACCACCAACTCGTGATACTGAAAGACCGGCATTAATAGCTGGTCTGAAACCAGAGTTGAACATCTCTGTCTCAAGATATATCTGTCCATCTGTGATAGATATAACGTTAGTTGGAATATATGCAGATACATCACCGGCCTGTGTTTCAATAATTGGAAGGGCTGTAAGTGATCCTCCGCCGTATTCATCTGACATTCTTGCAGCTCTCTCAAGAAGTCTTGAGTGAAGATAGAATACATCACCTGGATAAGCTTCACGTCCTGGAGCTCTCTTTAAAAGAAGTGAAAGTGTTCTATATGCTGCTGCGTGCTTACTAAGGTCATCATATACAACAAGTACATCTTCGCCATTCTCCATCCACTCTTCACCGATAGCACATCCTGAATAAGGAGCGATATACTGAAGTGGAGCAAGTTCACTGGCTGTTGATGCAACTACTGTTGTATAGCTCATTGCACCATATTCTTCAAGTGTCTTAACGATACTTGCAACTGTTGATGCCTTCTGTCCAATAGCAACATAGATACAATGAACTCCCTGACCCTTCTGGTTGATAATTGTATCGATTGCTATAGCTGTCTTACCTGTCTGACGGTCACCAATAATGAGCTCTCGTTGTCCTCTTCCGATTGGAACCATAGCATCGATAGCCTTAATACCTGTCTGAAGTGGAACACTTACTGACTTTCTTGTGATTACGCCTGAGGCAACTCTCTCTATCTGTCTTGTCTTATCTGTATTAATAGGACCTTTGCCATCTATTGGCTGTCCAAGTGCATTAACAACTCGTCCTGTTAACGCATCACCTACTGGAACTTCTACAACTCGTCCAGTTGTCTTAACAGTATCACCTTCGCTGATGTTTCTTGAATCACCAAGCAGAACTGCACCTACATTGTCTTCCTCAAGGTTAAGTACCATACCGTATACTTCTCCTGGGAATTCAAGAAGTTCTCCCTGCATAGCTTTCTCAAGTCCATGAATTCTTGCGATACCATCTGCTACCTGAATTACTGTACCTACTTCTGATACTTCAAGTTCGGCTGAATATCTTTTTATCTGTTCTTTTATAACTGAACTGATTTCTTCCGGTCTTAAATTCATTAGCCTTATGCACCTACTTTCTATTAGCTTAAAGCTTACGCTAACTGGATATTCTTTAAATTCCTGGTAAGCTCATCAATTTTATGTTTTATACTGCTGTCTACGACTCTGTCACCGATTCTTATAACCATACCTGCTATAAGTGATTCATCGATGTCATAATTCATCTTGAAATCCACATAATCAGTTGTTGAAAGCAATCTGCTTACAATCGACAGCTTCTGATTATCCGTGAGAGGTCTGGCTGTAGTTACATAAGCAACACCAATCTTCTTATACTCATAAATTCTCTTTATGAAATATTCAAGTGTACTTACTATCTTAGTCTGTCTGTCCTTAGATACCATTATCACAAGAAGTCCTGTAATATCCTCAGATACAAACTTCTTAAAGATATTCTCAATAAGCTGTTCCTTTTCTTTCTTCTCAACCTTTGGAGATTTAAGAACATTTACCAAATCTTCATTATCTTTAAAAATATCAATTACAGCCTGAGCTTCTTCACATAGTTCATCAACCTTAGACTCCTGGACAGCAAGTTCAAATAATGCCTCACCATAAGTTGTTTCTACTAATTTCGCCATGTGTTCTCACCCATTTCATTTAAAGTCTGTTCAATAATTGCATTGCTTTCACTCTCATCGATAGATTTAGCAATAAGCTTTGAAGCTATCATAGCTGACACTGCAACTATCTGCTGTTTAACATCATCTGCTGCCTTCTGCTTCTCAAGTTCTGCTTCTTTATTAGCTCTCTCGATAATTCTTGCAGCTTCTTCCTTGGCTTCATCTATAATCTTCTGCTCATTATGAACTGCTGTCTTTCTGGCATCACTTAATATAAGCTCTGCCTCCTTATTAGCAGCCTTAATCTTCTCTTCATACTCTGCCTTCATAGCAAGTGCTTCTTCTCTGCTCTGGTTAGCAGTTTCTCTGTCACTTGTTATCTTGTCCTGTCTTTTCTTTAACATATTACGTACAGGATTAAAAAGAATAACTGACAAAAGCAGGAATAATATAAATACGTTGATAGCTGTTATAGCAGCATCAAAAAGCAGCTGATAATCAAGGCCGAATAATCTTCCTGATGTTTCAAGAGCCACAAATGTACTTCCCAAATTCAATTGTTGGCCTCCTTTCCGTTATCTTAATAAATTTGTCGTCAAGACTAAATGTCTTATATTAGCCCTTAAATGGCTGAACGAACATTAAGATAATAGCTACGGCGAAACCATAAAGACCTGTTGTCTCGGCAACGGCCTGTCCAAGTAACATTGTTGATGTAATATCTGACTTAGCACCTGGATTACGTCCAACTGCTGCTGCACCATGACCTGCTGCAATACCCTGTCCAACACCAGGACCAACACCTGCGATCATCGCAATACCTGCACCAATGGCTGACATAGCCTGAATAAATTCCTGTCCACTAATATTCATCTTAAAATCCTCCGTTAAATAAATTATTATGACCAGCTATACTAGTCTGCAATCTTATCGTTAACATATACCATTGTTAACATACAAAATACATACGCCTGAATACAACCTGAGAACAAGTCGAAGTAAGCATGTAATAATGCAGGATATCCTATAGTAAATGGCTTTAATAAGTCATATATAAGTCCCATAAGAACTGTTCCTGACATAACATTACCAAACAGACGCAGTGAGAGTGACAACGGAACTGCAAACTCACCAATCAGGTTAATTGGAAATAAGAACCAGATTGGCTGGAATAAAGCAGCAAAGTGTCCTCCCTTATTCTTCTTTATGCCGTTGAACTGAACAAGTATAAATGTTATAAGACCAAGGCATAACGTCACACCATAATCGGCTGTAGGTGGCCTTAGACCAAAAAGTCCGGATATGTTAGATATAATTATAAATAAGAATAATGTTGAAATATAATTGACAAACTTATTAGCATTCTTACCCATAATTCCATCAACCATAGTTCCAAGCATCTCCACTATAATCTCTATAGCATTCTGGAACATTCCCGGTGTGTCGTCAGGCTTGACCTTATTAATCTTCACCCTGGCAACTATGGCCATAATGATTATGAAGACTGAAACCAGCAGCATAGCAACGTGTGTCGTGTTAATACTAAAAGTATAATCAATGCCTGGAATATGGAATTCCTTCAGGCTTTGAATCATAAAACTCGAATCACACGCTACAAGTGTGTTAACATAAGAGCTTCCCACCTTCTCACCTTCCTTTTTTAGTTATTAATTTATCAGTGAACGGCTGTAAATAAGCCGCTACCTTCATAGAAAACATTCCAATAACCGCACATAGCAGATCTCCAATATTAAGGAAATATAACAGTACGAATAATATAAGCATAACCAAAAGACGGATAAGATAACCAATAATCATAGTTGCTCTTGACTCTGCACCACCATATACTATCTTTCGTATTCCACTGCTCATATGAAATGTTGCAAATACCGAATATATAACTCCTGCCAGAAATCCTATGGCACACCGCATTGTATTCGGAACCAATGCAATTATTATAATCTCACCAAGTATAAGATATATTAAATTAATAATAAGCATACCTGGAATTGAGGGATTAATATCAATAATTCTATCAAGGATACGTCTACTTATGAGTTTCATTATACTTTTCAACTTTCTCTGCAATTTCTTTATCCTGCTTGTGCTTCTTCGCCTGCTCATCCTGTTTTATCGAATTCATAGCAAGCACATAAGCATTTCTTGCACCTGCAGCAATTCCAATAATAAGCAGAGGAATTGTAAAATATGTTCCAAACTTTCCGTCAAGCCATAATCCTATAGCAAGACAGAGAAACGTAGGAACCATTACACATATACTAAGCTGGGATATTAATACTATATTCTTCATAGCATTTCCTCGTTCATATATTCTTCTTATAACCCACTCATTTTAATTATATATTCGATTATAACCTTTAATTGTTAAATTGTCTACAAATTTTCTTGTCCAAATATGTCCAAAAAAAATTGAATTTCACACGTTTACTTGATATAATTTTGATAATTAATATGTGAAATTTTAATTATACAAATTTAATATTTTTAAGGAGAAATGCGTATGACAACTTTATTCCGCAAACGCCTGATACCTGATGAATGTGTAAGTCTTAAGGACGACATTATAATTCATCAGGATAACAGCCACATTATAACAAGCTGGAAAACTTTCCATCCTAAGGCAGAATTCTCTCACGGAATATCATATTACCTTATTAATGATGGTTTCAAGGTAAGTAAATTCTACAAAGAAGATAATTCACTTGCCTATATATACTGCGACATAATTGACACAGCCTATGACGCTGGCACAGATACCTATGTCTTTACCGATCTTCTGGCTGATGTAATTATTGAGAACTCTGGATTTGTCCGTGTTGTAGACCTTGACGAGCTGGCTGATGCAGCAAGCGCTAAGCTTATATCTGATACTATGCTTGTTAACGCCCTCCACAAGCTTGATAAGCTTCTTAAGACAATATATGACGGAACATTTAACGAATATATTAATACCATTAACGAATATGAAGCAGGCATACACTAACAGTATGTCTGCTTCATATTAATTCTTATAATTCTATAGTTATCTCCCTGTTAGTATGCTCATAGCGGTAATATCTTACGCCTGCCGCATTAAGCATTCTCTTAGAGGCAATAACTGAGGCTGTATCTGCATATTTATCACTGTCATACACAACAGTCTTTATTCCTGCCTGAATAATAGCCTTGGCACATTCATTGCAAGGGAACAATGTGACATACATCTTTGCCCCATCAAGCGTACCTCCACGATAATTAAGTATAGCATTAAGTTCACTGTGAGTTGTGTAGAAATATTTATTATCCAGAGGGTCACCTTCCCTGCACCATGGAAACTCATCATCTGAACAGCCCCTTGGAAGTCCATTATAACCCATAGAAAGTATTTTATTGTCACTGCTTACAATACACGCTCCCACCTGTGTATTAGGGTCTTTGGAACGAAGTGCTGAAAGCTTTGCAACACCCATAAAATACTCATCCCACGATATATAATCCTTTCTTTTATCGCTCATATATATTACTCCTCAAGCATTGATATTCTTCTTATATGTCTTTCATCATTGCTAAAGCCTGCCTCTAAAAATGTATCTGCAATTCTGAATGCAAGCTCTGGTCCTATAACTCTTGCACCCATACAGAGTACATTTGCATTATTATGCTCTCTTGTTGCCTGTGCACTAAAACAGTCACTGCATAATGCAGCTCTTATTCCCTTAACTTTGTTAGCAGCCATACTCATTCCAATTCCTGTTCCACATAAAAGGATACCAAGCTCACACTCACCACTTGTTATAAGGTCTGTAACCTTGTGTGCGTATACAGGATAATCGCACGACTCTGTAGTATAAGTTCCTACATCATTACACTCATAACCTTTCTTCTTAAGGTGTTCTATTAACTGGTTCTTAAGGTCTATTGCTCCGTGATCACATCCAATTGCTATCATAATTATAATCTCCTTGTGTATTTTATTAACTTCTATATAACTTTAATCAGCTTCATTCTTAGGTGCTGATATTACCTTCACTACTTTTTCAACATAGCTGTAGAGCTGTTCAAAACATTTGTTATACTCTTCCACACCCTTGCCATATGGGTCTGGTACTTCAACATCACCCTCACCCGCAAGCTCACTTAACGTAAATACATTAATCGCCTTGTCAAAGGTATCATATATTTTCTGTTTCATTGACGAATTCATCGTAAGAACAAGCGTATCTATGCCAAAATCATCATTAACAACCTGAACCGATACATTACTTGGCATAATCATATCGTGTCTTGCCGCCACAGCTACAGCCTTGGGATTGTATGGCTCTGGAAATAACACAACCATCCCCCTTGATTCAACTCTTATATCCGGCATAAGCTTGGTCATTATAGTAGCCGCCATAGGGCTTCTGCAGGTATTACCCATACATATAAATATAACTTTATTAAATCTGTTCATAATTTGACACCACCCAGTTAATGAATAATTAAGCTGGCATATGATTAACCATTGATCTTTAAACATTAATTATAGTATGTCCAGCCGCTTTTATCAATCGGTTCATAACTGCACGTCCAACATTATCTGTCTCGAAGCTCTCTGAAAATACATAGTCTACATTTTCATTATCAAACTCTCTTAATACTGCATACAGATGTCTTGCCGCACTCAGCTCATCATCTTTATGTCCCATCGAAACAATTATTCCCTTGTTATAATTGTGCTTTCCTTCTTCTGTTGTCATTACAGCGACTTTGTATCCCTGACTTATAAGTCTGTTCACATTATCGTTAATATATTCAACAACCTTAGCCTCATCACCCTCAACAATCTTAAGATCTGCATCAGGTGCATAATGCTTATATTTCATACCCGGTGCTTTAGGAACTACTCCAGACTTAACACCTTCCGTTATCGCAGGGTCAATTCTTACCCCGCCTATAACCTCTTCAAACATCTCCTTAGTTATATATCCGGGTCTTAATATTGTGGGAACCTCTTCACTAAGATCAATAATTGTAGACTCAACACCTATGTCAACAGTATCATCTTCAATTATCATATCTATCTTTCCGGACAAATCCTTTATTACATGGCTTGCCCTTGTAGGGCTTGGCTTTCCTGATGTGTTAGCACTTGGAGCTGCTATATACACACCTGATGTTCTGATAAGCTCTGCTGCAACCTTATGGCTTGGCATTCTTATCGCAACTGTTCCAAGACCACCTGTAATTGAATCTGGAACTATATCCGATTTCTTCAATATCATAGTTAATGGTCCGGGCCAGAATTTATCGGCAAGCTTTAATGCCTTGTCTGGTACTTCACAGGACAGCTTATATAAAGCCTCTATATCTGCAATATGAACTATAAGCGGATTGTCTGAAGGACGGCCTTTGGCAGCATATATCTTTGCTGATGCTTCCTCGTCAAGTGCATCTGCACCAAGTCCATATACAGTTTCTGTAGGAAATGCTACAAGCCCTCCCTCTCTTAAAATCTTTCCAGCCTGTTCATATATTTTCTTATCCGTAAGACTGTCATTAGTTATTTTCGCAACAATTGTATCCATTGTTACACACCTCTTTTTCTTAAAATGTTCTTAAATGAACTATATTCTGATGTAAATGGCAGATTTCAATTCTGGAACTCACGTCATAATCTTTAATTCTGTCCTAGATATTCAATTATTCCACAGTATATGCTGTACGCAGTCTTCTGCTGGTATTCATCATTGTTAAGCTTATACGCTTCTTCCCTGTTAGACAGAAATCCACACTCGACAATAACCGTTGGCACCTGCGTATTGCGCAGCATATAGTAAGCAGAATCGGGTTTTTCAACTCTTTTATTAGTATTATCAAGCTCTTTAATCATATTCTTCTGAATAATTCCAGCAAGCTTCTTTCCCTCCTCAGACTGCTTGTAATAAAATACCTGTGCACCCTTAGAGGCTTCTCCTACATAACTGTTCTGGTGTATGCTTACTGCAATATCTGCTTTGCTTCCATTAATAATACTACATCGTTTCTTCATATCAGCTGCTTTCTTATTACTGTCACTTTCCTGATACAATCCGTTATCGTCTGCCCTAGTCATTATAACAGTAATTCCCGACTGTTCAAGTAATATTTTCAATTTTGAAGCAATTGCCAGATTGACATCTTTTTCAAGTATGCCATCAGCACTTATCTTTCCAGGGTCAATACCGCCGTGTCCGCTGTCTATGGCAACCGTCTTTGCCTCATAATCAATATTTTCCTGTGCCCCGCCGGAGTATTCACCGCTTATATATCCTTTGTCTGAATTTCCAGAACCTGTGCCACATTGCTCTAATGCTAAAGCTGCGGCTATAACAACAATAATCTCAACTGCTACCAGTACTATTTTTAATTCAGGACGCATAACTATCACACAACTACACATTTATTAAAATGTATGCACCTTGTGCCACCGCAATTCCTTTAATCTATTTAATACTATTCATTAATTGTAAGTACTTAAAGCATTTCCGACATACTAATATTTATAATTAATCATTAATATACTGGTTAATTACATTCCACACAGAAGCTTTCTCTAGTCCTAGCTTCCATACCGCAATTCCTGCCGTATTGTTATCAACTACGACCTTAAGTTTCTCCTCGATTGATTTGTCTTCCTCAAACCATATCTTCCTGGTTACTCCATTTTTATCATATGAGCATACATACTGTCCTGCATCATCATTCCATATGGCTGTCTGTCCGTCTTTGTTAAGCTCATCAATAGCCGCCTGCATACCAACTGCACTGCTTGTTGTCGAAGTCTGTGATACGCTCCATATTCTTGTAAAGAAAGGTATACCCACAACAACCTTATCAGCCGGTACTAATGCTGTCATATCTTCAACTGCTTCCTTAACAAATGGAAGTGAAGCAACTGAACCGGCCTCAGAACCTGCATAATGCTCATCATATGCCATAACAATTGCATAATCCACATAATCTGACTGCTCCTTAAGATTATAACAGCTGTTATATGCCTCCGGCTTGTAATTATCTGTTGACAATATAATATTATTCTTATGGCACTCAACCGACAACTCTCTTACAAATTGCAGGAAATCCTTAGCATAATCACTCTTAACATTTTCCAAATCAAGATTAATTCCGTCATATCCATATGCCCTCGCATCTTTAATAAGCGTATCAATCATTGTCTTTCTTGCTGTCCTGCTTGAATATAACGCCTTAAAATCTACTGACTTATTAAAATCGTCCACTAAAGGCCACACCTGTAACCCTTTGTTGTGCATAGCATTAACCCACGAAGCCGATGAGTAATTACTCATACTGCCATTTTCTGATGTAATGCTGTACCAGGTTGGAGCGATAACATTTATATTAGACAGACCTGTAAGCTGTGTGTAGTTATCATTGCCAGCCGTACCAGCAACCTGAAACCAGCCAAGCTTAACCTTCTGGCTTATTGACAGCCCTGCATACTCTGACTCATATGTATTATCCGGAACTTCTGTATACACTTCGCTTACATCACTGCTCTTTACATAACCCGTGTACCCTGTCGCACTTATTACCTTTATCCAGTCGTCATAGCTTTCTACATAATATACGCTGTCACCTTTATTAATCTGCTCTAAAATGTCACTTTTGATGCCGCCTCTGTATCGTATATACATATCTTTCTTCGCTGTAACCCTGCTGACCTCTCCGTTAATCATATTAACAGACAATCTTGAAGGCTTGCTTCCATATGCATATGTGCAGTTCGTATAATCTGCCACATACTGAAATGCTATATACATTGTGCCATCTATCTCACTCGCTATCTTATATTCACTATCATATGTATTACCATCGCTGTCCTTATACCCTGTGCTGTCAGGCTCGTATATATATGTCCTGCTGTCATCTGTATACAAAACAGCGTTACTTTCTTTGTCATAATAGAATCTTACATTTATATAATCAGACACAAAATCCACCGGTAGATACAGCACATCATCTCTCATAACTCCGATATCACTGTAACTTTTATTATCAATTATAACCAATGTCTTATCGGTATTACTATCCACCTCAAAATATTTATAACCGTCCATCCATTCTTTAGATGGAGCGTATCTTTTTACTAAAAATGTGCCTGCTGCCAGTGCGGCAAGAACAACCACTGCCACAACCGCTATCAGTCCGGTTCTATATCTGTGTTTCCTTCTGCTTTTCATTCTTATCTCCATTCCTGTCTATACTGTTATTTATTACGCTCACGCTCTGACACTAAATAATTGACTTTATTGTATTTCTTCATTAAGTATACGAAGTGCCCGATCTGACATTAAATATATGCCTTTATTGCATTAACAATAATATTTATTATTCTGACTATATACAGTATCTTTGCAGAAGTATTGTATCATTTAATACTGGCAGGGTCAAAATGTATTTAACCCCGCCTTGTATATTGTATGGCGAAGGGACGCCTTTAACTTATATTAATGTATTTTCCTGTTATATTTATTAACATATTTTTCATTAATACATTTTTCTGAATATATCTTTAATTAATCTATTATAAATAATATTGATATACTCATTTTATTAAATTGTCCGTGATATTATTTTTGTGATATTATCTTATTTCCCCATTATAACCTTTATAAGAAGGTACTAACAGTTTCATAAACCAGTGAAGATTTTCTCCACTTATCATAAAAGGATTGCGCTCTATCGGTGTTAATTCCACCTTCACTCCATAATCCTGCAATAACTGCTCATTCTCTTTTGTGCCATTGGTCAATGTATACATAGTTAATCCCTTTATATGAAGAAATCTGCCCATTCTCTCAATCTTTTTAATACACTCCTTGAATTTCCACGGAAGCATTGACCCTATAAGCATTTTCTTGTCACACCCTGCCAGTGTAGCAGTCATTCTTGCAAATGTATCCTTGGCATCACCAAAATCTATATCTATTATTACTATATCATAATTATCTTTTAATATATTAAAACTATTGTCATTCAGAACCCCGTAAAAGTCTATCCCATTAATACTGTAGGCATGTCTTGATACCATCTTCTTACAACGTACTGTTCTTCCTGCACACATCTGCTCTTTCATAAGCACATATGTCTTAATGTCACCTGCAACAGCCGTCTTTCTCTTTAATACACTTGTAAAAAACACTGCCAGCATAATAGTCACATAAGTTGCACCTGCACTGTCACAAAGTCCTGCTACTCCTATAGTCCTTACATTATCAGATATTCTCACATTTTTATACTGATTTAGTAATTCCCTGCTCTTTCTTTTCTGCTTCAATCCCTTTATATGTTTTAATTCTTTTATTTGTCTTAATCTTTTGCATGATAACCCATATTTTTTCATATAATATTTTATATAACTCCTTTTTTTGTCCTGCATCTATGTTCTCCCATAAAGCAGTAAGATTATCCTGCATAAAATCCTTCATAATTAAAGTCCACGCAGCGTTATTCTCGTACCACTCATATATACACGGCACTCTATAACAGCTTTTCTTATCTGCTATAGTATTAGAATACCCATAAAACTGCACTTCATTAACAAGATTAACAAATATTATGCTGTTATGGCATATTTTATCAGTTTCATCTATGAGGCTGCTCTCACTTCTGACATCATATTTTCCGCCAACAACACATATATTTATTATTTTTGAATTATTATCATTCATTATTGCCTCATAGCCATAACTATCTATCATTACTCTTTCGTTACAACTATCCATATGAATATTTTTTAATTCATTATCACAATCCTTAAATAATGAATTAACTCCACTGTCAATAATTACAATGTCAAAATTATCCTGTATATCATAATTAACACCCTGCGTTTCATCTCTGCCATATGACGGCATCAGCCATATTCCCCTGCCGATAAGAAGGCCTTCTGATGTAGAACATATACTATTATCTGCCAATGCCGTCTGTAATATATCCGTTCTTCCCGAACCTTCTATTACCAGACATTTCAAGCCATAATCACCGAGGCAGTGTGCCATACTAAGCACAGTATGGGTAACTCCAATTCCTCTCCTGCTTCCTGATACTTTAATTATATAAGAGTAATTCTTAATTCCATAAATGCTGTTTATTTTGTAATTTTCTAATACACTGCCTGACACGTTTTCACTTTCGTCTACATATGTATTATTTAATATTGTACTGCTGGTTTTATTTATTACATTTTTATTGATTGCATTTTTATTGATAAATTTTATCTTTTGGTGAAATCCCATTTTCTGGAAAAATGTAATATCAGACCTTGCAGTTTGTTCCAGTTCCCACCTTAACGCTTTAACATTTTTATAACGTCTGTATTGATTATGACGGGTACATTTATTAATTACCGGGTATAATTTATTATGGACTGTGCTATTGCTGTCAGCCATAAACTTAAGAACCATTCCAACACTGTAAATATCAGTCTGATAAGTAAGCTCCTTTCCGCTGTACTGCTCAGGTGCAGCATAACCTGGACTTATCATACCAGCCTGCGTTAATCCAGCTTTGTGAATCGAACTCCCAAAATCTATAAGTTTAACATTATTATGCTCATCAATTATGATATTATCAGGTTTAATATCAAGATGAATTATTTCATTATCGCAGTTATGCAGATACTCCAATATGTCACATAATTTAACTGCTATATCACAAATCTCACTTGTCTTTATATTGTCTGTATCATTAATATATGACCTTAAAGATTTACCAGATATATATTCTTCAATAATGCAGATACTTATATCATCTTCTTCAATATCGTAAATTACTGGAATGTGGGAATGTTTAAGATTCTTAATTAGACGGGCTTCTCTTAAGATAGTGTCACTATCCATATCAGCCTTTCTGATAACCTTGGCAACTCGCAATGTATCAAGTGCGGTATGCCTTACTAAATATACATTAGAATGATTGGTCTTGGCCAATTGCTTTATTATCTCATACTTATCGCTAAATTCCTGTTATTCACCTCCGTTGACTTATAGAATTAAATTACTCTGATTAGTTTATATCATACTTTTAATATATTATCAATACAATTTTACAACTTCTTGTCGAAATTTTTAAAATTTAGAGATTTTTTATTTTATGAAACATCCAGACTCCTTTACATATCTATGAAAAATGAGTATTATATTTTCATAGATATAATTAACTATGCACTTCGCAAGAAAGGAGATTGTTATGAAGATTGAAAGAGTTAATGAGAATCAGATACGTTGTACACTCAATCAGGCTGATCTTGCTTCTAGACAATTAAAGATAAGCGAACTTGCGTATGGCAGTGAAAAAGCAAAAGAACTTTTCAGGGATATGATGCAGCAGGCTTCCTATGAGGTTGGTTTTGAGGCTGACGATATTCCGCTTATGATTGAAGCAATTCCTATTTCATCTGATTGTATTGTTCTTATTATAACAAAGGTCGAGAACCCTGAAGAATTAGATACACGCTTCTCTAAGTTCTCCCCTTTGGATGATGGTGAGTATGATTATGACGATGATTATTCAGATATAGAAACTATTGATGATAATTCCTATAATGATACTTCTGTTCCGCCTACCGCAGGTGATGAGCTTGATGCGGATACCAAGACCACATCAGGGGGTGGGATTATCGGTGATGACCTTATGAATTTATTCAGCAAGGTAAGAGATTACCTCAACAATTCCAAAGAGAATACAGTCAGCACTGGAAGCAGGCATACTGCTCCTGACACCACTGCTATCCCTGAGGAATTTGCCAACAGCGACAGAAGCAGTTCTGATAATAATACTGAACACAAAGCTCCCGCTACACCTGTTCCTAAGACAAGAATATATTCTTTTGAATCTATGGACGATTTTATTGATGCTTCCAAGGTCATTAATCATATTTATAATGATCCAAGCTATCTTTACAAGAAGTCAGGCAGTGACAGATATTACCTTATTATGCAGAGATGCTGCTGCTCATCTGTAGATTTTAATAAGGTATGTAACATCTTATCAGAATATGCCCTTAAAGAAACTTCAAACGAAGCTTTATTTGCTTTCTTTAAAGAGCACGGTGACTGCATTATAGCCAAGCACGCGATAAATGTTGCAGCTAACCTCTAATACAGCCGCTGGTGGAGTTAACATTACCATATGCACATTTTTGATTATCTGCATACAGCTTTATAATCCGGATAATTATACCAAAATAAAAAATACCCCATTGTAGTAACACCAGTCTCCAGTTATAAACTGATTGCAGATGTTACTACAATGGGATATCTTTTTAATATTAAGCAGCCTTTAGCTTTTTTAATATTAGCCTAATGACTGAAGGTAGCTCTGGATTTCTTCTACGAGCATATCGCTGTCAATACCGTGTACCATAGCAGCTTCTTCTAATGTCTCTCCTGCTGATGAAGGACATCCAACACAGTGCATACCTGCACCCATAAGAATTGGAATTACTCCTGCATCAATCTGTATAACTTCACCAATTGTTGTGTCCTTGGTAACTCTTGCCATACCTGTTTCCTCCATATATATTAATTCCTGTTATAATCAGGTTGTGTGGTCTATATTTCCGACACATACAACTACTATAATATTACCCAATAAAAATGTCAAGAATACCTGATTTGTGTTAATTTTTTTGTCTTGTATTTTTTCTTACTCTATCGTATAATATGGATACAATAAATCCAAGGAGGAATATTATTATGGCATATGTAATTAGTGATGATTGTATCAGTTGTGGTGCTTGTGCTGCTGGATGTCCAGTTGAAGCTATCAGCGAAGGTGCTGCTCATTATGAAATCAACGCAGATGTATGTGTAGATTGCGGTGCTTGTGCTGGTGTATGTCCAGTTGGTGCTCCAAACCCACAGTAGTTTGAAGATACATAACTAACAACAGCAGGTGTGAATTATCACACCTGCTGTTTTATTTTAACCATTAACTTTTAATCATTAATTCCTAAACAGTTATATTAACCGCGTTTTTCCTAATTGATACACTTTATCATTATCAATTCTATGAACCCATATTCTTTGCAAGGTCTGCAAATCTTGTCTGTTCTGGTATCCAAGCCATCTTAACAGTTCCTATAGGACCATTTCTTTGCTTAGCTATGATAATCTCTGCAATACCTTTAAGTTCTGTGTCCTTATTATAATAATCATCTCTATAAAGAAACATAACTACATCGGCATCCTGCTCTATCGCACCTGACTCTCGCAGGTCCGATAACATAGGTCTGTGGTCTGGTCTTTGTTCTACCGCTCTTGAAAGCTGTGACAGTGTAACTACAGGTACATCAAGCTCTCTGGCAAGTGCCTTTAATGAACGGGATATATCTGATATTTCCTGCTGTCTTGACTCCGTCCTTCCATTACCACTCATCAACTGGAGGTAATCGATTATTATTAAGCCAAGATTATTTTCCATTTTGTACTTTCTGCACTTAGACCTTAACTCCGATATCGTGATACCCGGTGTATCATCAATAATAAGCTTGGACTTTGCTATTCCATCTGCACCTTCAATAAGCTTGCCCCAGTCATTAGAGTCAAGACGGCCTTTTCTAAGCTTGTCGGCATCTACTGATGACTCAAGCGAAAGCATACGGTTTACAAGCTGTACATTTGACATTTCCAGACTGAATACGGCTGTTGTTATGCCCTGTTTAATAGCAACATTTTCCGCCACATTAAGGACAAACGCAGTCTTACCCATAGATGGTCTTGCGGCAACAAGCACAAAATCTGATGGCTGTAATCCGGATAAATAGCTGTCCAGATCCTTAAAGCCTGTAGGAACACCAGTTACGACACCTCTGTTCTTAGCCGCTGTCGATATTTTATCAAGTGCTTCAAGAACAACCTTATCAATAGGAGTATAATCACTTGCACCTTTATTTCTTACAAGCTCGAATATACGCTTCTCTGTCTCTGCAAGTATATCCTCTGTGCTGTCTTTACCTGCATAACAGTCATTAGCTATCTTTTCATTAACTTTTATAATATTTCTTAAAATGGACTTGTCTTTAACTATCGTTGCATACTGTCTTATATTAGCAGAGGTTGGCACTGATGAAAGCAATTCCCTGACAAATTCAAGACTATACACCTCTGGAGGCACATCTTTTTCTTTAAGCTTCTCCTGTAAAGTAACAACATCTACAGGCTTGCCTTCATTATTCATCTCCACCATAGCCTGAAACATAATCCCGTACTGCTTATAATAGAAATCGTCCTGCATAAGCATTTCGCCCGCAGTAATAATAGCCTGCCTGTCCCATATCATAGAACCTATTACCGATTGCTCAGCTTCAAGACTATTAGGCATAGTTCTGGTAATATTTAATTCTTCCATAGTTCCTCACTTATACAAATGTATTATTTCTCCACTACTTTAACAGTCAATTTAGCTGTTACATCTTTATGAAGCTTAAGTGCAATTATATGTGTACCTAAAGTCTTAATAGGCTCATCAAGCTTCATCTTCTTCTTATCAACTTCAAGTCCAAGCTGTTCCTTAACAGCTGCGGCTACTTCCTTAGTTGATATTGTTCCAAATGTTCTTCCACCCTCACCTGTCTTCATATATACTGTAACGGATTTATCTTCGATAGTTGCAGCAAGCTCTTTAGCCATCGCAAGCTCTTCTGCTGCCTCTTTTTCTTCTCTCTTCTTCTGAAGCTTAAGGTCATTAAGATTTTTAGGTGTAGCTTCTATACCAAGCTTCTTAGGTATAACATAATTTCTGGCATATCCATCATTTATCTTAACAATCTGTCCCTTTTTACCTAATGTTCTTACATCTTCTAATAAAATAACTTCCATAATTAACCTCTTTTCTGCACTTTATCTGTGCTTAAGCTTATACTATATCTCGCCCTCAGCAAGCATATTGTCGAGAGTAAGTTTAATTGTATTAACTGCCTGCTGTATTGTACAATTCGTAAGCTGAGCACCGGCAATACTCATATGTCCGCCACCGCCAAGCTTTTCCATAACGAGCTGTACATTTACCTCGTCTATGGATCTTGCACTTATATATAATTTATCTTCATATTGTGTAATAACAAATGAAGCCTTTATTCCTGATATATCAAGAAGCTGGTTCGCAGCCTTTGCACCACCTATAGTCGGGCTTTCAAGACCTTCTCCGTCAAATACAGTAATAGCAAATGCAGACTTGTATACCTCTGATTTGCTTACTGCCGAAGCTATCGCCTTATATTCATTCATATCATTCCTAAGCATTTTCCTTACTCTTGTAACATCTGCACCGTGTCGTCTTAAGAATGCCGCGGCCTCAAATGTACGTGGACCTGACTTGCTGTTAAATCCATCTGTATCTATTGATATTCCCGCATATAGTGCATCTGCCTCAAATGCTTTAAGCTTAATTCCATCATCAACATACTGTATCATCTCTGTGACCATTTCACAGGCTGATGAAGCATATGGGTCTACATAAGAAAGCACCGCACCAGTAATTGTATCGCTTGAACGTCTGTGGTGGTCAAATACAATTATAGTCTTACATTTATCAAGAAGCTGCGGACACTCTGTTCTCTGTGGTCTGTTCACATCTACAACTATAACTACCGTTGATGCTGTAAGATAATTCTCTGCTTCCTCTTTCTTAATAAACATATCATCTGGATATTCTTCTTTATCTATAAAACGGTTCATAAATGGTCTGACACTGCTTGAAATCTCGCCAAATACAATATGAGCTTCCTTGCCGAACTTCTTGGCAATAATATATATACCAAGTGCAGAACCAAATGAATCTATATCTGGCAGATTATGTCCCATAATAAGCACATTGTCATTAGCCTCTAATATCTGTCTTAAAGCGTGGGCTTTTACACGTACCTTTACTCGTGTATTCTTCTCCATCTGCTGGCTCTTTCCACCATAATAGTATATCTTCTCACCATCTTTGATAACTGCCTGGTCACCGCCACGTCCAAGTGCCAGATCCATAGCCGCCTTGGCAATATCATAATTTCTAGCATAATCAGCCGCACCAGTTCCTATGGCAATACTTAATGTAAGTGTCTTTTCATTACCGACTTTTACGCTCTTTATATCTTCCACAAGACTGAATTTATCTGCGAGAAGCTTCTCAAGGAACTTATATCTGAATACAACAAGATATTTATCTTTCTCCAGTTTTCTTATAATAGCCGCACCAGCTGAGAAATATTTATTAACTCTCTTATCTACAAGTCCGACAAATAAAGAACGACGCACATCATCTACACTTTCAAGTGCATCTTCATAATTATCTATATATACAAGCCCGACTACAAACCTTTCATCTCTTATCTTCTGTATGTACTGGTTAATATCCGTTTCATCAAACATATACATAGCTACAAGCGAAGAATTATAATCTTTGGCAAGAATATTAACGCCTTGTGTGATTATATCAGCACTTATTCTCTTCATCTCAACACGATAGTCCCTGTCATTAAATGCGATCCTGATCTCCTTGAAGTCCTCAAAATTCCTGAATACATTGGCTGATAACTCAGGTATAATTGTTGAAATATTCTTATTAAGATCATTCTTTCTGTTAATACTTGCCTGCATAGAAGCATTCATCCATAAAATATTGCCTTTGTTATCCAAAAGGCAGTAAGGTATGCTTAACTCATACAGCAGTTGTCTTTGTACCTGAGAATAATTGGAAGAAAATTCCACTATCTCCTTTATTATTCTTGGACGAAAATAGCATATCATCATCGCACAGACAAAGGCATATATAACTATAAATACTGCAACAATTGACGCTGCCACACTACTCACAAAACATAATAATATATCAAGTAATACAAGTAATATACCAAGACCTACAGGCCATAAAAATATAGAATTAAGCCTGCCAGATGGTTTGAATGACTTTGTTTGCTTATTATTCATATTAATTCCTCAATTCCTGCTTGCTTATATACAGCACACTACTATGCCCAAACGCATATGCAAATTATAACACAACTTCATCTGTCTTAAAAGCTATATTAAATAATTATATATCCTAAAGCTCAATTACACAATTATCCTTATCTTCATTAAAATACATATTCTAAGCCTTATCTCCAGGCAAAGTTAATAACCAAAATATATTTAAACATATCTGTATAATAAAATTAAAAAAGCTTTCACAAACATATACGTCTGTGAAAGCTCTTTAAACCGCAGATTATACTAACCTGCAATTATAATTATTCTACTGTGTAAGGTAAAAGTGCTACATGTCTAGCTCTCTTAACTGCAACTGTAAGTGCTCTCTGGTGCTTAGCACAGTTACCAGTAATTCTTCTAGGAAGAATCTTACCTCTTTCAGATACATACTTCTTTAATAAAGCAACATCCTTATAATCTAATGCCTTGTTTGCATCAGCACAAAATGCACATACTTTCTTTCTTCTGCGCATTGGTCTTCTTCTCATCTGACCCTCTGGTCTTTCAGCCTTCTTATCTGGCATATCAAGTTACCTCCTATCTTAATTGAAAGGTAAACCCTCGTCTTCAACGCCATCAGGAATATTCATAAATCCATCCCCAGCAGCAGCGCTTGGTTCTGGTCTTGATGGTGTATATGCTGCTGTCTCACCTGACGCAGCGGATTTACTTTCAGCAAATTCCTGTTCTTCAACAACAACATCAGTAGTGTAGACTCTCTGTCCATCCTTATTAGTATAACTACCTGTCTGGATACGTCCTGTAACAACAATCTTAGTTCCCTGATGAAGATACTTTTCAGCAAATTCTCCAGATCTACCGAAAGCAACACAACTGATAAAATCAGCTGACTGCTCATCATTATTGTTTCTTGCACGTCTTCTGTCTACTGCTAATGTATATCTTGCTACTGCCATAGAGCCATCTGCATTCTGCGAATAGCGTACATCTGGTTCTCTTGTCAGTCTACCCATTAATATAACTTTGTTCATACTTATTCTCCTCTTCTATAAAGAGTTGTAAGCCTAAACGTCAATCAATTATTCTCCATCTTTAACGATTAAGAATCTAATAACGTTCTCCATAATACGAATTCTTGACTCAACTTCTGCTGGTGTAGCTGCATCAGCCTCAAACTTAATGAAGTTGTAGTATCCTTCGCTCATATGCTGGATTTCGTATGCAAGCTTCTTCTTCTCGCAAGTACCTGGATCAGTAATTGTACCGCCAAAACGAGTGATTAATTCCTTAACCTGCTCTACTGTAGCGTTTCTTACTTCATCCTCGACGTTTGCGCTAACAACTAATGCTAATTCATACTTATTCATTCTACGTCGCACCTCCTTCTGGTCTTTAGGTCCCTTTTATTAAAATATAAAAAGAACAAGGATTAATAATATCACGAGGATTGATTATAGCACATAATTATAATTCTTACAAGTCATTATTGACTGATTTTTGTATTTTTTTTGTATTTTTTTCAACAAGCGAACGCTTTAAAATTATCTCATGCATACAACCACAGCATTTTAACTTAATATCCGCACCCACTTTAATAACTTCCCACTCGTCACTGCCACAAGGGTGTTTCTTCTTCATTTTAATAATATCGCCACATTCTAATTTAATCATAGACCTATTCTCTTATAATAACTCCTAATACATTACACTCCTTATCTTCTAACTGTATAACTCTGTTATTAAGCTCGTCCTCATCGTAAGTTTCCTTTTCAGCTATTATTGCCGCATATCCACAAAATGCAGCAAGTGTTCCATCCTCATCTGAGTCCACCACAATATAATCATATTCTTTAGAATACTTATCTATAAGTGACTTAAATATCATTATCTCATCATCTGTCACAACACCATCTTCATTGATACCTGTAAATATAAGGTTCAAATTCTTGTGATTAGTTACACAGACTATTTCTTCATTCTTCTCAGGTCTTTTAATATAATCAAGCACACCCTTCGCACTCTTGCCAAGCTTATACTTTCCAAGAAATACATCTGTCCTTATATCTCCGTCCACAAAAAGCACTTTATTGCCTTTTTCCATAATATTATAGGCTATTTTAAATGTATCCACCTTACCGCCAAGCACTGCAAATGCTTTGTGATTTCCAAGTCCCTCTATAATATTATCTGTTATTTCTAAAAGACTTTCTGCTTGTGTTTCTGATGTTTTAACTAATTTGTCAACATTTACACTATACATACGACTTCACCCTTTTAACTACTTTCTTATTGTACCTAAAATTCTGAACCTTCTGCTTTCAGAATTAACCTCTTCGCTATCATTTATATCTGTATTATTGTTCAAATCTGTATTATTGCCTGCATTATTAAGCTGAGCCTTATCAACTTCTGCTCCAACGGCTGAAACCACTGGTTCACTTACAACATTAGCTTTCTGGCTGGCTGCATCAGACTCTTGTGCTGACTGGTCTGCCTCATTGACTGGCTCTGCAGCTTTAACTTCCTGTACTGGCTTTTCAACTTCTACAGCACTAGCTAAGGTCTCCGTTCTGGCTGGTACTTCTGCACTAGAGGATTGTTCTGCATCGACTGATGCTTCTACACTAACAGACTGTCCTGTGCTGACTGGTGCTTCTACACTAGCAGACTGTACTGTGCTGTCCGGTGCTTCTACGCTAGCAGACTGTGCTGTGCTGACTGGTGCTTCTACGCTAGCAGACTGTACTGTACTGGCTGATGCTGGCTTTACGTTCTTGTTGGCATTATCCAGCTGTGTGCCTGCATTATCCTCACTTATAGTAGCTGCCACTTCCGCCTGTGCCTCATAATCGGCTTCGTCCTCTGCTTCTTCTATTGTATCTGTATCTTTTAATATATCTTCGTCCTGAGCAGCCTCGCGAAGAATATCCTCATCCAAATCTTCTTCATCACCAGCTTCATAGACTGGCTTTTCATCCTCTATATTAATAAGGATATCTTCATCTTTATTCTTCTTATTAGAATGTTTCAAAACCTTTTCTTTCTTATCTTTAGATGTTTCAATTAAGTCTGGCTTGTGGTCAATATACTCCACATTACCAAATCTTCTCTCGTATTCAAATTCGTGGTTAAAATCTTCATCCTTTGACTTAAATGCACTTATGCAAAGGCATACAATTATCTCTATAAAAAGACATACTGCACTTGCAATGGCTGTAATTATAATTGTATTTCTGTATAAATCCGGCTTAAATGCTACACCTGTAGATGTCCCCTCTGATAATATCTGAATTGACTTAACCGGTATTATAGATGTTGTCTTAACTGCTGTTGTAGCTACCGCATCAACATATTTTTTTGCTGTGTTCTGGTCTGGATTAACACATTTAATCTCTACTATATTACTGTTAGCAGGCGATGAAACTGTTAAATACTGTGCTATATCCTCTGATGTTCCTGCCACTCTCTGTGCTGCAGATATTACCACACTGCTCTTGAAAATAATAGTAAAATCTTCCTTCAACCCACCATTATTGGCTCTTATTGAAGCCTCATTTTCTTCTCCAGGCACAACATATAACTGTGTTGTCGATTCATACATTGGATATATCATCTTGTTCTCGTACATATATCCGCTTACTCCACTAAGAATTGCTACTAATATTAATATTAGCACACACCTTGAAAATCTCTTCATGTCCTTCTCCTTCTTAACATATTATCTTAATTTCCACTACTGCTGTGGATAATAGTACCATCTTATAGCTGTTATTACGCCATTGTTATCTATATCAAATGCTATCTGTGCAAAATCATCATCTACTGATGCAGTTCCATTTTTATAGTCAGGTGCAAAATATGTAAATTCTATTATATAATTATCTGCTGTTTCATCACTGTCATAACCATTAAAATTAATTAATCCATAAGCAATTGCATCTTTGGTATTAACCTTGTCAAGCTCATCTAGTGTAAAGCTTCCATATAGATATTTACCCAGCACTGCTGTGCTGTCATCTGATGTATAATAATTATTCTTATAGTCTTGATCCCTGTAATATACGCTTAATATTGAGTCAACCGACATACCGACCTTAAGTCCTCTTGAAAATACATCCTTATCGCTTACTGATGCCGCCGCTGTCAGCTTATATGTACCATTTTCATTCTTTCCAGCCGTTCTTCCGTCATCTGTGAACTTTACAAATATAAGCGTTAAATCATTGTAAGAACATACCTTTTCTAAATATTCCGCTTCAGCATTAGTGTCCTTCTCTGTAGACTCATATTCTGATACCGGTGTGCCATATATATTCTTAACTGCCGCTTCTGTCATCATATATTTAAGCGAATTAATCGTTAAATCTGTATATTGGAACTTGGAAGCCTTGCTTTCTTCCACTGTAGCATATTCCTTATAACTTGTTATATCTTCATTATCATCTGTTATAACTGCTTCTGTTCTGTTACCACAGGCTGTCGTCCCTGCCATTATTGATATAATAGCGGCAATTCCTGTAATCTTTCTTATAGTACCGTTCTTTGTGAATTTAATTCTTGTAAACTTACCCACAGTATTCTTAATGAACTGCTTAAAAATGTTAGTTGTATTCATTATTCACCATTACCTCTGACTTATTTATAAAACCTATTTAATATATTATAACATATCAAAAATCTTTGTAAAATAATATATCTCAAATATCTTTCTCAAATATCTTTCAAAATAAATAATACATCACATTGCAAAAAGAATGTGCAACGCACATCCTAGCACAGAGTGCGGTCACCAGTGACTAACTACATCTTTGCACGAGCGTACATCAGTATAATAGGGAATTCTATCTGAATTTTCTATTACACAAAAAAACCATCTCACATAATTGTGAGATGGTTAAAGAGGCGACAACCAGATTCGAACTGGTGATCAGGGTGTTGCAGACCCACGCCTTA
>OLSL01000065.1_pt1 | contig 101030 bp, 127 predicted proteins | sample 1672511 | NCBI WGS metagenome assembly OLSL01 (sample SAMEA3136694, study PRJEB25190) | human gut metagenome | biome: human gut; feature: human-associated habitat; material: faeces | place: Austria | collected 2013
AAACTAAGCGGTTATTTTTAACCTAATAAACATCAGGCGAACCGTCATGGTAGCACCTTTTTGTATTTAAATATGAACTGTCTGTATCATAGCATAAAACGACTTTTGTGTCAAATTATCAGCAGAATCTTAAGCGGCTATTATAAGCGATTCATCAGATCTTTCTGATTACAACAGATGTCCCGTTTGCAATGACTCCGATCACATTATTGGAAAATATGTTGTAATCAATATCAATGCCAATGACTGCATTTCCACCCAATGCAGCTGATTTTTTGATCAGTTTATCCATGGCAGCGTGCCTTGCTGTCTCGAGCTTTTCCTCGAATATCCCCGACTGCACGCCAAAGAAATCAGCAAATGAAGAAGTAAATTCTTTGTTATTCAAAATCCAAGCTTTAAAATTGTGAACTACGGTGCTATATTAGCAAATCTTCCCCACATACACAAGAAGTACGAAAGGAAATATTTAAATAATCCGTCCAAAAAGGTCGAAATCATCGGAATTTATTATCTCTACCTGATAAAAGCCGCCAATCTCCAACGGTTCATCACCACATTCAATCAGCACTTCCGGGTCTACTTCGGGAGAATCGAACTCCGTACGTCCGATATAGTAATCACCTTCCAGACGGTCGATTATTACTCTCATCTGCCTGCCTACCTTTGCTGCGCTCAGTTCGGCAGAAATACCTTGCTGGATGGACATCAATTCATCCAACCGGGCTTGCTTTACTTCTTGAGGAATGCTGTCTTCGTAATGGGCAGCGGCATACGTACCTTCCTCCTCGGAATACGCAAATGCCCCCATTCTGTCGAAGCGCACCTTACGGACAAACTCCTTCAACTCTTCAAAGTCAGCTTCCGTTTCTCCTGGATGCCCCACCATAAGCGTAGTACGCAAATGAATTCCCGGCACTTCTTCCCGGAACTTTTCTATCAGCCGATAAGTATCCTCTTTGGTAACATGACGGCGCATTTTTTCCAGCATATTATCACTGATATGCTGCAAGGCAATATCCATATATTTACATACATTGGGACGCTCGCGCATCACGCGGAATAAATCCATCGGGAAATGAGCCGGATAAGCATAATGCAAACGTATCCATTCCACACCCGGAATTTCCGAGATTTTTTCGATTAATTGGGGCAACATCTGCCTCTTATATAAATCTACGCCATAATAGGTCAATTCCTGCGCCCGTAGTGTCCGCCTACTGGGTCTACTAGCCTACCGCCTATCACATCTACCCCACACCATTTACCCCTATATACACTTATCCGCCAATACACACCACTCTAACGCCCATACACGCGCATTATAGTATAACTACCCTATTTCATAATGTGCGCATTATACGTGTTCATATTAGCTAATAACAGTACACTATATATAGTACCCATAATACTATTATCACGTATACAGCTACTATATATAGTATTATCATCTGCACCAGTGCCACCCATGCAGGCGGGTATATATCGCCCTGGGGTCCATTATGGCGGGTCCCTGGGTCTACACCGTTGTATCTGCTAGGCTCAACACGATCGATCTATTTATCAATCATCAAATTTTATACCATTGTTTATGCAATACTTACAGCATTTCACAATAAACTTAGCCTTACTAATATTTGACTTTTTACAATAATCGTCAATAGTTTCATAGTCGGCAGGCTTCACAGTTATCGCTAACTGTTTGTAATTTTTGGTTTTATATGCAGCATTATACTCTATCTTCTTTTTGTTTATATTGTCCAATTTCAAACCTCATTTCAATTATATGTTTGTGACATCTTACAAATATTTTAATTTCGTTTATGAACTATGATTTTTCATATACTCAAAAATTGCTTTTCTGCATAAATCTGACAAGTTTCTAACATTATGTTTATGATTTAAAATATATTCATTTATTATGTTATATTCATTCACAGACACTCTGAACCTTTTTGTTAATTCTTTACAGTCAGCGACCCTTGTGTTAATTACTTGTTCATTATTTGTATCCATTTTAATAATAATCTCCTTAATAAAATTGTATATAATACACAGCTAACCGGACTAATGTTTGTGCAAAATCACAACAAAAAATATAAAACGTAGCTACATTGTTCATAAAATAAACAAGATTTGTAGCCACAATTGTGTTATAATATAATTACAGAAAGAGATAAAGAACCACAAGAACCACAACAGCAGCCGACAAGATCGTGCAGCGGGTGGGCGGTGTTCCAGATCTCACACACAATTATAACACATTCCGCTTGCGATGTCAAGCTGGGTGAAAAATGTGCGCACCTTGACAATAAAATAGCTTCCGCTGAACCGTGAGAATCGAAAAAAAAGTAAGCGGTAAGTGTATGAGATCGCGTAAAGTACTATGTATTCAGTACAAAAAAAACTGGAGCATATACAACATAAACCGCAATCGCAAGCAGTTTGAAAAATTCTGCTGTATCAAAAATTTGTCTATACTACATATTCATATCAATCATGTGAAATATATTAACTATATGTTAATAATCTACGTCAGAGATAGATTACAAAAGCAGATTGATGACTAATTTTTACATTAGCCGTGATAAAAAAACACGGCTAACATCATGAGATTCAGGCGCGTGAGCCTGCATTTCATGTCCATAAACATTTTTAATCATACATATTTTAGGAGGTATTTATCATGAAAAGATTTTTCGTTAAAACAAACGGTTACAACATGATAATTTTTGTTGATAAGAACGGTAACGGCTATGTGATCGACGAAACAGCATTTGACGAACCGCTAACGCTGAACGCTGCAAAAAACGCCGATTATAGCAACTTTGACGGCTGTGAAACTGCTAAGGACTGTGCCGCTAGTATCGGCATAAACAATAACATTATTATATTTAACCCTACTGAATACGATAATATAACAGAATTTTAAATGCAGAGTAGCGCCCTATACTGGGCGTTAATGCAGCCAATGGCGGTTACAAGCCCGCACGAAGTTGTAAAATTTAAGGAGGTATAATATTATGAATAATCTAGAAACTGCAAGAAAAATACTTAAAACTCGGCATGATCGTAGCGCGTGGAATAAGGGTGTTACTCTTTATGCGTTGGATTTACTGGACTCAATCAAAGATCCCGAATCTATCACCCCCGATCTTACAAGAACTGAATTTAAAAAACTGGTACTTAATGGCGCGCGTGACTGGAGTCAATACAGTTACGGCGGTTGTGCGCTGATTTATAACGGCGCTATCGCTGAACGGCTGTGCTCTCCGTCAATAATAAAACGTACTAGGGGCGGCGAATATAATCCAAATAATCATGAAACATGGCTCGATGTGCAAGCACGAGCACTTGACAAGGCATATGCCAGAGCCTATGAAGCTATATTCTTCGGAAATGCCGACTAACTCCGCCCCCTCGGGCGTTGAAATATACGCCCTATATATCCCCGATAGGCGCATGAGCTTAAAGGGATACCATATTTAAAATCTAAAGGAGTGTTAAATCATGGATATTACATTAAAGTATAATCGTGTGGATGCCTTCGGTCGCAGGGATTACACAGAGGACGTATGCGAGTCAGCCAAAAAATCAGATTTACAAATTGCGTTGCGACGGCTAAAAAAAGATCGCTATGCAGGTGTAAGCATTGATAATAAAACTATATTTTGGGATAGCTGCACGGACTTCACAAATGAAATTTTGACCGTCAGAACGTTTGAAAGTTATAACTCCTATGATACGGATAAAATAGCATATGAAACGTTTAAAAAACGGATCTATAAACAGTTTGAGGAGGAAAATGAACACACCATATAACATAGTAAAAATAATCGATACATATTTGAGGAGGAATCAACCATGGAGAACATAACAAACACAAAATCCCTTGCAATCAATGATATAGAATCATTAACATTTGATGAAGCTGCTGAAATAGCCCTTGACTATATCAACATAAAGGATCATGATGTACTTCTTGTTGATTTTGGCGGTTATTTTGGATACTCTGCACTTGTTTTCAAAAACGAAAAACATATTTATTATGCTAATGAATACGAGTTACACTATAAATATTTAGTAGAGAAGCAAGGAAAATCAGCTTTAAAGGATTGCTATTGCAACAAGTTAAACAAAAAGCTCTTTACTGAAGCCGAGTTGATGGGCGTTGTAAAGTCATATGACGACTACACCGCAAAATCGTACTACTTGCAAAATTATTGGATCATGCAATTTGACCGCTTATCTTGCTTTGGAATTGGTGAACAGTGGAAAAAGGAATTTGAGGAAAAGAACAAAATATATAAATACTTTTGTTCGGCTTGTTTCTGCTATGTAAAGAACAATGAAATTGTGAAGCGTGCAAATAAAATCTTTGAGCATTTACAAGCTGAATTTAACAAGATCATGTCAAATGATGAAGTATTCAGAGAAATGATAAGCATTGAATTAGCGAATCATGAAGCTTGTATCACTTGTGATTATGAACCTGCTTTGGCGGCTTTAAATATGAATATCAAGGATTTAACGGAAAATCAAATAAAGATCATGCAAGAGGAATTACACAAGCAGATAGAATATTATAACGCTTAAAAGCTATACAATTTTATGATCTGAGGGCGGTTATATAAGCCGCCCTATATACTCAAGATGACTGCATGAAGTCGTTGAGAGTACCATATAACACGCTTGAAAAGCAGAACAAAACATTTATTTTAAACGGAGGTTGAAATTTATGGAAATTACAAAAATCAACGGAGAGGAAATAAAAATCGGCAAAACGTCAATTACAGTAAAGGGTGATAATAGCAAAACGATTGGAGTTATAAGGAACTGCACCATTATAAACAACTCATTAGCCCCTAGAATATTGTTTGAAATTTCACGCAAATTCAAAGAGAAAAATATTAATTTAATGAGCTTATACAATAGGCTTGTAGTCGTTGATGGGAAATATTATTTTCTCTATAATCTCAGAAAAAATGATTTTGTGGAAAAATATGCAATTAAAAATCCTGAGATATTTCAAGCCGATATTAACAAGGTTAAAGAACAAGACGAACTAGCCAATTTATGTGTTAGGTCTGGAATAATTCAGATTATAAAATGTAGATATTAATAACAATACGGAGGTAAAAAATTATGAACACGAAAATTATAGCAAACATAAAGAACCTTGTAGCAGCACTTGAGCAGGTGGAAAAGATCATTGACACAAAATCATCTAACTATCTTTTGCGGAATGCGTTTATCCAGGCTGAGGACGGGAAAATGAAGATTTTCGCAAATAATCTTGAGGTTATCGGCTGCAAGACTATAAACTGTATAGCCGATGACAAGATCATGTTTGCTCTTGAGGATGTGAAAAGAGTTATAAAGGCTCTTAAATATTTCAAGGGCTGTGATACAACTATCACGTTTGATAGTGATAAAGCGTGCAACTTTGAGGACGGCAAAAAGTCCTTTAAAGCTGGAATAACTGATGTAAATGATAACGATACATATTCTCTTTTTACACATATTGGAAAAGTTTGGATTGATAATATTAATTCAAATAATTCAAACATTCTTGAGCAGCATACATACACGATTGAGAAGTTTATGGAGCGTTATAATTCAATAAGCTATGCCATATACACAAAAGATAATCTCAGACCTATATTAAAGGGTATTCATTTTAAAAACAATATAATGGTAGCTCTGGACGGCTATAGGCTAGCAGTAAGCACTGATACGGAAGATAATGGTTTGAGCTTTGAAAATGAGTTCACAATAAATAATAACACATTTTCAATCTTAAAGCAGTTCAAAAAGGGTGAATGTGATATTATATCGTTTAAGGATATAACAGCATTTAATCTTGTGTCGGAAGATTTTACGCTCTTGAGCAGGAATCTTAAAGGGCAGTATTTCAAATGGGAGACAGCTATTCCATGTAGTTTTAGTTCTGAATTTGAATTTGAGAAAAAGAATATGCTTGAAAACTTGAAATACCTTAAAGAGATTAAAGTTAATAAAGATATGAACGTGTTTGCAATTAAGACAAACACACTTGTATCGCCTTATGGAAGCGTTGATATTAAGGACTTGAATATTTCTGAGACTAGTGGCTATAATCTCACATACTTTACGGATGCTATTAAAAATCTTGAGGGCGACAGAATTAAAATGTTCCATAGCGGAGCATTGAAGCCTATAGTCTTCAAAAATGTTGAGGAAAATAAATATAATAGCCAGCTTATGTTGATTCTGCCGGTAAGATTAAAAGATAAGGAAAACCCCGAGAATAACACATGGTATAAATAAAATATCTGTTTTGAGTATGTAGCTGCTCAAGAAGCGGTATTGAGTGACCTATGCTATGAGTTGGAAATTGATGATCTTATTGATGATGGTCTTGACGATGAGGATTAATCAACGGAGGGGATAACTCCCCTCTATATGCTCAGATCAAGGGAGATACTTGTGAAGAACACTATTTAGAACACATACGGAAACGGAATTTTTAAGGAGGTAATTCAATCATGGCAGTACAAGAATTTATGGAAAGGAGGTGTAATAATGATTAAATGTTTAATGAGCGTGATATTTCCTGATAAGAATATATGTACAAAATGCTGTATATATTGTAGCGAAAAAGAAACGTGTGAACATAAGTGTAGGTTAGTTACGAATGATGTAACAGAAGATGAAATTTTAAACAACTGTTGGGAATGTGTATGGAAAGAATAATGAGGAGATTTAACCTTTAAAAGAGCTTAAAGAAAATGGATTGATTTAACATTCTGAGGGGGATTATTCCCCTCTTATATACTCGGAGCAAGGAAGATACTTGTGAGGAGTACCATTCATTAAAACACAATTTTAAGGAGGAATAAAACAATGGACAAATACGGAAATACTCGCAAGGTAACATTTACTATTGATGACTTACAATGCCTGCGGAACGAATGGAAGAAAAATAAACTCACTGACAAGGAAATTGATGAGATTTTTGCTATAGGTACATTATCTGAATTTAAATGTACATTTATTCTTTATGGACGTGGTATAATTGAAGATAGATATGAATTATTTAATGTAAACGGAGAAAAGATGAATGTGAATGACCTTAATCCATATCAAAAGGGCTGTATAATCAGTGAGTGTGATGCCTATTTTGAGGGCAGGAATGATAAGCCTTATGGAGTTGTTGACATTAAAGAGGAGGTTATTTAACTATGACAGTAAAAGAGTTTTGTGAAAAAGCATCATCTAATATAGATAATATGGATGTTGAGTTGTATGAAGTTAATGAAGATACAACTTTGTGTACAACAATTGGCGAAATGTCAAGAAATGATGGACTTCATGAAGAATGGAAAAATGCTGAGATTGAAGGGTGGTTTATTGATGATGAGGAGCATTTTATTTTAAGTGTAATTAAATGATAGAGGAGGGATAATATTATGCAAATGTTAAAAGGTACAAAAAGAGAAATAACTTTATTTGAATGGAATGAAGTTCTAGCAAAAGCTGAAAAGAGTTTAGCAGATAGCAGAAAATGCTATGAACTTTATGGAGACGAGGACAGCAAACAATGGATTGAGGAAGATACTGCAAAAGTAAACCATATAAAGCAGCAAATTAAAGAAGTGACTGACTTTATGGATAAGAACAATATTAAATAAAAGAGGTGTAATGTTATGACAGTGTACGACATTATGCAGCTATTCATTGATCCTGATACACAACACATTCAGATATGGTCGGACGCTGGGGAGAAAATTGTTTATGACGGAGATTACGGAGATGTTCCAGAGCATATGAATTATGCGGAAGTATCAAGCATTGATAACGTTTATGCTGATAACAAGGGCGTTATCTGTTTGAATGTTTGGGAGGTGTAATTTTATGATAAAATGTTTAATGAGCGTACAGAAAGTACCAAATGACGGAAAACATTTATCACAAATAAACAGAGTGGTTACTTTCTTAACGTGTAAGGGCTGGAAAACGCCAAATGAAATATGGGTGGGCTTTTCGGACAATGGAATTGAAATGACAGATATTACAAAGAGAGGAGTTATTAAGAAAATAGAACGTGATAACAAGTTATTTGGAGCAGAATAAAACCATACTTTTATAAAGAAGTCAAGCGGAAAATACATTAACTATAAACATAAATAGACACACATAATAGCAATTGAAAACATATAACAATTACGGCAGAGCAACAGATTTTGCCGTAGAAATATTAAGGAGGAAAAATAATGCAAAATATAAAAAATACACCCATATCACACCCCGATTCACGTCTTGCAGAGAAGATCAGACAGTTGGAACGGGATAGCTACATACAACAGAAGATAGCAGCATTTCGCGCGAATGGGCATACAGATGAGCAGATAGGGAGATGGCTTTCGTTTCAAGTGGTTTTGAGAAGAGCATGATTTTAGCCAAAAGTTACAAAATATACTTGACTATAAATGGGAAATATGATATAATAACTATAATAACAATAATATATAGGAGGAATAAACTATGTTGTTAATTGAATTAGCACTTGATGCAGGAGTGTATTTTTTACTTTGTATGCTTGCTGACTATATTAGATCTCGCCGTGCTGAAAGTAAACGTCAGACCCAGCAGTATTATGACCCTAATCTAGCTGCTTCTGTAGCGCGGCGGAGAACTGATGCAGAGTTTCCTATGGTATTTGGTCTTACTCTAAAAGAACAAGCAGAACGTGCAAAACAGTATAATGATCGTTATGCTGAGATTTATAACGAGGAACTTCGCCGTAGAGAAGCCCATAAGGAGAAATTCGGCGAGGTTTGGAAGTGAATCGTGTTATATGATATTTTAAGGAGGAATTTTTTATGGAGATAACAGGTGTAGATAAAGCAGTAGCAGCATATCATCAAAGAGATCGCATTGATATAATGTTAGACCGAAACACTGGTGAAGTGTGGGCAGATGAATTTACTGACGATAATTCATTTATAATGTATCGAGATCCCGCAATATGTAGGGTAATACCGAACATAGATGGATTTGACAGTTATTACAAAATCATAACCAACGCCAATATTACAGAAACGGCAAAAAGGCTTTGTGAAGAATGGAAAACCGAACAAGAATAAATGTAGGGCAGTACCCTCGATGTGGTATTGCAGGCTGAAACGCATCTTTGTGATTGATTTATTACAACAAAAAAATAATTATTGTAAATTAAAGCACTAGGAATACAAACCTAGTGCTTTTTATTTTCACAGAAAGGAATGAATAAAATATGAACGAAATGAATAATACAAATGACCCTCTTGCATTTGTAAAAATGCTCAATGAAACACGCTCAAACGAACGTAGGCGGCGGCAAAGCGAGGAGAGGGCAAGTCTGAATAACGAATACATATCGGAAACGGTAGCCCTCAGAGAACGTGTGAGTGGTTATCAGAGAGAGAACAAGGTAATACAGAATATTGTATACGGCTGCGGAGCAATTCTTGTAGCTGTCGGAGCATTGTCTATTGGAGCACTGTTTGTGCTTTGTGTATAAAAGGAGGATTTTATTATGTCGAAATCAGTAAAACAGATCTTAGCAGAAAATACTAAAAGATTTTACGCAGAGAATTACAGCAAGGCGGTTGAGATACCGTTGTACAAAATCAGAATCTCGGAAGAAGAGCATCGCAATGCGTTAAAGAAAATAACTCTTGATGATAAGAAAACAATGGATAGGTTCATCAAACGTCTGAGTGATAAAAGTTGTTGTATAGTTCGAGCTGCTAATGATGGAAGATATGAACTTGTAAGCGGTTGGAGCGTAGTTGTGGCGAAGGCTATTCTGCTATATGAAAAGTATGGCAAAGATATTACAGCCGAAGAGTGCCTTAACTCAAACATAATGGTAAAATCTATCATTGTGGACGTTGATAGAAAAACATTTCGTAAGCGTATGTTAAAGCGCAGATCAAGAGCAGTCAAAACTACACTTAATACTGCTGATATAACGATACTTCCCGAATTTAAAAACACTCCACCGTCACAGTACAAGGTTGATCGTGCAATACAGTATTACGCAGAGCACGGAGTGTTTGATGAACCTGTTACTTGCCTTTCGGATCACACTTTGATTAACGGTTATTCGCGCTATGTAGCAGCTTTAGAACTGGGAGTCAATGAAGTACCGGCAAGAATTGTTCCGAATAAAAGGGAATAAGGAAAAATAAAAGAAATAAGGACTCGCCGAAGCAAGTCCTTATTAAGTTAGTTTGTGTTTTGTTTAAGGGAAATTAGCAAATAATAACTTCATTTTCATAGTCAAGATATTTTTGTTCGAGCAACTTGAAATTACAGCATACTTTGTTTAATGGATGATGTGGGTTGCACCCGATTCGGTAAACCTTTCTGGCTTTTTCGAGAATATCTTGTTCATGTGATTTACAGAATTGATACTCTTTTAGTAATAGATTGTAATAATTAACATTGTTTTTCATAATGTTGTTGAAGTCCATTTGCTTTAAATGATTGAGATTTGCAGGAAACATAAATGAGAATTTTATGGAAGATAAGACTCTGCCGTTGTGATCGGTAATTAAACAATTAGTTTGCTGTTTATCTTTCTTGGACGATATGGGAGCATAATAATTAAAGCCATTGATATGTAACACTATACCACAAACAAATTTGTTGTTAGTATGGTAAGAGATATTTGGAATCTGTCGATCATATTGTTGGAGATAAGCCGTGTAATTAGTGTCAACTTTATAAAATTCTATCATATTCTTCACCTTTATAATTCATAATATAAATAAGAGGTAGAGCCGAAACCCTACCTCTTATGGAATTAAAGCTCACATTTATGAGGTAGTGAAACACCTTGCATTAAAGCTCACATTTATGAGGTAGTGAAACACCTTGCATTACATAAATAAGTGTGAAAAGCTTTGTGTTTCTTTTCAATTATATTATAACACATAATATGGAAAAGTCAAGACTTTTATGATACAATTAACAAAAAGTTAACAATTGCATTGGCTTCATGATTTGTAATAAAATAAAGGCTGGTGTTGCCCAGCCTTTACTGAATGGTTATTTAGATGGGCGGCGTATCCATCATCTCAGGTACTCAGTATGAGTGTGTAGAGAGCCTTTTCTACCTTAAATAACAAAATTATAGTCATCTAGCCGAAACTAGATGACTCGAACGATAGCTGGATTTATATCTTGCGAATACCCTTCTATCAACATCGTCTATGAAGACGTATAAATAGTTGTGGCTAGACTTATTGACATCGCTCTTCCACAATAATATTATAGCACATTATGTCTGATATGTCAATAGTTTTGCAACATAATTAACAAAAAGTTCATATTTTTGATTATCGGCTTCGATAATCATTTATTAGATTATTGTTGGAATCAATAGTGCTTTGGTTATTTGATATACAAGTATTATAATAATCAATGCTACTTTGACTATTGGATATTAACTGAGTATATAAATCTAATGTTTGTTGGCAGGCATCTAAATTAGATTGAGCCTTTGCAATAGCTTTAGAATCTGGTTGTAGTGTCCAACCTCTAACACTATCGTAAACACGAACCATTGTGTTTTGAGCTTCTTCGAGTTGTTGCTTTGCGCTTTCAACATCGCTTTCTGCACTTGATTTATAGATTTCGTAAATGGAAATATTAGACTGCTCAGTATTTATTTCATTTTGATAAGTGTTGATCTCACTTTGCAGACGGCTATTTTCTTGTTCAAGTGCGCTAATTTCAGAACTGTAATCATATGCGGTAGTAGTTGTTGTGGCTGAGGTTTCAGTGGTTGTTGTGGTTGAAGTCGCAGAAGAGCTTGTAGTAATACTAGTTGCAGTAGTTGTAGTTGGAACTGTAGATATAATCGAACTGGTCGATGAGATTGTAGTAGCAGTGGTCACTAGAGCAGTTGTATTTATTACAGTAGTTTCAGTTTCACTACTAGATAATTTTGAGTCGGAACTGTTTGTTTTATTACCACAACCGGATAACATTAAGGATATTGCAAGTAAGGCAACGAATAGTTTTGTTTTGTTCATTTCAATTCCTCCATTTGGTTTAATCTAGAATTACTTCTAATAAAATATTAACATATTTTAGAGTTTAAATCAAGTTTTCGGGTATAAATGTAATAATTCGGAAACTAATTTTGTTGATTCACACAAGACTTCATACTAAATTTTGTGCAATATTTTATACGTTTTGCATTGACAATGTAACCCAAAAGGTGTATAATAGGTTACATAAAGGAGGTGTTCGTTTGAAACGAAGTATTGATATTCCTGACAATTTATATAAACGCCTGCAAGCTATGGCTGAAATAAAAGGTATCAGTGTAGCTGCGCTGATAAAATTGGCTTGTAGCGAATACTTGTCAAGGGAAGAGAAGAATTAAAACACCAAAACGGTATTGCTGATTTGAGCTATCCGTAACGAATTGTGTGTTGTTTTGATTTGAATGGAAAAATAAATAGACATAGGCTGAAATTTTGGTCGAGGACAGCCTATGTCTATGACAGACAAATACCTACTATACATTTGCAAGTGGGAGTAAGAAGTAAACAAACCAACAATGAAGGAAATGAACCAACAATTGTGAATAATAAATAGGTAGTGTCTAGTATGATTATATCATAAACAGACACTCTTGTCAAGCTTTATTTTCTGATAAGGGTGTCTTTTTATATACATTTGCAAATGTAAATCAGAAGTAATCGAACCAATAATTTAAAATGGAGGAATCAAAATGAACGATGTAATCAAAACATTCACAAACAACAATTTCGGAACGGTTAGAACTATTTGTCATGACGGTGAACCTTGGTTTGTGGGGAAAGATGTTGCTGCGATACTGGGGTATAAAAAGCCAACAAATGCTATTGCACAGCACGTTGATGAAGATGATGCCCTAAAACAGGGCATCACCGATAGCATAGGTAGAACGCAGGAAACAACACTTATCAACGAAAGCGGTCTATACAGTCTTATCATCTCCAGTAAGAAGCCCGAAGCGAAGGCTTTTAAGCGTTGGATAACGTCAAATGTACTGCCGACTATTCGTAAAACAGGCGGTTATGTGTCAAATGATGAGATGTTTATTGACACTTATCTTGCTAATGCAGACCCGCAAACTAAGGAATTGTTCAGGCTTAACCTCTCGACTATCCGACAGCTTAATAATAAGATCGAGCAGGATAAACCGCTTGTAGACTTTGCTAGTCAAATACAGACTTCGGAAGATTGTATTTCTATGAATGATATGGCGAAGTTGGCTGCGAAGAACGGTTTCAAGATCGGCAGAACAAGACTATTCAGCTTTTTGAGAGATAAGAAAGTCCTCGGTTGTATCGGCGGGCATAAGAATATGCCTTATCAGAGATATGTTGACACTCAGCCGTGGTTTCAGATCAAGGAAAGTTCATACATACAGAATGGTGAAGTAAAGCTTTCTCTTACACCAATGGTAACGCCAAAGGGGCAAGCGGGAATAATCAAATTGCTAAAGAAAGATAGTCTTGACGTAGCGTAATGGAGGTGCGAATATGGTAAATGTAAAAGAAGAATTGATACTTGATGATAAGAGCATTAGAGAAAAGTGTATAGAACGTACCGAGGTTCTTGATAAGGTAAAGAAGCTGTTGCTTATTCCTCAGATGGAGTGTATGACGATCAGACAAGTAGCTGAGTATTATGAGGTTGATTATAACACGGTAAAACTTTGTTATCAAAGAAATAAAGTTGAAGTAGATAATGATGGAGTTACGACCAAAACGCCAACAATTTTTAAAGAATTTTTTAAAGGTACAAGTTGTACCTTTAAAGATTTTGAACAACAACATGGTAAACTTATAGTTCAAATAGATGACAACACTCGTCTTGAAATTCCTAACCGTGGTATCAAGTGCTTCTCGAAACGAGCCATTCTTAGAATAGGTATGCTTTTGCGTGACAGTAAAATAGCGCAGGAAGTCAGAACACAGCTTTTAAATATCGTGGAACACACCGCAGAGGAAAAGCCTGAACTTGTTACGATGGATATAGATGAGGAACAGCGTTTGCAACTCAATATTGGCAAAGCTTTTGCAAGCGGTGATATGATGGAGTTGGCGGCAGCTACACAAGCATATAGTAATTTTCAGAAAAGACATATTCAGAAGTTGGAAACTGAAAACACAACGCTGAATAATGATAAGAAGCTGCTCACCGCAGAAATTCTCGATCTGTCTGATAGAAAAATGCTTTCAGCAGTAATCAGAAAACTGGCTTCAGTTCTCCATATGGATTATTCTATGGCTTGGGGTTGTCTGTACAAACAGCTCAACTATCGCTATGGCATAAACCTTAAAGCAAGAGGGAATAGAAAAAAGCCATATATTCAGTACGTTCGCAATGATGAATGGGATAAAGTCCAAAAGTGTATCGTTGCTCTGTTGGAGGATAACGGTATAAATGCAAGTGAGTTCATCAAAACTTGCAAACCAGCTAATCAAGTTCATAACAGAAAGGAATAAATATGAGTATAGTAAAGTTTAAAAATATGTTACGCGATTACGGTTTTACATATTACCGTCGTGCAAAAGGCTCTCATGTCATTTGGTGCAACGCAAATGGAGAACAGTTTGCGTTTTCCGATAATGGTAAAGACGTAAGGCGAGGTATAGTTTGGCAGTTTAGAAAGAAATATTGCTGATTTGAACAACGCCTTTATAATAGTATAAAATTTGCAGATACTATTGTTAGAGGTGTTGTTATGGAATATTTAAAAATAAACTACACAAATAACTTGTGGAAGCTAAGACAGCGAAAAGGTCTGAGTCTGCGGGAATTATCTGCACTGACAGGGATAAGCAAATCTACCCTGCATGGCTTTGAGCACGATAAAATTGATATTCGTGTGTCAACTTTGGTAATCCTAGCAAATTTTTTTAAGTGTGGTTTAGATAATATTATTAACAGAAAGGAGTGATTAAATGACAAATGTGCTTGTGCTGTTACAATATGATTTTGTAGTCACGAGCAATTTCATAAGGCTTGGTACAAGCACATTTGTTATAACAATTATACAAGTTATTGGTATTTGGATTGTGCAGAATACCAATTTTTAAGAATTGCTGTACCGTTATAACGGTATAAACAAACACAAACCAGAAAATATGTGATAAACTTGTGTACAAGGACATAGTTTAGATATAAAATCAACATATTTTACAAATGACTTTTGTAAAGAAAGGAAGATAGAACATTGATTAGTATCAACTCAGCCATGAAAAAAGATGATGAGAGTAATATAACCGTAACTGAACGAGGATATAATCAGCCCTTGTTATGGCTTAAACCTCAGTTTGATAAAGAACGAGAACTTATTGAGAAAAGAAGGAAAGTCCAACAACAGCGTATAGGCATGGATAGTTTTCCGATACACATTTATAATGCCATGTTGGGAGATCTCTGTGCTAATAACAAGTGGCGTGATGTTATGTACTTAACGTGTCAAGCTAATTGGGGTCTGCGCTGTGGTGATATGGTCAATATTCGTGTTCAAGATCTGTTTACTGAAAATTGCACCTTTAAGGACAAGTTTTATCTTATAGAGGAAAAGACAAAGGACACGAGGAAAACTAAACAGACAAGAATGTGTGTGAACAATGAATCTGTACGAATAGCAGTCACGCTCTTCCTCATGAATAATCGTGATAAACGTATGTATGATTATTTGTTCACGTCCGAGAGCAATAATAAGGTCTACGAAACTGTTGACGGAATAAATATTCAGAAACCGTTGACTCATACGGCACTTGAAAATGTCATTAAAGATACAGTTAGGTCATTCGGTATAAAGCTTATGAACGGAGTTGAAAAGAATGACGAGGGTCTAAAGCTGAATACTCATAGCTTGCGCAAGACTTTTGGCGAGGTGTTCAAATCGACCTCTGCTGAAATGCTTTCTAATGGTATGTTGGAAGCCGATGAACAAGCTTTTCAGATGGCACAGTTAGCGTTTGGTCATTCTTCTGCGAAGATTACCCAGCGTTATGTGGGGGCAGTTGATGAAATCATATATAATGTAGTCAATCAGATGAATATTGGAAAAGATATTTTGGAAAAATATTACAGAAAGGTAGTTGAAGAATTATGAATGAACAGGCTTTGTATAGTTTGTACAAAAGAGTGTGTCAAGAGCGAGATCGAAGAAGGGTAGGTGAGGTACATAATTTCTTGTCGGTAGATGATGAACTGCTAGATGAATGGTGCGTTCAAATTTTTGGACAGTTAAAGTCTAAAGGGAAAATTTAGTGATATTCACAGTTAAATTCACGAAATTTTCATAAACACATTGACAATTCCGAAATAATCGGATATAATAGAAGTAGGAAAACAAAGAACATTTGTTCGCATAAAAGTTAGGAGGGCTTATGCTTAAAAAAGTAGAAGATATTGAAAGAACAATTAAGATCAATATGGACAATGGGTATAATCACATATTTGTAGTGACAACGGCTCTCTCTCATGAGATCGTTCCTAAAACGTACATCGGCAATGGTTTGCGTGTTGGAAAAGACCCACATCAAACGTTCTATTCTCATAATCGTCACAAAGAGTTGATAGAGAATGATCTTTTGATAGAGCTTGACCCGACACATGAGATTGCTATCAGTGAGATAGCCGTACATATGGCTGCTGATATTAACATCGCAAGAGCTAGAAAAGGCAGAACAGATTGGTGTAGTCCTGCGTTGCGTAGTATTGACCATTCTAGTATTAGAAAATTTGTGTTTCAGTATGATTGCTTTACGATAAGCGTAGCTATGAAGCAAGGAAGTATACGGTGTAATCGTCCTTATAAGCAGCCTGTCGTTTTAGCAAAAGTAGTAAATTACGATTATACAAATTTAGATTTGAGTAGTTACGACCCAATCAGTGGAAATATGCTAATAGTATTTGACCTTTATAAAATGGGTACGTTTACTGATAACCAGCGCATGGAAGCTCAGATTATGTACAACTATTTACTGAATAGCGGCAGAAGTAAGGGAGATTTACGCAATTATACTGAACACTCTGCTACGCCTTATATAATGTATAATACGCGCGAAAACAAGTATTATATGGGGTTATATGCAATAGATGATGAGAGGTGTTTGAGTAAGCATCCGATAGCTAAACACAACCACGCGCTTACTCTAGGGGCGAAGTCTGTGTGTGAAAAGTGGCTGAATGATCTGAAAAGTAAAAAAATAATTGGAGTTATCGAGCATTTGATACTTCTGGGCGTAGATATTGGCAAGGTATATGTATATAGACAGTATCGAGATTAACAAAATGTTCATGAAATATTTACTGAAAATATGTATACAATACGGGGTTTTTGAATTATAATATAATCAAGGTAAAAAACCTTGTATCAGAAAACGAGGGGACACATAGACACACATACTAAAAGGAAGGAGGAGCGTCTATGAACTCAGCAATTTCATCATTCAATTACCAAAGCAATCCAAACGTGATGTGTTATCGGGAAATCAGACGAGGAGATTTATTCTTCGCAAAGCTGCCGAAAGGATTTGGTGGTTCAGTACAAGAAGGAGAAAGACCCGTTCTTGTTATTCAGAATAATCTGGGTAATAGACATTCTCCTACACTTATAGTATCTCCGTTGACTTCGCAGGAGAAAAAGGCATTACCTACTCATGTGGAAGTTAAGCAGGAAGAAGGTCTTAAAAAGACAAGCACTGTTCTTTGTGAGCAGATACAGACTATTGGCAAAGATAGGCTTTTAAAATATATAGGCAGTCTTTCTAAAGCTACTATGGATAAAATCACACAAGCATTGATTACCTCTATTGGTCAAAACTAAAATTCATTTCTGTTTGACTTTACCTAAAATTTGTGATATAATACATACAATAAACAACAACTCAAAAAATGAAGGAGTATGTATTATGTCAATAGAGAAATATATCACAAAAATAGAATTAGAGTCAAAAGTGGAAGATTATGTAAACGCATTAAATGTTATAGATACAACTAAAAAGACAATACAAGGAACACTTCGTTCTTTTACAAACCAATATAATGAGCAAGAGTCGTTGGAGGTAAATATAGCTGTATTTTTACAGAATTTTGTTACTATATCTTCATTTGAAACAGCAAAAAACAGATTGAGAAAATTTATAAAATCTGTTCATTTAGATGTGGACATAGATAATTTGGGAATAGAATTTATCCCACTATATGTTACCATTGAAGATATTCAAAGCAAGTTTGCAAAAATCGAGAATGAAAAACTTTGGCTAACTGACAACATACTATCAGAACAATATCAAATGTTAAAAATGTATGTGTATTTGCTTTGGATAGGAGTTCCTAAAAAACATATATTTGATTTAAAAAGACGAGATTACGATGTTGCCGATAAAATCTTAACTGATAATGATAAAAAATTCTTTTTAAGGTCAATCTATTACAGCGATGTTTGCGATTTATTACATGGGGAATTGCAAAAAAACATTAAAAATTATTCTTTTGTAGTTATGGATAAGTTGAGTGTGTATTGCATAGTCCCAGATTATGAGTTTACTGATTCCGATTTAGACAAAACAATTATAGATTTGCAAAATTGCAAATTTGATAGTCCATCGTATTTTTTAGATAGGCTGACAAAAAAGTATGTATATTCGAGTAAAATAATCACGAAATCGGGAGCAATGCAACGTATTTCTACTTGGGAAAAAGTCAACAATAGATCGGCTATACCATCTATAATGAGCGTTGTAATGAATGAAGCGAACATATTTGGCTCAGAACGAGTTATGTATATTGACTATTTGCAATATAAGAAAACTCTATAATGTTAATGATTAGGTGATGTTCACGCATTGCCTATCATTAAACAATATATGTTGCTAATTCTTTTCAAAATTGTTTTTTCTGAGGAATTAGCACAAGCTACTGTATTCCAATTGGCAGAGAAAGCGGCTTTAAAATCCGTGAAGTGTGGGTTCGATTCCCATCAGTAGCATACGCTGTTGTGGTGAAATGGCAGACACGGCAGACTCAAAATCTGTTGCCAGTAATGACGTGCGGGTTCAAATCCCGCCAGCAGCACTTTGTGTAAGGTTATTCCTTATGCAATATTGATGATTATATATGTGTCTGTGGGAGAAATGGCAACTTTCGCAGATATGCAACTTTAGCTCAGATGGTAGAGCACCTGACTTTTAATCAGGATGTCATGGGTTCAAGTCCCATAAGTTGCACTTAAAGTTGTCCAAACACAATCTTTTCACAAACTTTTTTCATTCATTTTAGTACGATCCTTTCTATAAAAAGTTTGCACAACTTATATTGGCGAGTAGACCAATTGGTAGAGTCACCAAACTTTGACTTTGGGTGGTGAAGGTTCGAGTCCTTCCTCGTCAGCTAATACATATTTACGAAAAGGAATGATGTAAATTGCGGTAAAATAAAATGAGATACCCCTAGCTTTGGTCGGTCAAGGGTATCTCGTGTGACTTATGATACACCAAAGGTGTATTTCATCTTACTTATTATAGCATGAAATAGCGCCTTTGTCAAGTCTTAAATTAAATTTTTTGGACTTACAACGGCGTTATTTTTACATATTGAGAGGTAAAAATAAACTAAAAAGAAAGGAAATGTATTATGCTTTTAGCGGTACTAATTTCAGCGGCGGTGCTAGGTGCTTTAATGTGGGTACTGTGTGCTATAAATTCTGAACCTATGGTGTGGGAAGTTGAGGAAGGTGGTAATAATAATGAAGAAATATAATTGTAACAACACGCTGGAATACGCACATGAGTTTCGTCGTATGTGCAAAACATTTCGTAGCTCTCGCGGACAAAAGATTTGTAAGGGCTGTCCGCTTTCTGAACTGCCATGCGATATATTAAGTGTTGCCTCCGAACACATCAGGCGCGTACAGATATGGTCAGATGCTCACTCAGAGATCACGCTGACGGACAAGCAGGTCGCGATCTTCAAGGCACTTGACCTGATAGGATTCAGATACATTGCAAAGGACAGCAACGGCGCGGTATACGCATTCACCGAACGCCCCAGGAAAGGGTTTGAAGCGTGGGGCAGAAATGGCGAATACTTCAACCTGAAATCGAAATACCTTAGGGCGGGAGTTTTCGACGCTATTTCGTCGCTAGTTGATTGGAGCGACACAGAGCCGCTTTGCATAGCTGAAGCGTTGGAGCAAGTGGAGGCGAACCCATGAAAAAATACAACTGTAATAACACGCTGGAATATGTGCATGAAATAGCCCGTATGTGTAAAGCATTTACACTCTGCGAGGGTTGTCCGCTTACTAAGAAGTCATGCGATACATTCCACATCACCTCCGAGCACGTTAAGCTTGTGCAGGAGTGGTCGGATACACACCCCGAGATCACGCTTACTGAAACGCAGGTCGAGATATTGAAAGCACTGAATCTGCTCGGGTTCAGCTACATCGCAAAGGATAAGGACGGCAGGACATGGGTGTATTCCAGGTGCCCAGTAAAAGGCTCTCGAGCGTGGGATGCGCAAGGTGAATATCATTGCGCTATGCATCTTGGAGTAAAAGTTGCTTCCACCGCGCCTACGCTCGTCAGTTGGGAAGACAAAGAGCCATTGGATATTGATGTGGTTCTCAAAAATAATCAGTAATAATGGTTACTGTTCACATACATTTACATATATCAAGTGCCGAAAAATGGCATTAAAATAAACGTTTTATTATGGAGAAAGGATGTGTTTATTTGGCAAGTCGAAATTATAAAGTCGGCGAACTTTACATGGTCACTGATAGTATGGGTGAATCAGCAGGTTTTCGTGGGAATATAATCATGATAACTAACGCTGGTTCAGGATTATACCATCGTCCAGAATATATTATAGTTGTCGATCACAGTCATGAACATAACGGAGAACATGGTTATTTAAATTTGGGCAGTCGCTTTGAAAAGGGTCTTATTAAACTCAATCCTAAAGAGCTGTTCCCCGAAAAGGAAATATCAATCACGTTTCATGACAAGACTACTGTTGCAAAACTAAAAGAATATGGTAAGGTCGTTAAAACTGGTGTGGTAAAATGTCATCCGGAAGATAGATACGATGCGTTGTATGGTGCTTGTTGTGCAGTAGGAAGAGTATTTAACGAAGAAGTAGATGTCCCTAAAACTTATACTGCTAGGGAAGCTGTAGGTCTGATATTGACTGTATATTATAGTAAAGTAAGAGGGAATATCTGGTGTGGTATAACTGGATTGTCAGAAGAAATAGTGGATAAAGCGCTTAATATAATTATGGAAGAGTTCATGAAAGAATATCAGTAATTATAACAAGTCAATTACCACGCATCTAAAGGTAATGGGTTTCCTTGCTAAGTATTTATGAAAGAAGGCGTGATAAGGTGGTGTGATTTTTCATCATGCAAATGGTAATTTTATTACACGTTTGCATGAATGCTCTGCTGAAATTGTGATAGACAGATGAAAAAGAAACGATAGAAAAATGAAAAAAATTATTTTGAAAGGAAATAACGATAAATGGTAAGTAACACGTTTGAGTTTGTTGGAAATATTGTACCTTGTAAGGAAACTGAGAAATTCCACCCTTATGAAACAGCAAAGTTCCCTAATAGTGACTGGGGTAAGAAATCAATCAAGTTTAATATGGTGTGTGGTAATAATCGGCATTTGGTAGAATCGTCTGCACTGTTTAATATTGTAGCCCCAAATCAAATGAAAATTTATACATATAGTAAGGGTAGTATTAACGCTGACGGCACAAGAGTTAAGGGCGAAAAGCTTCAGATCAATTTTAATGATCGCCATAAGACCGATGTAATTGCCAATGTCGCGGAATACAAGAAGTTTATAGTTGATACAGAAATACCATTTAGAAGAAAGAAACTTGAAACTGCCATTGATAAGTTTAAGGAAGGTACTGTTACTGATGATGTAATGGAGGAGCTAGGAGTTCATTCACTCGAAGAGTGTGAAAAGGCGTATGAAGAAAGTAACTCAAAACGTCATGAGTTTATTTCGGAATATGATTTTGTCGATTATCTTAATCTCTTTGTAAATAATGAAGAATTTAAGAAGATGAAGTTTAAGATTATTGGTAGTTACGATTTGGAGTATGACACGAAAAATGATAGATGGTATCGCCATCTAAATGTGCACAAGATATATAGACAGCCCGATGATGCTGAGATCGTTTCTCATGTTACTTTTGGTGTGGTGTTCGGCAGGGAGTGTATAGACAAGAGTAATTTTGATGAAACGAAGAAGGCACACGCTGATATTTATATATCGCAGTATATACAGAAGTTCCATGCACCATTCTTTTCTCCGCTAAGACTTACGATTGATGGCAATGGCGATGATAAATCTTATAAGAAAGCTTGCGGCTTTATGAAGATACTTGATTTTCCCGACACTTGTGATTGTGATTATCGTGAAGTTGGTCTTGTTTGCAAACTTCTTAATGGTGCGCAGGAAGTCGAACTTACTGAGGATATGCTTACAGATGAACAGCGTGAGAACATTGAATTTGGACTGACAACGCTTGAAGATATTAAGAGGGAACTGGGTAAGCCTGTGTACGGTGATAGGGTTACTGATATTGTAATTGAAAAGCTTGTTAAGGGTTATTCTAAGGGTGCACAAGAAACTGCATTTACTGAAAAGGATTTCGGCAAGCCGCATGACAAAGATATTGCCAACGATGATTTAGATGATGAAGATAATATTTTTGATGAAGATATAGATATATAAATATAATAAGGAGATTACAAAAATATGGCAAGAAAAGCAGGAAGAATAAATCAGCTTAGTACAAAATTTGAAGATTACTCTTATTTTATCAATGGTGTCGCGGGCGTAGGCAAAACTACCCTTGCTTATGAAATTGGCAAATATATTACAGGTAGTAATGAGGGAACGATGATTATCACCTGTGGTCGTGAGCCTGCACCAAAACACATAAATGGAGCTTTCTATGATGTTGCACCAACATTTAAAGATTTCGTTTCACTTGTTAAAGAACTGACCACTAATAGAGCAGAATATCCGCACACAAAATTCATTGCGATTGATTCGGCTGATGAGTTTGTTAGAATTGCAGAAGCTTATGTTGTAAAAGAATGGAACGATAGTATAGAGCCGACAGATAAAGATGCTAAAAGAAAATTTGCAAAGAGTATAAAACAGGCGTATGGAGGTTTTCAGGCTGGAGAAAAAAGGGTAAAAGATTTGCTCGTTACATATCTTGGCAAACTAGAAGATGCAGGCTACAAGTTTATAGAAATAGGTCATACAAAGACTAAAACAACAGAAGATATTTTTTCCGGCGTAAGCTATGAACAGATCACTTGTAATCTTGATAATCAGTATTATAATACGCTTAAAGACAAAGTAAATCTTGTTGCTACTTGCTATCTTGAAAAGACTATTGTAGATGTTAAAGAGAAAAAGAACGCATTTACAAAGGAAATGGATAAGATAGGTAATCTTACAGAAGAGAAGAGAGTTATTGTATTTAGAGATGACAATATGGCTATTGATACTAAGTCACATTTTAAGTATATCACGCCAAAGGTCGAGTTCAGTACAGAAAATTTTATTAAGGCAGTAGAAGAAGCCCTTACAAAGCAAGCATCAGAAGATGGATTGGATATAACTAAAGATACTGTTAGAACAGGTATTGAAAAATCAATTGACACTTCTTTAGAAGCAGAAGATATTGATGATGTAATCGAAGAAACTTCTGATGATACTATTGACAAGGATGAGCTTATGAAAGAGATCAGGGCTGCATTTAAGAACGCGGATAAGGATATTAAGCTTAGGGTCAAGAATTATCTTACAGAAAATGCAGATGGTAAGCTTAGCAATAACCTTACAATTGAACAGTTACTTGAGATAAAGGATATTCTTTGATGATGATAAAATATGTGATTAAGGGCGGCAAATCCCCGCCCTTAAAGGAGGGGTAATTATAAAACCCAAATGTAGATATTGTGGTAAAGAGATTAACAGAACGGATTCTTACAAAATTGTTGTAAAAAATAAAAATATATATTTTTGCTCAGAAGATGAGTATAAAGCTGCAAAGGAGAGAGCAGCTTATAAAAAAGCATTATTACGACTTATTTATGATATTACAGGGATAAGCAGCGGTGGACTTTTGAATAAAGAGATACAAAGCTGGCTTTTAATAGCTAATTACAAAACCATTGTTTCTTATCTTAATGACAATAAGTCATTTTTGGTGAATATTATAAGTAAAAAAGATTTTAATAATGATTTTGGTAAAATAAAGTATTTCTCCGCAATTATTAAAAACAATATAATTACATATAAACCAATAAAAGAAAAGATTGTTAAAACAGAAATAGAATGTTATGAGAATAAGTATAGAGCAAAAAGAAGAAGGAAATGTTTAAATGATTATAAAGGCGGTGAATAGATCTGAGTAAATTCCTCGCTGGTGTTACAGAAAAATATCCGTCAGAATTACTTGACGGCAGATTAACCGTAGAAGGAAATGTAATAGGTGCTTTATATAAAGACCCATTGCTAATTGATGAATGCGATTTTAAATCAACAGATTTTATAACAAAAGATGGTGTGTTCTATTTTTCATTAGCAAAACAGTTACGAAAACAAGGGTACACGGTTTTTGACGAAGTGTCAATTTTATCTTCTATTTCAGAGAATATTCTTGAAGCCTTCCAAGAGCGCGGAGGATTTGAAAGTATAAAAAACCTAACATCTATTGTAAATGATAAGAACGCAGATATATACATAGATAATCTTTACCGGGAGAATATAATACTTCGGCTTTATAGTGATGGTTTTAATTTATTCACCGAAGTTGATTGGGATGGCAAAAAGAAAAGACCGCTTGATATTTTTAGAAAAATGTCAAGTGAAAATATTACAGACTGGTATGAAGCTAAGATATGCGATTATGAAAAGGGCAAATCAAGTGCAGTTCTTGAAGAAGAAATGCTTGATTTCGATGACGAATTTATTGAAAGTTGTGAGCTAGGAGAAGAAAATGGCACGCCTTTTGAAATTGCGGGGACTGATGTAAATGGTGAAGATATAAATTGCTATCCATTTTTGAGCCGTCAAATATCTGGACTTATTCATGGTACAATGTCAATGATCGGTGGTTTTTCAAGTGCAGGAAAGTCAACATGGCTAATTGGTTTAATTATGGGGCTTCTTTCGAGCGGTGAAAAAGTTATCATCATTTCAAATGAAGAAAACATTAAGAAATATAAGATTAAGTTTATGATTTGGCTTTTGGCAAAACGTAATAGATTTTATGGCTTGACTAAAAAGAAGATGATGGCAGGTAGTTTGTCTGTTGAAGATAAGAAACAGCTAAAATATGTTCAGAAGTATTGGCGTGATAACTATAAGAACAAGTTAAAACTTGTGACGATAAACGATTCAGATTTTAGGATTGCCAAAAAGAAAATTCGTGAAGCAGCTATTAAGTGGGGAGCTTCGGCATTTGTTGTTGATACTTTTAAAATCCAAATGTCTGATATGGAGAGTACTAGACAGGATCTTGCATTGGTGCGTGACAGCCGAGATTTACAAAAGTTAGCTGCTAAATATGATATGATAGGTTTGGCGGCTGTACAGCTCGCAGAAAGAGAACGCGCAAGATTGTTTCTTGATAGTTCTGTTCTTTCAAATTCAAAGCAAATTAAAGAAATACTCGAGAATTTGTTTTTAATGCGACCAGTTTTTAGCGAAGAGATTGACCCCCAGAGTAAACGTTATTGTAGACCATTTCAATACAAAAAAGTAAATGATAAATGGGTTGAAGAGGAATACACGCCCGACATTTCAGCGACATGGAGAATGTTGTTTGTTGAGAAAAATCGCAATGGTAATAATACATCTGATACAGGCATAGCATACCTCCTAAAGTTTGCAGGAGATTTTGCGGTCTTTCGTGAAACAGCTATGTGCAGACCAAGGCATGGCAAACTTGAATAAGGTGGGTGTGGGTATTGCTAAAAGAAGTAAAGCAAGCACTTTTAAAACAACCGCAATCAATTGTTAATCTTCTTGAACACTATGGATTTGCAAACATACATATAAGAAATAATGAGATACGTTGTGCAATAGCAGAAGGACACAACTCTTCTGCTATTTGTATAAGGTTAGAGAAGAACGATGGACTATATGTTACAGATTTTGTGAGAAATACTTGTGACGATAATGGGCATAATTATGACTTGATCGGGTTTATTATTAACGTAAAGGGAGCTACTTTTACTTCTGTGCTAATGGATATTAAAGCTGAGTTGGGTATAGCTGATTTTTATAGATTTGATGTAAAGAAGAGCATTTTTGGTGGCTTTTATGAACACATAAAAACAGGTGATACACAATTAGCAGTTAGAACGTATTCTGATGATATTTTGAAAGACTATTTTAATGTATATGCTAGAAGTTTTCTTTTAGATCATATCGCACCAGATATACAAGATAAATTCCAAATTGGCTATGACATTGTAAGTCAACGAATTACTATTCCTATTCGCAACCAATATGGAGAGTTGATCGGAGTTAAAGGACGTGCTACATGGAATGTAGGCGAAGATGAACCTAAATATTTGTATATTATTCCATGTCCAATGTCAACTACCTTATACGGATATTGTCAGAATTACGAGCATTTACAGCAAGCAAATACGATATACATCGGAGAAAGTGAAAAATTTGTTATGCAAGCGAGTTCATATGGGTTGTATAATTGCGTTGCCTTGGGAAGTAATTCGCTTAGTACAGCTCAATGTAAATTATTGCTTGAACTTCACCCTAAAAAGATCGTCTTTATGCTTGATAAAGGATTGAGCGAAGAGAACACAAGGATAAACGCTAAGAAATTATCAATGTTTACAAGAATGGCTGATGTAAAAATTTATTGGTGGGATTGGAAAATCAATATTGATCTCCCCGACAAAGCTAGTCCAAGTGATTTCGGAAAAGAAGAGATACAATGGATAATTGAGAACGAAATTGAGGAGGTGGTTCTTTGAAAAAGGTGTTAAGAGCTATGTATAATGGGTGTCATTTGTCTTCAAGGAAAATTGTAGATAAAATATTTCAAGATAGAAATATTGTTAAAATCTATGATTTCCTATATCCTACCGAAGATAGTCTGTTACCTTATACAGCCTTGAAAAATATTGAGGAAGCGTTCCAAATTGTTGATGATGGGATTACCAATGACAAATCTTACCTTATTATAGCTGATACTGATATTGATGGTTGTACTGCTGGTGCAGTCATGTATAAGTATTTAAAACAGCATACTGATAAAGTCAATATTTATATCAATGAGGGTAAAAAGCATGGCATTTCAGATTTTGCGGCGGGCGATTTTGACTCGGACATAATCATTATTGTTGATAGTATTGATAGGAGCGAATGTTATGACCGTTTTAAAGGTAGAAAAGTAATCATTCTCGATCACCATATAATACCTGATAATTTCTGTGCAGATGTTACATTAGTATCTTCTGCGAATGATTATCCGAATCCTCAGCTTTCTGGCGCAGGAGTTGTATGGAAATTCTGCAAGTATTGTGATGAAATGTACTTAACCGATTATGCAGACGAACTTACTGACCTCGCAGCCTGTGGCATTATAGCTGATATGTGTGACGTGTCAGTACCAGAAAATAGATATATTTGTTTGAGTGGTTTTAATAATTTACATAATAAAGGTATTAAAAAAGTTGTTGGTGGTTATAAGTTTAATAGTCAAGCTGTTTCTTTTAGCATCGCACCATTAGTTAATGCTGCCAATCGTCTTAATAGAAATGAATTGGCATTGAATTTATTTCTATTAAATGATGACAAAGAGATAAAAGACGTAGTTAAGCAGCTTAAACAACTTAAAGAGAAGCAAAATGAAATCGTATCAAACTTACTACCGATGTGTCAAGAGCAAGCAAAAACTCAGACTAACGATAAAGTAATGATTTTTATTCCTAATAATCAATCTAATACAAGTCTTTCTGGACTCATGGCAAACAAATTTGCCGATATGTATAAAAGACCAGTGCTTGTTCTTAATGATGAAGGGGATAAATATTGCGGCTCTGGAAGAGGTTACGCAACTGAAAATTTTAAAGAGATAACCGAAAAAACTAATTTGATATGCGGTGGTGGGGGACATGAAAATGCTTTTGGTTTGAAAATTTATAAAGATCAGTTTTCTGAGTTCCGACAAAGGTTAAATAGTCTACTTGTTAATTATGATTTTAAAATTGAAACTATTGCAGATGTTGAACTACCTATTCAACAGATTAACAACGAACTGATTGATTCGTTTAAAAAAGTGAATTTCATTAGTGGTGAAGGCTTCCCGCCGTTAATGGTTATGATAACCAACATCACTAATTATACAGTAGGCAGTATGAGTAATGGTAAGCATTTAAAAATTATGGCAGGAGATTTAGCACTGATAAAATGGAATTTTACGGGTGATTATAATGAATTTGATGGCAGACCAATAACTGTAATTGGGGAATTAAACAGCAGTTTTTTTGGACGTGTTTTTACGAAACAATTGATTATAAGAGATTATGAGGTGGGTTTATGATATATGAATAGCTTTGTGCATTTGCATTTACATAGTATGGACTCAAACCCTTATAGCGGACTTAGTGTTGATTCGATTACACCTTTTCAAGCATATATTGATCGTGCCAAAGAATGTGGAATGAAAGCTATTGCCTTTACAGAGCATGGAGCTGTTCTTCATAATATTGCCAAAAGACAGTATTGTGAAAGGGCTGGAGTTAAACTAATCAATGCAGAAGAGTTTTATGTTACTGAGTCAATAACCAAAGATAAATTAGTTAGAGATAATTATCATTGTTGTTTATTCGCTAAAAACTATGAAGGAGTGAGAGAATTAAATCGTCTTTCTTCAATTTCAATGAACAGAGATGACGGGCATTTTTACTATAACCCTCGTATAACACTTGATGAACTCATAAATACTTCTGATAATATCCTTATTTCTACTGCTTGTGTCGGTGGAATATTGTGCAAGGGAACTGACAGCGTTAAAAAGAAATTTCTCAATTTCATTGTTAGAAACAAGAACCGCGTATGGCTTGAAATACAGCCGCATAATTTTGATAGACAGATAGAATACAATAAATATCTTTTAGAATTATCACAAAAACATAATCTAAAAATGATTGCCACAAATGATGTTCATGCGTTGGATAAGAACGCTATGGAAGGACGAGCGATTGAGCAAAAGGCACATAAGATTATTTTTCACGATGAGGATAATTGTGATCTGACATGGAAAACATACGATGAAATGGTACAGGCTTTCGCAGAGCAGAATTGTTTGCCGGCAGATGTGTATAAAAATGCTCTTGAAGAAACAGGTCGATTGGCTAATTTGATTGAGTCTTATGGACTTGATTACAGCAAAAAGTACCCTAGGTATAAAAATGCAGAAGTTATATTTAAAAAACGTGTGTTGTCGGGGGTAAAAGAAAGGGGCATAGACAAACTCCCTAATTATAAATCCGAATATATCCCACGCATTAGAGAAGAGTTTAAAACTTATAAACATAACGATGCTATTGATTTTATGTTGCTAGATTCCGATTATAAAAATTGGCTTAGAGAAAACAATATGCACTATGGTGTGTCAAGAGGTAGTGTGTCAGGAAGTCTAATAGCGTATTTATTACACAATACTGATGTTGATAGCGTTAAGTATAAGTTGAATTTTTCAAGATTTATGAACACCGAGAGAGTAAGTCTTGCAGACATTGACACAGATATTTATGCTGATGATAGATATAAAGTAAGAGAGTATCTATTTAATCAAAAGGAACTATATTGTTGTAACATAGTTACATTTAATACAATTCAAATGCGAGCTGCGATTAAAGATGTTGCACGAGCGTTGAGTATGACAGCAGATGAAGCGCAGTTGATTAGCAATCAAGTTTATGCAGATGATAATGGAAAGGACTGTATCTCAGAAGAGGTTCGTAACAAATATCCAGATTTGTTCAAATATGTGGATTTGGTTATTGGTACTATTACTTCGTTGGGCAGACACGCTGCGGGTATTGTATGTAGTCCAACAGATACCACATATGACTTCGGTACGCTAACTATTGAATCTGATCCTCGACCAGTCAGCCAAATTGATATGCACGAGATTGATTCACTTAATTATGTCAAGCTTGATCTACTGGGGCTCAATGCAATTGGACTCATAGACAAAGCTTGTAAGTTAGCTGGGATAGAGTATCTGACCCCAGATATGGTTGATTTTTCTGACGAAAATGTTATTAAATCAATTGCGCAGGACACTACTCTTATTTTTCAGTTTGAAAGTGGTTATGCGAGTGAGTCTTTGAAAAAAACTTTAAGCACACAAACATTGGATAATATCAGAAAACAAAATAAGAATATTTCCTATTTAGATATTATGGCTATGGTTAATGGAGCGATTAGACCCGCAGGAGAATCATATCGAGATCAGCTTTTTCGTGGTGAATACAAGGATAACGGCAATGTGGCATTGAATGACTTCCTTAAACCTACGCTAGGTTTTCTTGTTTACCAAGAACAAATAATTGACTTCTTGCATGAATTTTGTGGTTTCACAATGGGACAAGCAGATGTGGTAAGACGGCATTTCTCAAAGAAAACTGGCACAGAAAATGACATACCTATTATAAAAAATGGTGGTTATATGGTTGATGTTCATGGCAATCGTGACAGCCGCTATATTAAAGGTTTTATATCAACATCACAAGAAAAATATGGAATGAATCAATCCGAAGCCGAAAAAGTTATTGTTGATTTTTTGCAAGTTATTCAAGATGCGAGTAATTATCTGTTTTCGCGTAACCATTCTATACCATATTCTATGATTGGCTACTTCATTGGCTATTTAAAATACTATTATAAAATTGAGCTATTGACGGCGGCGCTTAACGTTTATGCAGATAATGATGATAAGATTGCAAATATTAAAGCCTATATTAAGGCACAAGGCATACAAATCAAAGGTGTGCGTTTTGGTAAATCTAAAGCTGATTATTTCATGGATAAGCAGACGAATGTGATCTATCAGGGCATTGCTTCGGTTAAAACTTGTGGAAATAAAATGGCAGAAGAATTATATCAGCTATCTCAAAACCATTATGATGATTTTGTTGAACTGTTGCACGATATAAAGGATAAAACTTCTGTAAATACAGCACAGCTTGTTGCTTTGATTAAACTTGATTTTTTTGTTGAATTTGGTAAAAGTCAAAGATTATTAGATATTGTTGCTTTATTAGAAAAGCTAGGAAAGAGAAAACAAATTAACAAAGCAGATCTTTCGCAATATAACATTACTGACGTTGAAGTATTCAAAAAATATGTAGGCGCGGAAACAACAAAGCAGTATCGCAATCTAGATATGGAGGGGTATATTGCTGAGATAATACCGACAATTCCAAATAAAAATATTAGTTTAGGAGAAAGATTAAGAGTCCAAAAAGAGTATTTAGGTTCACTGACTTACATCAATCCCAAAGCAGTTGGCTATGGTTATGTTATCAATATTGATACGAAATATAGTCCACGAATTTCTTTGTATAAACTAGATACCGGAGTAATCGTTCAGATAAAAATGAAAGCAAAAGACTATTCTATCGCTCCGATAAGTGTGGGGAATATAATCAAATACACTACTAAAGAACAAAACAAATGTCGCAAGGTAAATGGTAAATGGCAAAAAAGTTTAGAGGAATTTGAGGATTGGTTTGCTACATACAGCATTAAAAATGTATAAAACGTCATATGTAAACATTCTGTTAATTCTTAATAAATAGCCGTTTTATATCTTGACAATACAAGGTATTTGAATTATAATATAAATAGAATACAAAACCTTGTATTGAAATAAAAGAAGGTGAAATACAAGAATGTGGAAGCAAATTAAGAGTTGGTTTGCAAAAATAAAAGATTTTGTAAAGTACAAGAGATAGGAGTAGTTATCATGAAAGAAATGGTCTATAAAAATCATATAGAGAAAGGATAACACATGAACTTAATAGATGTATATTTGACAGGTGGTAAATCTATATTCAGCGGAAAAGAAAGTCCATTGGAAACTCATGAAGTTTATTGCGATAACTGTGACAACTGTTCTTTATATAAGAATAAGCAATGTTTGAATCATTGCCCACCTTTTATTTCGCCACATTGTAAATTAGGAAGTGTTGTTAAAACTAAAGGCTATACTAGCAGAGCCCAAAAATATAGTACTTTTAAAAGTAAATACACTTCTAATGATAAATATAATTGTCTAACTTATCCGAACACTAATAATTTAGCTATTATAGGTGACACAGTTTTTATTTATTTAATATATGCTAAAGTAGAATTAAATAAAGAAACAAATAATTACTATACAACTAGGTCTAATTATATTTGTGAAAGTAGCTATGTGCCTATGGATAAATTTAATACAGACCTTATTTATAATATTGCTACATTTAAGCCTGAAGCGTTACTAGGTGGAGTTATCCCAACTTATAAAGCTAAAATAATTCCTGATTTTCTACTGTCTTTAAGTAAGTTAATGCCTGCTATCTATAATGAATTTATTACTAAATATCCTGAATGGAATTTAGCTCCTAATTATATTGGAAAAGTAGCTTATGTCAATTCACTAAAAGCAGGTACTAAATTTATTGAACATAATACACAATGGCTTTACGATGGAGAATATGTAATAAGTGAGAATATAGATTTAGGATTGTCAACCCCTTGGTGGCAACATGATTCGGAAAACATCGTTAAAATAAAAGTAAATGATAAAATGACTATAACTATAAATGATAGTTCTATTGTAGATGAAAATACTAAATTTAAATAATAATTATGTTTAAATAGATGGATTATGGTATTTTCAATATGGTATATGGTGTTACTGTTACGACTTTTTCAGAATAATAATTGTACTAAAGATTACTGTTTATTCTTCGGAAATATTTGAAGAAGTTAAGGACGTTATAGAGCAGCTTATAAAAAGTTGATTTGAAAATTAGGAAATAAGAAAGGGAGTACATAACGAATGAGAATAGTTACAAATACCAACACAGGAAAAATTGTATCTGATACAGATTTGTGTCTTGAATACCTTTACGTGGGAGATTATGGGAAAGAAAACAATATTAAAGCTGATTTTCTTGGGTACACAAAGCGTATAGACAAAGTTAAACATAAGCCTGTTGATATTACAGACAAGCTGGTTGTTACAGTTTCTAGCCAGAAAGGTTGCCCTATGAATTGTAACTTCTGTGATTGCCCAAAACTTGGGTTTCATGGAAACGCAAGTACGATAGAACTTGTATCAGAAATTACAACAGGAATTGCTCTCTCAGGCATTAAACATGGTGAGCGTCTTAATGTGCATTATGCTCGTATGGGCGAGCCAACATTTAATCCAAACGTTATTACATCTGCCAAGATCATTTTTCAAATAGTAAAAGACAGTAATGCAGATATTTCATTCAATACATATCACCCTGTTGTTTCCACCATGATGCCAAAGTCAAACAAAAACCTTGCAAAGTTCTTGCACGATTGGATTGATACAGGATTTATTTATGGTGGTGAAGATGGTTTTGGTTTACAGTTTTCCATTAATACACTTGACGAAGAAGAACGTAATAAGATGTTCCGTAATAAGTCTCTTTCGTTACAGGAAATAAGTGACATTATTAAGTCACTTCCAATGCCGAAGAAACGCAAATACACATTAAACTTTGCGGTTACTTCTAAGTGCAACCTTGACGTTGACCTTATGAACAAGTATTTCAACAAAGAAAAATGTATTGTAAAGATTACACCTATTCACGAAACAGTAGAAGCAGTTAATGAAGGATATGAAATTGTTAAGGATTTTGATGTTTATGAAAAATTTGAACAACCTCTTGTAAAAGATGGTTGGGACGTTATTGTCTTTGTACCGAGCAAAGAAGAAGATGCTGATCGTATTACTTGTGGTAATTCATTAATTGCTCTTGCAAATAAATAGAGTAAATGAGAAAGGGAGTACATTAAATGACTGAACAAAAATTTAAAGTAGGAGACGGAATAAAAGTTTTAGATCTCACAGGAATAATTGTTAATGAAAGAAAAATTGAGGATAACTCTATTGAATATCTTGTAAGAGTTGAAGGTAACACTGGTGGTAGCATGTATACTTGGGTATCTCAAAGTTCACTCAAGTCAAGGATAACAGACGAGCAGAAAACTATTTTGGAAGGACTCTATTTGTTGGGTTATAGGTATTTGGCTTGTGACAAAAATTTTAGTATTTCAGATTCATTGTGGGTATATACAACAATTCCTTATAAAAACGATTTGGAAAAATGGGACAGCTATGATGGTAATTATCTTTGTGTTGATAACATAATATCCCCAAATATTTTAAACAATCTTTGTTCTTGGGAAGATGAAAAGCCGACTTCAATAGCTTGGCTGTTAGGTAAGAAAGATAAGAATGAGTAATATAAAAGTTTTCTTTTATTGAGGTAAACATGAAATGCTTATAATATCACAAGATAGAACTCAAATAATAAATACAAATACATTGGTGTCAATATGGGTAGAACCTTCTGTAAAACACGAAACTGTTGTTATTCGAGGTATTATAGACTATGATATAAGTTCGTTTGGAATAAATATGGGAGAATATACGAGGGGAAAAGCTGAATTAGTCATGATTGAAATTATGAAAGCTGTCGATGAAGGAAAAAATCTATATTTTATGCCAGAGGGAGATGATAATAATACTAGAAATAAATAATATATACAATATGGATTGTATAGAAGCTTTAAAACAAATGGATAATGATTCTGTTGATATGTTCTTTGTAGATTTACCTTATGGAGTTACTGCTAAGAATAAATGGGATAATGTTATTCCAATAGAACCTATGTGGGAACAAGTTATAAGAGTAGCTAAACCTACTACACCAATTTTATTTTTTGGACAAGATAAATTTACAGCTAAAATGATGTTATCTCAACTTAAATTACATAGATACAATATTATATGGGAAAAAACAACTCCTACCGGACACTTAAATGCAAAGAAAATGCCTTTAAGAATACATGAAGATATAATGGTGTTTTATCAAAAACTTCCTACCTACAATCCACAAAAGACAACAGGACATAAACGTAAAGTAAGCACCGCAGAAAATAAACTAAATTGTATTAAAACATCTAATTATGGCGATTTTGGTCTTACAACTTATGATAGTACCGAACGTTATCCAACAAGTATTTGGAAATTTGCTACAGATAAACAACAAATATCTCTTCACCCTACACAAAAACCTTTAGACTTATGCAGGTATGCTATTCGTACTTATTCTAATGCAGGAGATTTAGTGGTTGACTTTTGCTGTGGGTCAGGAACTATCCCTAAAGCTGCTCAACTAGAACATAGAAACTACATAGGTATAGATAATGGTGTCTGTGAAAGAAAAGGTAAATTTGAAGGTTGGTATTGGGCAGATATAGCTAAATATAGACTTAAAAACATGAATAAGTAATACATAAAAATGTTATTTTGAAGGAGTGATTATAAAATGCTTATAATGTCACAAAACGGAGAAAATCTTATAAGTGTTTATACATTAACTGAGATTTGGATAGATACAGATAGCCCTTCTTATGCTGGAAAGGCAATTATTAAAGCTCTTACTAATGATTATATAGCAGCACATACTCTTGTTAAATGTGGAGTGACAATAGGTGTGTATAGTTCTAAAGATGAAGCAAAGAAAGTTTTAGTAAAACTTATGAAGGCTGCCGAGGAAGGTGGTAAGGTTTTTTATATGCCAAATACCAGATAAGTTAGAAAGGCGAATAAAAATTTAGTTTTATTGAGATTTACAGGGAATAAACACTATGAAAAATTCAGAAATTATATCAAGCTTTCTCAATTTGATTAAAGATGCTGAAAGTGATTATCAATATGCTATCGAAGCACAAAGAGTCGAGGAAACTAAAACACAAGATATTCTACATATGCTAGAACTCGACAATCTCAATTATAAGGAACGTGCTAAACTTGCCACGCAGCTTCAAGAAATCCGTAAAGTGCGCAGGAAGTATAAAGATGAAGTAGAAGAACTAGAAGAGATCGTTCGTTTCAAGAGAGAACATGAAAATTTTCTCAAACTGCTCAGAGAGCTTTTAGGTAGACAAAGGAAGATTGAGAACATTCATGGTAATAGACACTATGTGACTAAAATAATCAAGAGAGTTAAAGATGAGTAATGATACTTTTGATTTTGACATAAAAATTAGAACTGATGAAGATGATAAACCAAAATATTATGCGGTTATAGTATCTGATAATTCAAATGTTCTAACAGAACAGAATATCAAATCTACTCATGTTGACAGCCATAAATTATGGTACAGCTTAATCGAAGCCCAGATGTGTGGTGTTTTTGAATATCCACAAAAGCAAATGGGGAAATTAGGTTTTACAGTATTAAGAGCTGAACCTGTACCAATGTTAGATGGTTGGGAATTCGTAGTAGAAAAAATAATTTACCCATTACCAATTTATTTAAAGGGGGGCTAAAACAGATGATAAAGATTTTAGTAATAACCAAGGATATAACAGAATGGGTGGCTAAATTTACAAACTGTATGGAATTGGAGGTATATAGACGTACTTCTCGTGACGTTTATCTTAAAAACCAAATATTTGTGATATATATTCAAAGTTTCGCAACTGAGTTTATGAGAGGCTATAAGTGGAATACAATAATTTTGGATAAGCCTATTGATAAGAGAATTGAGCGTGAAATTTTGTTACCTTGTCTTAATTGGGGTATAATTACAACTAATAATTACTATGATTATGCAAAAGGTTTAGAACCGGCAAAACTCTAAAGACAACAAAAGGAAGTGGTAAAAATAAAATACATGGGTTCAAAAAGTAGAATTGCCAAATATATAGTTCCTATTATTCAGAAGTATATCAATGAAAATGATATTGCTATGTACATAGAACCATTTGTTGGAGGTTGAAAAATTAAAATGAAACTAAAAATAAGACAGAATGTTTTTGAAACAAATTCAAGTAGTATGCACAGCTTGGTTGTTAAAAACACAGAAGATGAGTACGAAACACATGAGGAAATTGCTTCTGAGATATTCCTTGACGAATGTACTTGGAGCATATGGGATGAAGATGATTTAACATTTGGACGAGCACCATTTAAGTGTTTAGCTACTTTTAGATTGAAAACCTGTTATGCTATAGCCTGCTTATGTGGGTATTGTATGCAGTATGACAGCAAAGTTCATCTTAAAAACGCCGAAGAAAAATTTGGTGAAATTATGAAAATCGTTCATGAGGTTTACCCCGAGTGTAAAAATATTGAACTTCCAATAGTTACAATGCGTAACAAGCGCAAGCCATATGATGTAACATTTTATGGATATGTAGATGAAGATATTCTAACGCCTTTTCTAAAAGAAGAGGGAATCTCACTCAAAGAATTTTTGACGAATAAAAAATATTTTGTCATTGTAGACGGAGATGAATATTGTATTTGGTGCAGTATTAAGAAAACTGGTGTCATAAATAAAAATATGATCGCTAGAGAATATAAACACGGTTATGATGGAGAAGGAGTGACTAAATATGAAAATTAAGATTAGAAGAAACGTTTTTGAAACCAACAGCAGCTCGGTTCATTCGTTTACATTTTGCACAGATTCAGAATTTGAACAGTGGACGCGTGGAGAACTTATATTTGATTATTGGGAGGATAAGTTAATACCCATTTCTGACATGGAAGATGATTGTGACGAAGATAGATATTACGCTTATGACCAATTTTTCGACAACTATAACTTCGACTATGAAACATTCTTGGATAACTATACAACACCATCGGGAGATAAAGTTATCGCTTTCGGCTATTATGGACATGATTGACTAAAAGGAGGATACAAATGAAATTGCTGGGCGCTTATAAAAATGGTAACTATACTACGATGATTTTTGACGATGGTACAAAGGTTCGTAAGACAGACGATGATGTTTTTATTCCAGATCACGCAGAAAACATGGATATAAAAATCACAAATTATTGTGATATGGGTTGTCCGTTCTGTCATGAGGGGAGTACGGTTAATGGCTGTCATGCAGATATTCTTAATCAGAAATTTATTGATACGCTTCATGAATATCAAGAAGTTGCAATTGGTGGTGGGGATGCTACAAGTCACCCAGATTTAATTCCATTCCTCCGCAAGCTTAAAGATAAAAAGGTTATTGCCAATATGACAGTTAATCAGAAACACTTTGAACAGAAGCAGGAGTTAATTAAATATTTAGTTGACGAAAAGCTGATTTATGGTTTAGGGGTTAGCCTTGTAAACCCGACAACAGAATTTATCGAAATGGTTAAACGTTATCCCAATGCTGTACTCCATGTTATCAATGGAATACTTACAGAAGATGACGTAGCTATGTTGCAGAATAATAATCTAAAAATGCTTATACTTGGTTATAAAGAACTTCGTAGAGGTAATGAGTATCTAACTCAGAAATATGTAACTGTTAAATATAATCAGCTATGGCTTTATAATAATCTTGACTCATTGTTCACAAAGTTCAGTACAGTAAGTTTTGATAATCTTGCTATCGAGCAGCTTGATGTAAAAAGACTTATGTCTGAGTCAGAATGGGAGCAATTCTACATGGGCGATGATGGCACATCAACTTTTTACATTGATATGGTCAATCGTCAATTTGCTAGAAGTTCAACTGCTCCAATGAATAAGAGGTATGATCTTCTTACTTCTGTTGACGATATGTTTAAAATAATTTTAAATGAAAGGAATAAATGATGGAACATAAGAAGTTTATAAGTATAGAGAGATTTAAACCGTCTTTCACAAATGGATTTACTGAGGGTGATGAAATTTACATAGAAGAAAAAATTGACGGTGCAAATGCTGCTATAAGATATGATGCTGAAACGGACACGATTATATGCCAAAGTCGTAAACAGATACTAACATCTGATAATAATCTTAGAGGATTTTATAATTGGGGACAAACTCTTGATAAAGAATTGGTAAAGTCAATTCTTGGAACAAATTTAGTACTTTTCGGAGAATGGCTTGTTCCCCATTCAGTAAGATACCCAGACGATAAATATCAATCGGCTTATTTTTATGATTGTTATAATACTCAAACAGAAGAGTATCTTCCACAAAATGAAGTAATTAAAATTGTGCAGTCGCTAGGCTTGACATATGTACCAATATTTTATCATGGTGAATTTCAATCTTGGGAACACTGTCTGAGCTTTGTTGGTAAGACTTTGCTTGGTGGAGACTACGGCGAAGGTGTTGTCGTAAAGAATATGACACGTTTAAATAACAAGGATTACAGAACGCCTTTTTATACAAAAATAGTTGGAGAAAAGTTTGTAGAAATTAAAGGGCATCATGATGGAAAACTCAGTAATCCCGAAATTGTTGCAAAGATAGAAGCACAAAAAGCTTTAACACAAAGAATTGTTGTTAAGGCTAGAGTAGAGAAAATTTTGAATAAGCTTATAGATGAAGGAGTGCTTCCTGAAAATTGGTCTAGTAAGGATATGGGAATTATAGCTAAGAATCTTCCTAAAGCAATATATGAGGACTGCATAAAAGAAGAAAAAGAAACAGTCGATCTCATTGATAATTTTGGAAAACTTGCAAATGGTGTGTCTATGAATTTGGCAAGAACTATTCTTAGAGAACGTGAATCGAATATAACATAATTCAAGATTGGAAATAATGAGTGGTTTTGCAGTATAGGGCAAGACTTCTAGAGGGAGGTATAACAATGGCAAGATATATTGATGCAGAAAAATTAAAGTGTTCTATTGATTCGGAAACAGACAGCATATTTGATCGGGATATGACCATAGAAGAACTTTATTATAACCTGTGCGAACTGGTTGATGATGAACCTACCGCCGACGTGCAGGAAGTCAAACATGGAGAATGGTTTAAACCTAGCAATGACCCAGTTGACAGTAAACAATGGATTTGTTCCGAATGCAAAGGATTAACTGAAACGGCATATTATTGTGGACATTGCTATTATAACTACTGCCCTAACTGCGGAGCAAGACTAACTGCGGAGCAAAAAATGGAGGAGTTTGAAGAATGAGAGATATGCAACTTAACGTTACTTTTCCGTTAAGACATTGCCTTGTGAATGGTGAAAAGATGCTATTTCATATGTGGGGCATAGGTCGAAGCGGTCAAACCGAAGGTATCGTAGAGGACATTAATGGGTCGATAATAACAGTTTTTCCTTACGAGATAAGATTCACGGATGAAATCTTTAAAGAGTATATAAATGAAGAGGGTGACGGCAATGCGTGAAATACTTTTTAGAGGAAAGATGATAACCGTTGGAGAGTGGGTCGAGGGTAATTATTGTCATAACCCCGAGTCCAATCATGATTATATATCAGTGTGGGAAGATTATGTATATAGTGCAGGAATAGAAGAGGTTCGCGAACTGCGCTGTTATTATCGTGCAGTGACCCCCGAAACTGTCGGTCAGTACACGGGTTGTACCGATAAAACCGGCAAGAAAATTTTTGAGGGTGATATTGTATGGTACGATTACGAAGAAGAACGAGGTGTTGTGTCGTGGGATAATGATACGGCAAGGTTCATTATAACCTGTTCTACATTTACAGTTGACTTTAACAATGTATACGGATATGAACTCAAAGTTGTTGGTAACATTTATGATAATTCTGAGATGATGAAAGAGATTGAGGAGGATTACGAATGACTAAAAGAGATTTGATTGTATGGCTTAAAGAGACAGCCGAAAATGTAATAGATGATATTTCAAGTAAAAAGGATAAGGCTCTTGAAGCTTACGAAGAGAAAGTCATCGAAGAAATCGGACTTGATGATATTGCAAATGAAATCCAGAAAAAATTTACTGAGATTGACGAGATAATAAGAACATGGAAATCTGAGATCAATTCTGATTATCAAGATATTGTCTTACGCGATGATTATTATGGGAGTACAACTAGCTACCGTATTCACCGCTATATTGATGAACCAACCGCAACCAAATATATTATGCAACATAGTGATTTAAGAATTGAAAACAGTAACGGCTATAAAAAAATCTATAAGAACTTTAATGAAATTATTAAGAAAACAGAAGAGGAATATAGGCGTGTAATTATAAACGTTAAAAGTTTAAAAACAGTTAAGCTTGGTGTAGAATATCTTGAATCGCTAGGTTTTGATTTAACAGAACTTAAAGAAGCCGATCAGAAACCACTCGTAACAGCTCTTTCAGTGCCCATAAATACTGATTATTTGTTCATAAAGAGAGATGATTCATGACAAATGAAGAATACATAATATCAAAAATCTCAGAACGTAGTTTAGCCGATATGTTTAATACTGGCAATTTCTATTATAATAATTTAAATGATAGAATTTATAAGGCTTTTTGGTATTGGAAAGAGTCGTATCGGCATAAACGTTCTGACAGACTCTTATTTCAGTTATGGCTTACATTCCAATATAACTCAGAAGAATGGGATTTAGCCAGACGAATAATTCATGAAGAACACCCATCTTGGGTTATAAAATGCGAAACATAATTAAATTAAGAAATCAAAGGGTTAATAATGAGTTATAAAACAACTTTACTACAAGAAACGATAGAAATACTTAATGATAATGGCAAATCACCTACTGATGTAGAGTGGGTAGGCAAATACGATGGCTATTACACTTGGGAGGAGTTTGAAAATCAGGCTAAAGATATTAGATATAATCCTAGTTGGGGTCATCTTGAAATCAATATGTCCCTAGTCGTTGTCGGCAAGGATTTTTGGCTCGAACGTCATGAGTATGATGGCTCTGAATGGTGGGAATTTAAGACACTCCCGATAAAGCCAGATAAGAAGGTTGATGAGCTAGCAATATTTGAGTAAAAATACGCACCGTTATTACATATTAAAACAGCATAAATACGCACTTTTAGATACTTAAAATCTGAATAAAAGAGAAATTTCATCTAGGAGATGACACCGATAAAGCAAGAATATATAAAATCCCCACTCAATTATGTGGGTGGCAAATACAAGCTTCTACCACAGATACTGCCGTTATTTCCGAAAAATATTGACACTTTTATTGACTTATTTGGCGGTGGGTTTAATGTAGGAATTAACGCTTCTGCAAAAGAAGTCATTTACAATGATTTGAATTTACCTGTAGTGGAAATACTTGAATACATACATAGAAGTAAGACCGATTATATCCTTAGCGAAATAGATAAGATAATTGAACAGTATGACTTGTCGAAAATCAATAGGGAAGGGTATTTGAAGCTGCGTGACTATTATAATAAATCAGTATTCAAATCACCTATTATTTTGTATACACTAATTTGTTACGCCTTTAACAACCAAATTCGTTTTAACTCAAAAGGCGAATTTAATATGCCATTTGGAAAAGATAGAAGTAGCTTTAACCCTACATTAAGAGAAAAGTTCATAGAATTTTCGGAAGCGATCAACAATAAAGACTGCAAGTTTACCAATGCTGATTTTCGTGAGTTCATCGGCGTAGCGTTTGGCGAAAATGATTTTCTGTATTGCGACCCCCCATACTTTAATTCCACGGCAACTTATAATGAAAATGGTGGATGGACTAATGCCGATGAGGAAGATTTGAGAGATATGCTTGCAATTTCAAATGTGAAATGGGCGTTATCAAATAATTTAAAGACGAACTTAACATTAAAGGATTGGGCAGAGGAGCATGATTATAAAATCCACTATTTAAACACCACTTACGGGAATTGCAATTATCAGAAAAAAGACAAGACAAAAGATATAGAGGTCTTAATTACAAACTATTAAGATAAAGAATAGGAGAATGATAATGATAAATATTGCTACATTTGATATCAGAAAACTTGATAAAGAATTGGAACGTTATAAAAGCAAGAACATAAAAATTGATAAAATGATAATGAATGAAAGAACTCTTCGGGAAATGAGATCAGCAGTATCGTCATATCGTTGTGATTGTAGAAAATACAAACGTTACATATATTTCAATTTACAATCTTCGCAGCCAAGTTATTTAGACGTTGACATATTAACTGATTACAGATTAAAATTTGGTGAGATAGACTTTTACCAAAAAAAGGATATAACATAGGGGGGGAATAAGTAGATGACAACAGTAAAGAAATTCTATACTTCAGACCTACATATAGGTCATAAAAATATACTTGCCTTTGATAATAGACCGTTCTTCAACCTTGAGGAAATGACCGAAACTATTATTTCAAATTGGAATAGTGTTGTCGGTAAGAACGATAGTGTTTATGTTCTGGGAGATATGTTTTGGAATAATTCAGAAATACCAATAGTTCTTCCGAAATTAAATGGTACGAAATATCTTATCAAGGGCAATCATGATCGAGTAAGCGAAGAAATGAAAAAACATTTTGTTTGGATAAAAGATTATGCTGTTATTAAGGACGGTAGTGAACACGTTGTGCTTTGTCATTACCCTATTGCTCATTGGATAAACGCTGATTATGGTTATATTCATCTGTATGGACATATTCACAATGGGAGAGATAATCGACCGTTTGAAGAATATACTGAACAGATGAAAGAGCGTGGTTTCCCTTATAAATGTGCAAATGTAGGCTGTATGCTGCATAATTACACACCTGTAACACTTGATGATTTAGGACTAAGGTAATATGAAAAGTAAATTTTCTATAATGGTCTTGTTAATATTAACTATCTTACTTGCTCTAACAAGCTGTAAGTATCAGAATAAAAGGCAAGACTCACAGCCTATTACATACGAGGTAGTTTCGGTAACTCAGTATATTTTAACTGAAACTAATCAATTTGGTGGAGTTACAGATCAATCTTTGGCTTATGCTTTTACTTATCTTGATGATAATGGAGATTTGTACACGGTTGATGAATTTGAGAACCTAGCGTATGGTACGACAAAGGTTAAAATTGGTAAAACCAATAAGTATGTAATACAAGATGATTGCCGAATTTTGTATCTCACTAAAGATACAATGAAAAACATTAGCAATAGTAAAGAGAAACTATATAAAATTGAGGAGTGAGGAGAAGATGACAAATAGACCAAAAGACCTTTCATTAAATGATATACTAAACATTGCAATAAAGAATGGCGCTTCTATAATTAAATCCAAAGATTTGTCACATGGAGATCATGTAATAGGTGATAAGTGTGGAGTTGGTTACGTCGATGCTAACGGTTGTTTTCACGCCATGCCTGCAACAGATTTTATGGTTCGTTGGTGATGTTAATGAGAGAGATACAAGTTCCTAAATATTCAAAGCAATGGTTTTTAAAAAGACAAACTAAAAGATATATTGTTGCTTATATTGGCTGGTTCAACATACCAATGACTTTATTCCCAATGTATTTCTACGAAGAATATGGGTTTGTCGATATAAGAACCATTGCTAGTATACCGACGGCAGTTATTCTTTGTTTAGTGTGGTTATATTCCATATCCGAAGATAGCACGTATGAAGAGTACATATATAATTATATTAAGAGAATCAAATACAAACAGGACAGGAGATACAGAAAATGGCTGATGTAAATGTCAAATCTGTTATAAAAGAATTATAAAAAGGAGTAATTATAATTGGTTTGTGAGATTTGTGGCAAGAAATTTGATAAGCCAAGATATTTACCAAGATATTTAAATGACTATAAAAATATTTGTTCGTCAGAGTGTTTTGGTGATAAGTTTTGGCTTAATATTATCAAAGTAAAAGATGAATGCATCATAGTTAACGGAGAGTGTTATTGCTTTAATAAAAATAAACCTATCGGAGTCAAGATGTTAAACACAGGTGAAATTTTTAAAATGAACAATCTTTTGCTAAATGGTACAGTTCCGGAGAAATTCAGAGAACAGTTACCTGATAACGCTGAATACATAATTGTTAATCATAAAACTAATCTCGAATATATTAGACAACTCCCAGCAGAAGAATTGGCTAAGTTGTTAGTTAGAGATAATGTATTTATGGATATTGAGGACACCTATTGTGATGAGTATTATTTTAAGAATGATCCTCTCAATAGAATATTTATGGACGAAGAAGATGCCATACAAGCTTGCGTAGAATGGTTGAATAGCAATAAAGATAACTAACATTATTAAAAATAAAGAATAACCAATAAATGAACGAAACCAACATTTTATTAAGAAAATAAGAGATAAAATAAAACGGAACGCTCAGATTAGCTACCTGAGTGAATATGATAATTGCAATTATCTTCCAATAAAGAACAAATTGGAGGATTTACAAATAGTGAAAACGGAAAAAATAACAGTAAATGAATTATTTAGTGGTATAGGAGCACAAGTTTCAGCACTAGAAAGGCTTGGAATACCATTTGAAATAAAACATACATCTGATATAGATCATAATGCTGTACTTTCTTATGCTGCCATACATTGTGGTCTTACAGAGGAACTTGTAAATACATATACAGATTATCCCACAAGAGAAGAAATGGCTAGACAACTTACAGAAATCAACCTTGGATATGATTTTCAGAAAAACAAGCCTTATAATTGGTACAGATTTGTAAATAGTAAATCAAAAGAGCTTGAAAAATATTGGCTTGCTAATAAGCTTTCGAGGAATTTAGGTGATATTAGTAAACTCGAACATCTTGATTATGCTGATTTTTGGACATATTCATTTCCTTGTACCGATATTTCTGTAGCAGGTAAACAAGAGGGAATAAAACAGGGTCAAACACGTTCGGGATTACTCTATGAGGTACAAAGACTTCTTGAAAAAGCTAACAAAATGTTGGCTTTACCAAAATATCTAATGCTTGAAAATGTCAAAAATCTTGTGGGTAAAAAGTTTAAACCACAGTTTGATGAATGGGTGGCTTGGCTTAATGAACTTGGCTACAATACATATTGGAAAGTTTTAAATGCAAAAGACTATGGTGTACCACAGAACAGAGAAAGAGTATTTGCTATAAGTATTCGTAAAGATATTGATGATGGCAAATTTGAATTTCCGCAGTCTTTTGATAACGGAGTCAGATTTAAAGATGTACTTGAAGATCATGTAGATGAAAAGTATTATTTGACAGATACAATGATACGAGGGTTTATTAAACATAATGAGAACCATACCGCAAGAGCCAATGGTGCTTTAGCTCCAACTGATAATACTATTTTTGAAACTAATCGTTGTGTTGAAGTAGACTCTTTGTCTGGTGGCAAATGGGACAAAATTTACGAATCTGCAAGAAGGTATTATTCTATAGATGGAATTTCACCCACGATACATACTTGCGGTGGTGGCAATACTGAACCTAAAATAGCAGAGCCAATAGCTTATGTGAAAGAAGCAACTAAGAAAGGCTATGTTGAACCTAATGAACTGTCACATTTTGAATGGAAACAGCAGATGTACAAAAGGTTTATAGAGGACTCTAATAGCGAAGTTAGTGGTGTGTTCACCAATCAAAGTCAATCTTTCGGATATAGACCACCAATGAAAGGTTATTCTAAAACATTGAAGGCAAATGTTCATGATGCAGGTGTGGTTGAAAGCTTTCGTGTTCGTAAATTAACTCCTAAAGAATGTTATAGGCTTATGGGATTTACTGATGAACAATTCGATAGATCACAAGCTTTTAGTTCTGACAGCCAACTTTATAAGCAGGCAGGTAACTCTATTGTGGTTGATGTACTTTATTACATTTTTGAAAAATTATTTATGAATAAGGAGAGTGACACAAATATATAGGTGTAATCGGTGCAACGAGAAATTTGATACTCCAAAACCAGATCGTGAGTATTTTGAATACTGGGGAGCATCTTGTACAAGGATAATTTATGTTTGTCCTAAATGCGAGAGTGGAGATATAGAAGAAATATGGGAAAGAGAAGATGAAGGGAGTGATTTTGATATTGAAGAGGACGAATAAAAATAATTTAAGTGCTATTATAATTTCTATTCTATTGGCAATAGCTCTATTCGCAATCTCAAAAATTACAGTGTCTAATAACGAATATTTACATAATAAGCAGAGTGGTAGGGTAGTCGCTACAACATATAGTCAGATAGAGCAGAAAACTGACACAGCAAGGACTATTGAAATTGCTTTGTGTGAAGAAGCGACTACTTATGCAAGAATTGGTATAGCTAAAACAATTCTAACAGCGACAAATAATGTTCCTGCGGTTAATGATATTTTGGAAATAGATAATACAAACTCTGTTGTACAAGGAAATGTAGTACAAGATACTCCCGACCCTATTTATGCGGGAACATTTGAAGCTACATGGTATTGTGCTACGGATATGGGGTATACAACCGCGCCTTATGGTTCTTCGGGTAGAACACTTGAAACAGCGTATAGTGTAGCTTCAAATTATTTCCCACAAGGCACGTTGCTGTATATAGAGGGTGGTGGGCTGTCAGGCACTTATCGTGTAGACGATACTGGAGCAATGGCTACAAACGTAATAGACTTCTATTATTGGGATAGATCATACGTTCCCGCAGATTTTCTCACTGCGGGTAGAATAAAAATACAAGTTTACATAATTGAGTAAAACTCAAAGAAAGGTTAATTGATGTACGATAAAAAGGCGGCAAGACGTAGATACCTTGCACAATTAGAAATAAGAAAGGAACTGGCAAGGTATCAATCTGAGTGCAAAGAACTCAGAACTTATCAAATGACAGAAGAAGAATTTGCGAAAGCGCAGGAAGAGCGTAAAGCAAGACAGGAAGAAATTAAACAGCATAGAGAAAATGACAGGAAGAGAGGTTTCACAAAATATGAGGACAGCTATTGTCAAGATGACAACAATTAAAGACATTCAACAGTTTGTACGTAAGGCAAGTACAATTGCAGGAGAGGTTGATTTGATACAAGGCAAGTATCGTGTGCCTGCAACAAGTTTAATGAGTATTTTTGCACTCGATCTTGAAAAGCCTATTAAGATTGAATTTGACGAAACTATTTATGAAGAAGTTAATTATAAGCTTAGTGAATTTATGTCGGTGGCGGTTTAAGGAGGTAACCGCAAAAATGATAAGTTATTCATTAAGCAAACAGACCACAAAGAAGAACGGCAAGGCGGGCAATACATATTATAATGTACAATTCAAAGTGCCTACGGCTGACGGCAAAAAGAAAAATGTACATAAGTCTACGCACGTCAGAGCAGATGAGAAAAATGCTTTTGCTAAAGCTAACAAGATAGCAAGGCAGATAGTGGCAGAATATGAGGGTATAAAAATGACAAAAATAACCATACTTGAATATCCAACAGATGAAGATTGGATTGCAGTTAAACAAAGGGCGCTAGTCACGGTAGGTTTAAAAGCAAAAACTCCGCCAACAAATGAATGGAAATATTCGATACTGAAAGCACGACACTCGCCAATACGCAGGCTTAGATTTTCTGTACTTTTTGAAGATATTCCTAATTGGGTAGCGGTTCACCTTGTAAGGCACGTTCATTCACAGCCATACGTTAAATCTCAGAGAAACGATAGGCAGTCTGACTATGACAGAAACAAAGCTCCACAAGATGCACCTGTAAATATGATATGGGATTTTAATGGTGAAGAACTTATGAACATCGCCAATAAAAGATTGTGTAAGCAAGCTGCTAAAGAAACAAGAGAAATCATAAAAGATATGTGCAATAAAATTATTGAACTCGACAATATTTGGGCTGATTTTCTTGTACCTATGTGCAGGTATGCTGGAGAGTGCAAAGAAATGTTTTCATGTTATTTAAAGGAGAATAAAAATGAAGAAACATAAATTTAAAAGGACTTTTGTTATATGTATGTTGCTGACGATCGTAATTAGTATGTCAGGTTGTTATCGACAGGCAGAGCGTGCAAAATATAATGTGAAAAAAGAAGCAGACAACTTTAATGTAGAACGCCGTTTAACTGTTATTAACGCAAGAACAGACAAACCGATTCTTGAAATCATAGGTTATTTCTCATTATCCAATAATTCAACAAATGAACTCGAGATCACTTTAGAAACTGATAAAAATGTATATAAGGTTGATTACGTCTATCTTAATGAATGGACAATTTACACAGTAGAAGATATAAGTGGCGCTCATGTTGACCCTTATCATTATGAGGTGAATTTCTTACCGGAAATGATACAACCTATTACAATGACATCTAATGATTAAAATAGGAGAATAAAAATGACTAAACCATTATTTTGTATACTTGGAGCTTCGGCAAGTGGTAAAACAACACTTGTAAAAATGCTTGAAAAAGAATTTAACATGAAGCAGATACCCTCTTATACAACACGATCGCCTAGATTTGAGGGAGAAGAAGGACACACATTTGTCACCGAAAAAGAGTTTAAGCAGCTCAACAACATCGTAGCATATAACTATTATCTTAACAATCATTATGGTGTTACTGCAAGTCAAATTGACGATGAGTCTTATTGTTTGTATGTTGTTGATTTCACAGGTCTTAGAGAACTGAAAGAAAAGTATAAAGGTGAAAGACCTATCTATTCAATTTTTATTGATTGTGATACAGATACAAGACGTTCCAGATTGTTCACTCGATATTCTAAAATGTATAAGAGCCCTCATAAGGCTATGGACGTAACTATTGACAGATTGTGTGCAGATGCGATTGAATTTAAAGATGTAAATGATAAAGTTGATAAAGTCATAAGTAACAATGATGATATTAGCAGAGCTATAAGTGAGTTAAGGCTTTATGTGTATCACACAATTGCGGAGGTTTGCCTATGAATAGAATAACCAAAGAGCATTATAACAGTATAGTCTACCTATCACACCCTTATGGAAATGACCCAGAAAACCTTAAAAAGGTGATACAGTGTCAGAAAATACTTACAACTCTGCACCCCGAAAACCTCTATTTAAACCCAGTTGCAATGTTCGCAGGCTTATATGACGTAACTGATTATAAAGATGGGCTAAACATGACGTTATTCCTGCTTGACACATTGGCTGATGAAATGCTGATATGTTCTGAGGATTATATGAAGTCAAAGGGTTGTGTTGCTGAGATCGAGTATTGTGATAGGTTGGGTATACCTTATAAATACACAACACTTACAGAACTCAAACAGCAGTTAAATACATACAATTCTCAGCGTGAAAGGGGGTGATAAAATGAAGATAGGCGTTGATTGTGACAATGTTCTAAATAACCTCACAGAAAGTGTTCTTGAAATTTATAACTCCGACCATAGCGATACGCTCGCCACGAACGATATTACAAAATATTTTGTGGAACATTTTATTAAAGACGAAGCCAAAGACGATTTTCATGAATACTTTGTAGACAAAAGAGTGTGGAAGAATATTAAGGTTCTTGATGGCGCAGTAAAAACACTGAAAAAATATCATGATTTAGGGCATGAAATATTCATTATTACAGCCACAAGACCCGAAAATATCCCTAAAAAAGCGCGTTGGATAGCTAAAAACTTCCCATTTTTGGACGTAAATAAAACTCTGATTTTATTGAACAGAAAACAGCTTTTGAGTGGAAATATTGACGTTTTGATTGACGATTGTCTTGATAATTTGGTCTATGGCGATTACGAACGTATTGTTTTTGACTATCCGTGGAACAAAGAAGATATTCTGTTAAGTGAACATCGTTGTAAAAATTGGAACGAAATAGACAAAACATTAGATAAGATTATGCGTTTAAAGGAGTGTGATCTATGATAGGTTTTATAGTAGGAATTATTCTGGGCGGAATTGTTGGTGCAGGAATTATCTGCATGATAGTAATGGGGAAGGACGATAAAAAGAAATGATTAAAGTAATCAAAAGAAACGGAGATATTGTTGACTTCAATGAGGATAAAATTTACAATGCTATTTTAAAAGCGTTTAATGAAATCTATCCGCAGGAGAACAATAAAACTAAATGTGCTTTTATTCAGATGAAAGTTGTAGATACAATTAAAGCAAGCTATTCAGATGATGAAAATATTTCAGTAGAAACAATTCAAGATCTTGTTGAAAATCATCTTATGACAAATTATCGTGATGTAGCTAAAGCATACATAAAGTATAGATATAAAAGAGAACTTGTAAGGCAAAGCAACACTACTGACAAGAGCATTTTGGAACTAATTGACGGCGTAAATGATTATTGGAATAAAGAAAATTCTAATAAAAATGCTACTCTAGTAACTACCCAAAGGGATTATCTTGCGGGAATAACTAGTACAGATATTACAGAACGTTTCCTGTTGCCAGCAGATGTAGTAAAAGCCGACAAAGAAGGAATATTACATTTTCATGACAAGGATTATTTCGCTCAACATATAACCAATTGTTGTTTAGTTAATCTTGAAGATATGCTTCAAAATGGTACAGCTATAAATGGTGTTAAAATTGAAAAACCTCATCGCCTTATAACTGCGACTACAATAACAACTCAAATAATAACGGCTGTAGCCAGCTCGCAATATGGTGGTACAAGCATTACGCTTACACATTTAGCTCCGTTTGTTAGAGATAGTTATTACTACCATCTGAAAAAGTATCATGATCGCGGTTTAGACGAAGAGAGAAGTCTTGCTTTTGCTAGACTAGATACAGAAAAAGAGATAGAAGATAGCGTGCAGACTTTTAACTATCAAATCAATAGTATGTCTACTACAAATGGACAAACTCCATTTTTGACAGTGTTTATGTATCTTGGCGAAACTGACGAATACAAAAATGAATTGGCTGCTCTAATTCGTGAATTTATTAAACAGCGTAAGCTTGGTTTAAAAAATGAGTGTGGTGCTTATGTCACTCAATCATTCCCAAAACTTATTTACGTTCTCGAAGAAGATAATATTTCGGAGAATAGTAGATATTGGGATATTACAGTTGAAGCAGCTAAGTGTACAGCCAAAAGATTAGTTCCAGATTACATAAGCGAAAAGAAAATGAAGGAACTAAAAGAGGGTAACTGTTTTCCGTCTATGGGTAAGTGTGAGATGCAGCCCATGTAAAACCTATTGAACCTTGCTTAAAGGGTGTGCGTAATATCGTGCTAACGGATAGGTCTTATGGAGAAGAGATTTGATGATATAAGATGAGTCCGTGCCAGTCTATTTATCTTCATAAAATAGAAGGGTGTATCGACTAACGGTGATGAGTGTAACCGTGTAGGGTAGGAGATAAGCACCTACTCCAAGCAATAGGCTCGTTGATAAGTGTGACGAACTTAGAGAGAACATATAGTCAGTGCATATAGTGATATATGAAAAAATGTGCAGAAGTTTTTTAGCTCCATACAAAGATGAAAATGATAACTACAAATTCTATGGCAGACTAAATCAAGGCGTTGTAACACTAAATCTTGTTGACATAGCCCTTTCATCTCATAAAAATGTTAATGAATTTTGGAAGCTCTTTGAAGAAAGAACAGAGTTGTGCCACAAGGCATTACGTTGTAGACATGAAAGACTCAAAGGAACTTTATCAGATGTTGCACCAATTCTATGGCAAGATGGAGCATTTGCTAGACTAAAGAAAGGTGAAAAAATAGATAAATATCTTTATGGCGGGTATTCTTCTATATCTTTAGGTTATGCAGGTCTTTATGAATGTGTAAAATATATGACAGATAATAGCCATACTGATGGTGGTATTGGTGAAAAATTTGGTCTTGAAGTAATGACAAGACTTAATGAGAAATGTGAACAATGGAAAAACGCTGAAAATATTGGATATTCATTATACGGTTCACCAATAGAATCAACAACGTACAAATTCGCTAAATGTCTTAAAAAGCGTTTTGGTATCATTGAGGGGATAACAGATAAGGATTATATTACAAATTCATACCATGTTCCGGTTTTTGAAAAAATTGATCCATTTGCAAAATTAGCCATTGAAAGCAAATTCCAGTCATTAAGTCTTGGCGGTGCAATAAGTTATGTGGAATGTGCCGATTTACAAAACAACATTCCCGCCGTACTTGAAGTCATTAAATTTATTTATGATAATATCATGTACGCAGAATTGAACACTAAAAGTGATTATTGTCAAGTTTGTGGATATGATGGAGAAATTAGCATTATTGATGAAAACAATCAACTCATTTGGGAGTGTCCTAATTGTGGCAACAGAGATCAATCAAAAATGAATGTATCTCGTAGAACTTGTGGATTGACTTAACAATATAGTCCACGTTAAATAGGTTAAACTGCGGAGAACTCCCCATAATCCTAATTCACCACAACGGAATTGGAAACGATAAACGTGACGGTGGTGCGAATTTAAAATTCAACAGTCCGATAGGATAGAAACCATAAAAAGTAATTAGGGTAGGGACAATCGAGTGTGCAAGTCACTCAAACGCATCGAAACTCCTTAACACATAATGGTGATGGAGAACGTTCAACGACTATAATACCTATTGGTAATATTAAATTGCTTATAATAAAAAGAAAAGGAATGACAAAATATACAAGAGAGTATTAAACCTATCCCAGATTTCAAGGGCTATTTTATTAGCAATTTTGGGAAAGTATATTGTAATTTGGGGCAGGGAAATAGAAATAAAGGCAAAACAGTTGATTTATATGAAATCAAACCTCGATTAGCCAAAAATGGCTATGCTAGAATATATGCTAGACAAACGTCTACAAACAAAAGGAAAGATTTGAATATACATAGATTAGTAGCAGAATTATTTATACCAAATAATGAAAACAAGAAATATGTCAACCATATTAACTGCATTAGAAGTGACAATAGAGTAGAAAATCTTGAATGGTGTACTGCACAAGAAAATACACATTACACCGAGTATTTACATCATGTTGTCAGAGATAGTAACGGTAGGTTTGTGAGCAATTTTACCTATTAAAATAAATAATAATATTATCAAATTGTATAGTCTACTCCCCTCATAAATATCGGGAAACCGAGGGTAGAAAGGATATTGGTAGCAATTTCTGGAATCAGGGTAGAACGCAAGAGATAAAAGAAAGATATGTTCATCTTGACAATCACGAAGTAGGAGAATGATAAAATGAGAATTGCTAGTATAAGGAAAATGGATATTAGTAATGGAGAGGGCATTGGCGTTGCATTATTTGTACAAGGTTGTCATTTTCATTGCTTTAACTGTTTTAATCCTAGCACTTGGGATTTTGATGGTGGTAAAGAGTTTGATTTATATGAATACGATACTCTCATAAAAGCCGTTAAACAACCTTTCATACAGCGTGTGTCATTTCTTGGTGGTGAACCACTTTGTACTGAAAATCGTGCGTATATAACAAACATATCTCGAATGATAACAGCACTTTGTCCTACAAAAACTCAGTGGCTGTACACAGGGTATACATGGGAGGAGATTAAAGATCTTCCCATCATGAAATATCTTGATGTAGTTGTTGATGGGCGGTATGAAGATGATAAAAGAGATATAACGCTCAAATGGCGTGGTTCGAGTAATCAAAGAGTCATTGACGTTCAAAAGAGTCTAGCCGAAAATAAGGTTGTATTGTGGTGTGATTAAATGACTGGAATACCAAAGAATGAAAAAATTTGGCTTCAAATTATAGAAGATAACGCGGTGATCGGAGTTATCACCGCCCCTCTTACGAGGGAGAAATATTTATTATATGAAGTTGAAGGGAATAAGGCAACTAAAACAAAATATAAATCAAAAGACCCTACGGAATTAGAGAAAAAATTAAGAAAGGTGTGAGTGTGTGATAAAAACAATCATAGTATCTTCTTTGATAGTCACTCTGATTTGTTGGATAGGAACTATCTTGTTGCGCTCGGATATTATCAAAGAACTTAATAGAGAAATTCGTAAACGTCATGGCACAAATCATAAATATACAAGCAATTCGTCAAGAACAGATAAACTTAAAAACTTGATTAAGTTTTGTATATTGCAACTTATACCTTTTTATAATGTATGGTTTTTGATTAACATAATGGTATCGTATAATGACATTGTTTGTCAAGGTACAATGAAACTGCTTACAGTATATGAAAAGAATTTACATAACAAAGAAAAGGAGATAATTGAATGAGAACAGCTATTAAATTTGCAAAAACTAACCCCAATGCGATCATACCAACTAAAAGACTTGAAGATGCAGGCTATGATATTTATGCTTGCTTTGATGAAGAAGAGATGGAAATACCCCCTCACACAACTGTTATGATACCAACAGGAATAGCTTCGGCTTGTGATACCGACTTCTGTTTTGTACTTAAAGAGAGAGGTTCAACAGGAAGTATAGGTATGGCTCAGAGGTGTGGCGTAATTGACAGTGGCTACAGAAATGAATGGTTTGTACCTATAACAAACACCAATGATAAGCCAATAATCATTAGCAAGGATTGTGCTAAAAATGGCACAAAAGCCCATGAATTTGAAGCTTTTATATACTACCCATATACAAAAGCTATTTGTCAGGCACTTGTTCTCCCAGTTCCAGAGAATGACGTTGAAGAGTATACTTACGAAGAATTGAAAGCAATTCCGTCTGAACGTGAGAATGGTCGTTTGGGTAGTAGTGGGAAGTAAGGTTGTGAATAAAAAATGAAAAAAGGCAAAACAGCTCTGGTAACAAAAGGTAAAATGAAAATACCAATAAATATCATTATACATAATCCAAACAATATGAACAAATTTAGCAATTATTATTCATCTGTCATTATTGATACAATAAAAAAAATAGCGTAAATATAAAAGATGTCCGGCAATAACAAATGCTGTCGGACATCTTTTATATCCTTTTATATTTATTGACTTTTTACAGAAAATATGTTATAATAATAAACTATCTATAAAAAGGAGATATATAAATGAGAATAGCAATATATTCAAGAAAATCAAAATTTACAGGCAAAGGCGAAAGTATTGGAAATCAAGTTGAAATATGTCGAGATTATATCACTACAAATTATAATGACGAAGAACATTTTATACAAGTATTTGAAGATGAAGGCTTTAGTGGTAAAAATCTTGATCGACCACAATTTAAAAAAATGATGGAAATAGAAAATCTTAGACCATTTGATTTAATAGTTGTGTATAGATTAGACAGAATCAGCCGTAACGTAGGCGACTTTGCTTCGTTAATTGAAAAGCTAAATAAAAAGAATACGTCATTTGTATGCGTAAAAGAGCATTTTGATACAGGTAACTCTATGGGGCGTGCAATGATGAACATAGCTGCGGTTTTTGCACAGTTAGAAAGAGAAACTATAGCGGAGCGTATCAAAGATAATATGTATCTTTTGGCGAAAGAGGGTCATTGGCTCGGAGGAACAACACCATTAGGTTACAAATCCATTGAAGTTACAAATGGTAAAAGGACACATTTTGAACTTATCATTGATGAAAGTCAAATAGATTTGGTAAATATAATTTTCAGTAAATACAAACAGCTTGGTAGCATTAACGGAGTAGAAACATATTTGTTTGCGAATGGTTATAAAACTCAAAAAAATAACTATTGGCATAAATCTAATGTAAAACGCATTTTAACCAATCCAATCTACTGCATTGCGGATATTGATAGCCTAAATTATTTCACTGAGTTAGGCTGTAATGTTTGTTTTACACTTGACGATTGTAATGGCACGAAAGGCATTTATCCGTATAATAGGTTTTCAGGACAAAAAAGAGAAATGCAATCATATGATAAATGGATCGTTACTATATCAGAACACCAAGGAATTTTAACAGGCAAAGAATGGGTGGCTATTCAGCAACAATTAAAGGCAAATTCAAAAGATGGTTTCGGTGGGAAAGCAAGCGAAAGACGTTCTACTAGCAATACTTCACTTTTATCGGGCGTACTGTTCTGTTCATGCGGAGCTTATATGAGACCCAAAAAATATCCATCAGGAAATACCTTTTATATTTGTGAAAACAAAATGGATAAAAAAATAACTGAGTGCAATAATTCTAACATCAATGCAGACGAATTAGATAAAATAGTCTTGAACGAGTTATTTTCTTTCGATATAAAAGATGGAGTTGTTGATTCACAAATTCAAAATCTCAAAGAACAAATTGCAAATATTGACAATGATTTGCAGAAACAAATTGGACGTTTGAAGAAGCAAATAGAGACTAACAAGAACACAGTGAATAAATTTATGAATATCGTGGCTCTATCTATTGAAAATGATACGCCAGAACAAGTGGTTGAAGTTTACAATCAGAAAATAAATGAGTTATTAAATCAAAATAAAATAACTCAAAAAAGAATTGACGAGTTGCAAGATACAAATATTGTTCAAGCAAAGATGAATGATAGACTAAACAGCTTAACAGATGCTATATTATATCTTAAAGAAAACTTTGATAAACTGACTATTGTGGAAAAAAGAGGATTTATTAAAAATATAGTTGATAGAATTGTTTGGGATGGCAAGAATGTTAATATTTTTATTAAAGGTATTTCAGAATTATCAGAATAAGCCAATTGAAATACCTAAAAAAATCATTTCCGTCATGTATCAACAGCAGTTGCTGTTGAAGAGGCTATGAAGGGTTGATCTGACAGCCTAAAATAACATAACCGAATAATATCATTCACCCCGCGAAGCCCCGCTTTCCGCGGGGTGAATTTTTTCTCCCGCACTACTTGTAATTCATCAAAAAATGTGTTATAATAAATTATGTATTTCTGATTGTGAGAGGAATGTGAGAGCTTAGTATGGAGATTGATGCTAAAAAACGTATTGATGAGCTGGTAGAGCAGCTCAATTACCATAGCCGCCTTTACTATGTCGAAAATCGTAACGAGATCTCTGATTATGATTACGATATGCTGCAAAATGAACTAAAAGAGCTTGAGAAAAATTATCCGCAGTTCCTGCGCCCTGATTCGCCTACTCAGCGCGTCGGCGGCGAGGCTGTTTCGCAGTTTGAAAAGGTCGAGCATATCGTTCAGATGGGCTCTATTCAGGACGTTTTCTCGTTCGAGGAGGTTCGCCGCTTCGTCGATACCGTCCGCGAAACTATCCCCGCGCCCGCTTTTGTCGTTGAGCCGAAGATAGATGGCCTTTCCGTTTCGCTTGAATATCATGACGGCGAATTTGTTATAGGCTCTACCCGCGGCGATGGCTTCGTCGGCGAAAATGTTACCCAAAATCTTAAAACTGTTCGCTCTATCCCACTTTCTCTGCCCGAAGATCTCCCTCTGTTGGAAGTCCGCGGCGAGGTCTATATGCCCCGCGGCGTCTTTGAAGATCTCGTGAAAAAGCAGGAGGAAAACGACGAACAGCCTTTTAAAAATCCCCGCAACGCCGCCGCAGGCTCGCTGCGCCAAAAAGACCCGAAGATAGCTGCAAGCCGTAAACTTGATATTTTCGTTTTCAACGTTCAGCGTATAGAGGGCAGGGAACTCACCGCGCATAAACAGTCGCTCGATTATCTAAAGTCGCTCGGCTTTAAGACTATCCCCGATTATAAGCGCGTTTCCACCGCCGATGAGATCATTGCCCGTATCGAAGAGATAGGCGAGGTGCGCTATACTCTGCCTTTCGATATTGACGGCGTTGTTATAAAGGTAGATGATTTTGCTCAGCGCGAAACGCTCGGCTATACCGCTAAGACCCCAAAATGGTCGGTGGCGTATAAATTTCCGCCCGAGGAAAAGAATACAAAGCTTCTCGACATCGAGCTGAATGTCGGCAGAACGGGCGCGGTCACCCCCGTGGCTGTCTTTGAGCCGATAATGCTCGCAGGTACTGAAGTCGCGCGCGCTACTCTGCATAACCGCGATTTTATCGCCGAGAAAAATGTCAATATCGGCGACCTTATCACTGTCCGTAAGGCGGGCGATATTATCCCTGAGGTGCTCTGCGTTGCCGAAAAACGTTCCGAGGGCTGCTTTGAGTTTCCCGATACCTGCCCCGTCTGCGGCGCTCCGCTCGTTAAAAGCGAGGACGAAGCCGCCGTGCGCTGCTCGGATATAGACTGCCCCGCGCAGATATTCCGCCGTATAGTCCACTTCGCATCTAAAGGCGCTATGGATATTGACGGTCTAGGCCCTGCAATAGTCCGCGCACTGCTCGACAACGGGCTGATAACTTCCGTCGCAGACCTGTATACTATTAAAAAAGCCGACCTGCTCGAGCTTGATAATTTTAAGGAAAAATCGGCGGATAATCTTATAAACGCTATCGAAAAGTCGAGATCTCAGCCGCTCGACAGATTGGTTTTCGCGCTCGGCATACCGAATATCGGTCAGGCTTCCGCAAAGCTGCTCTGCGATAAATTCGGCGATCTGGATAATATCTGCTCCGCGAGCGAGGAAGAGATAGCCGATATTGAGGGCTTCGGCGACATAATGGCTTCCGCCGTTACAAAAGAGCTTGCCGAACCGCATATGCGCGAACTTATCGCTAAACTTGCCGAGTGCGGCGTTAATACTAAGTATCAGAAAGTGCAGGTAGACAGCCGTTTTGAGGGCAAGACTTTCGTCCTCACGGGCACTCTGCCTACGCTGAAACGTGCCGAGGCTAAGGCACTTATCGAAAAATACGGCGGCAAAGCCAGTGGCTCGGTGTCTAAAAAGACCGCCTACGTTCTTGCGGGCGAGGAAGCGGGCAGCAAGCTCGATAAGGCGCGCTCGCTGGGTATAGAGATCATTACCGAGGAACAGTTCCTCGATATGATAAAGTGACGAAAACGTAAAATTACAAAATTAAAAAGGAGAGGTTTTTTATGCAGCCGCTTTTTACTCTTGACATTGCAATTTCAGAAGAACAGTACCGCCGCGGAGTCGCCTACGGCGTAAAAACGGGCGGACATTTGGTGAATATCGTGCTCCAGATCGTGATAGCCGGTTGGGCGGCGTGTTTAATGATCGACCAGATCGTGCGTGGCGGAAAGATCGACTTTTTATTCGTCATCTTAGCCATGCTGATGATAAGCAGTATAGCGCTTATCGTGACGTATCTGAAACAGCCGAAAAGGGTAGTTCAGCGCGAGATAGATTCTCTCGTTACCACTACCGGCTTTTCCGACCAGCTTTTCTCGATAGCCTTTTTTGACGGTGAGATGCAGATAACCTACCCCCGTATGCCGGAAAAAGGCGCTGCTCACGCCGCTTACGGCGATGTAAATAAAATAGTAGACTTCGGCGATTTCCTGCTGCTTGTCAGCAAGCGCGGATTCGGCGTGTATATAAACAAAAATAATGTTCCGCAGTACCCCGACCTTGAGAAATTTATATCTCAGAAATGCGCGGGCGCTAAGTGGAAAACAATAAACTAAAACAGGAGGAATAGATATGAATATCGACATCAAGCATATCGCAAAGCTCGCAAGGCTCGAGATACCCGAGGACGAGCTTGAAATGTTTGGAACTCAGATGGAGAATATCGTGAAAATGGTGGAGAAGCTGCCTGATATTTCAGACGAGCTGAAGCCCGACCCCGCTACCCCGATGAAGCTGCGCCCCGACGTAGCCGAAAGCGGCAAGTTTACAAGGCAGGAGCTTATGCAGAACGCCCCCTCGGTAAAAGCGGGCTGCTTAGTAGTTCCAAAGACGGTAGAACAGTAATATCAAGGAGTTGAATAAATTGGCTTTATATGAAAAAAGTGCGTCGCAGCTTTCTGCAATGCTTAAAAATAAAGAGATAAGCTCGGTAGAGCTTACAAAGTCGGTGTTCGAGAGAATATCGCAGGTAGAGGATAATGTAGAGGCTTACATAACCCTCGATGAGGAAAACGCCCTTATCAAAGCCGCCGAGGTGGATAAAAAGCGTGCTGAGGGCGCCGAACTTTCGCCCCTCGCAGGCATACCCATCGGCATAAAGGATAATATCTCTACTAAGGGGCTGCGCACCACCTGCGCCTCCAAAATGCTCGAAAATTACGTTCCGCCTTTCGACGCGAGCGTTATGACAAAGCTGCGCGCCCACGATATAGTGGTTACGGGCAAGCTGAATATGGACGAGTTCGCTATGGGCTCTTCCACCGAAAATTCTTATTTCAAGAAAACTAAGAACCCTTTCGACCTTACCAGAATACCCGGCGGTTCTTCGGGCGGTTCGGCGGCGGCTGTTGCGGCTTGCGAAGCTGTAATGACCCTCGGTTCTGATACGGGCGGATCTATCCGCCAGCCTGCTTCCTACTGCGGAGTTGTCGGCTTAAAGCCTACTTACGGCGCTGTTTCGCGCTACGGTCTTGTAGCTTTCGCAAGCTCGCTCGACCAGATCGGCCCTCTCGGCAGAACGGTAGAGGACGTTGCTATGCTCCAGTCCGCTATCTGCGGCCATGATAAGATGGACGCTACCTCCGCTTACCGCGAGTATCCCGATTTCGCGGCTCTGCTCAATTCCGACGTTAAGGGTCTGCGCATAGGCATACCCGATGAATATTTCGGCGAGGGCATAGAGGACGGCGTAAAGGCTGCCGTTATGGAAGCCGTTAAGGAGCTTGAAAAGCAGGGCGCAGTGGTTAAGCATATCTCGCTGCCCTCTACCGATTACGCGCTTTCTTCATACTATATCATCTCCTCCGCTGAGGCTTCCTCGAACCTCGCGCGCTTCGACGGCGTAAAGTACGGCTTCCGCGCCGAGGAGTACGATGGTCTTGTAGATATGTACGAAAAGACCCGTTCGCAGGGCTTCGGCGATGAAGTCAAGAGAAGAATAATGCTCGGTACGTTCGTGCTCAGCTCGGGCTTCTACGACGCTTACTATAAGAAAGCTAAGCTGCTCCAGCGACGCATCAGCGCTGAGTTTGCCGAAGCTTTCCGCGAGGTAGACGTTATCGCAGCGCCCACCGTGCCGACTCCCGCTTTCAAGATCGGCGAGAATACCGACGACCCGCTCAAAATGTATGCTACCGACGTTTGCACCGTTACGGTAAATATCGCAGGTCTGCCCGCTATCTCCGTGCCTTGCATGAATAAGGCTGGCGAGCTGCCCGTGGGCTTGCAGCTCATAGGCGATAAGTTCGCTGAGGATAAGCTTCTCGGCGCGGCGTATGCTTACGAAAAGGCAGTAGGCGGCTTCCGTCTGCCCAATCTTTGATCGAATTGATTTGAAAGGAATTGACGTAAAATGGTAAAAGGCTATGAAGTCGTTATCGGCCTAGAAACTCATGCCGAGCTTTCGACTGAATCTAAAATATACTGCAGCTGCAAAAACCAGTTTGGTCTGGAGGTAAACTCGCAGGTGTGCCCCATCTGCATGGGTATGCCCGGCACGCTGCCTACCCTTAATGAAAAGGTAGTAGATTACGCTATAAAAATGGGCCACGCGCTCAACTGCACCATCAACCGCGTGTGCAAGCAGGATAGAAAGAACTATTTCTACCCCGACCTGCCTAAGGCTTATCAGATCTCGCAGGCCGACGTTCCGCTTTGCGAAAACGGCTATGTGGATATTCTCTCAGACGGCGAAGTGCGCAGGATAGGCGTTACCCGTATACATATCGAAGAGGACGCGGGCAAGCTGCTCCACTCCGATAAATTCCACGGTTCTTCGCTCGTAGACCTCAACCGCTGCGGCGTGCCGCTTATCGAGATTGTTTCCGAGCCTGATATGAAAAGCTCGGCTGAGGCGAAGATCTACCTCGAAACTCTGAAATCTATACTCAAATACCTCGACATCTGCGACTGTAAGATGCAGGAAGGCTCTATCCGCTGCGACGTAAACGTATCTGTACACAAGCCCGGCGAGCCGCTCGGCACGCGTACCGAGATGAAGAACGTAAACAGCTTCTCCGCCGCCGTAAGAGGTATTGATTACGAGATCAACCGCCAGATAGAGATACTAGAAGCGGGCGGAACGATAACTCAGGAGACCCGCCGCTGGGACGACGTAAAGGGCGTTTCCACCTCTATGCGTTCTAAAGAAGACGCTCAGGATTACCGCTATTTCCCCGAGCCCGACCTGCTGACTATCGTAGTAGAGCAGGAAAGAGTAGATGAGCTGAAAAAGCAGATCCCTGAGCTGCCGAACGCTAAGCTGCTGAGGTATGTAAATGACTTCGGCATCACCCTCAAGGAAGCTACTTTCGTTTCCGAGTCGGTAGAGCTTGCGGGACTTTTTGACGAGTGCACCGCAAAAGGCAAGGCTGCTCCGAAGTCCTACATTTCGTGGATAGTCGGCGACCTTGTGAAGTATCTCAACGATACCGGAAAGACTATTGCCGATACTAAGCTCACCGCCGATAAGCTCATCGACCTTGTAGACGTCATCAACGCTAAGACCATCTCGAACGCCAGCGGCAAAAAGGTATTCGCCGTGCTTCTCGAGCAGGATAAGGCCGTTAAGGATATAATCGCAGAGCTGGGTCTTTCGCAGGTTTCCGACTCCGCCGCGCTGGAAAAGATAGCCGACGAAGTTCTAGCCGCCAACGAAAAGTCTGTCGCCGACTTCAAAAACGGCAAGACCAACGCCCTCGGCTATTTGGTAGGTCAGTGCATGAAGGCATCTAAGGGCAAGGCAAACCCCGGCATGATGAAAGAGATAATCACCAAAAAGCTCTCTGAAATGTAATCGCATAAAAAAGCGCATACGCCGCTGCAAAATAGCGGCGTTTCACTTTTGTTCGATATGCTTTATTCTGTAAATTTTTTGATATTTGTGTGAAAGAGTTCTGAAAAAAAGCTGATTTCGCTTGACATTTATTTTTTTTGTAGTAAAATAATCTTTGGGCGTGAAAAAGTCTTAGATACGGACATCGCAGACGAATAAGCATATATGGATAATGTGGAAAATAAAAGGAGAATAGCACTGTGAAATTAAATACCGATAATAAAAAAGACGCAGATGAAAAGCTCGCAGCTTCAGAGTCTGTTTCAGATTCGGCGCAGGCAGAGCAGGGCGGCGCGCAGGCGGAAGCCGCTGTAAAGACAAAGAAAAAGCCTGAAAAAAAGAAGAAAAAAGCGGCGGCTGCAAAAAACGATACCCGCGATGAAGCTGCCGAAACCGCTGAAAAGCCTAAGAAAAACATACCGATAATAACGCCGCTGTGCGGGTTCTTCATGAACAATGCGCTGTTTTTAACGTTCGTTATCTCGCTGGTGGTAAACTCGCTGATACTGCGCGCCTTTACCGTGAAATTCGGCGAGAGCAAGGCGGGCGCGGATGTTTTCATGGCGATAGTAAAGCCGATGCTGGCAGACGTGGTTGCTGTTACCATAATAGGTCTGTTCGGCTTTCTGTTTAGAAAGCAGAGCGGCAGATTCAAATACCTGATGATATGGACGGTCGTTTTCTCAATACTGGGAATGGGCAATTCGATCTACTACACGAATTACAAATCATTCCTCTCAGTTTCGCTGCTCTCGACAGCTTCGCAGCTGGGCGGAGTAATGGACGCCGTTACAAAAAACATCATGGAGGCTAAGGATTTCATACTCCTCTGGCCTATCCTCGCGATGATCGCGGTCTACATACTCATCAAAAAGACCCACGAGCCGGGCTATGTAAAGCAGAAGCAGCCGCGCGCCGCGCTCGCAAGGTATGCAGGCTCGGCTTCGATAGTCGCGGTGGTCTGCGGAATATTCTTCTCGACTATGCTCACCCCCACCGACTGCTCGCGCCTTGTGAAGCAGTGGAACAGAGAATCGGTAATGGGCAGTTTCGGAATGTACGTTTATCAGATAAGTGATACGGTATCTTCCATTCACGCTAAGCTCAACATGGTTTTCGGCTATGAGGAGAGCAAGAAGAAGTTCGATGAATTTTTCGACTCTAAGGAAGAAAGCGACTCTAAGGTACACGTTGTAAATGAGGAAAAGAAGAATAAGGCAAACGAATACTCGGGCATTTTCGAGGGCAAAAACGTTCTCGTTATCCACGCCGAGAGCGTTCAGCAGTTCACGCTCGATACCTATATCAATGGCGAAGAGCTTACCCCGAATCTTAATAAGATAGCGCGCGAGGGTCTGTATTTCTCGAATTTCTACGCACAGGAAAGCGTTGGCACAAGTTCCGATAGCGAATTTACTTTCTCGACTTCGCTGATGCCCGCCTCCAGCGGCACCGTTGCGATAAATTATTGGGACAGAGATTATGCCACCACGCAGAAGAAATTCGGCGAAAAGGGCTACTATGTTTTCAGTATGCACGGCAATAACGGCTCATACTGGAACCGCCTGAACCTGCACCAGTCGCTCGGCTATCAGCGCCTTTATAACTACACTACCGATTACGATATAGACGAAACTATCGGTCTGGGACTTTCGGATAAATCATTCTTCCGCCAGTCTGTACCAAAAATAAAAGAAATAGCCGAGAATAACAAGAATTTCTACGGCACGCTCATAATGCTCACCAACCATACGCCTTTCTCAGACATCACCCGCGTAAGCGACTTCGACGTAAGTTTCAAGTACAAGCAGTACAACGAGGAAACGGGTATGTATGAGGAGATCTCGCGTCCGTTCCTCGAGGGCAGAAAGCTCGGCAATTACTTTAAGTCGGTGCACTATGCCGATCAGGCGATAGGTCAGCTTATGGAAGATCTGGACAGCAATGGCCTGCTTGACAACACAGTAGTAGTCATCTACGGCGACCATGACGCTAAGATCAAGGAAGAGGAGTACGAGTATTACTACAACTACAACCCCTTTACCAACGAAACCCTTACCGAGGACGACGCCGGCTATATCCCCGTTGACGAATTTTACTACAACCTCAACCGCAAAGTGCCTTTCATCATTTGGTCTAAGGACGGCGGCTACGAGCCTAAGGAGATAACCAAGGTTATGGGTATGTACGACGTGCAGCCCACGCTGGGAAATATGTTTAACTTTACTAACGAGTACGCGCTCGGTCACGATATTTTCTCGTTCGATGATGATGAGGAAAACATAGTTATTTTCCCGAACGGCAACTTCATTACAGATACGGTATATTATGATAGTCAGAAGGAAACCTATTTCGACCTCACCGATTATAAGAACGTGGCGGATTACGCTTCCTGCAATCAGGTCTACAAAAACAACCCCATACCGCTGTATTCCGAGGACAACGAGGGCTTGTTCAAGTTTGCGGAGAGCGATTACTCGGCGGAGCACGCTCAAGCGCGCAAGAATGACGGCGTAGTTGACGACAACTATATCAAGGATAGGTTCGATTATGCGGCAGACCGCATAGATGTTTCCAATTCTATCATTTATTATGATATTATCCATAAAGTTCAAGAGGGCTTTAACGGTAATATGAATACTGAAGATAACAACACATCGTCCGCTTCGGAAGAGCCTTTCTCGCCGCCTGATAAGGTCGTAAGAAGAAAAGTTTACGCAATATAAAATAAAGTCCTGATCGGCAGCGGTCAGGACTTTTTCATATTATATCGGTGATCGGCAAAAAGGCAAAAAAATAAGACTGCCAAAAAAGCAGTCTTGATTTTCAATTAAGCAAATAAATTATGCTCTTTCAACCTTGCCCGAACGCAGGCATCTGGAACAAGCATAAACATGGCAGGGAGTTCCGTTGACAACTGCCTTTACTCTCTTAACGTTGGGCTTCCAGCTTCTGTTAGTTCTTCTGTGAGAGTGGGAAACCTTTATACCGTATGCGATCTGCTTGCCGCAATACTGACACTTTGCCATTACAACGCACCTCCTTCTTGTGTGCACATGATGTTTTCTGAATAATGGGAATGCAATCATCTGCACAAACCATTACAACAAATAATATTATAGCACATTTAAAATGAAAATGCAAGTGTTTTTCAGAAAAAAATATTATTTTTTTGTAAATTGCGCTCGCAGGATAATTATTCATGAAAATGAGATGAAAAAAGCTAAATATACTTGAAATCATGAGCAAAATGGTGTATAATAAATATGTATATATAATTGTTAGAAAAATCAGTTTACATTATTTTGCATTAAAATGCAACGAAAGGAAAGTATTATGGATAACATCATGGCTTCGCTGCTTGCGAGTATGTCGCCGCAGATGCTTGTACAGATCGGCGTGAATTTTATGATAATTTTTCTCGTAGTGCCTGTGCATGAATACGCGCACGCGTGGGCGGCTGTAAAGCTGGGCGACGATACCCCGCGCTATCAGGGCAGGCTCTCGCTCAACCCGCTCCGCCATATCGACCCTATCGGCGCGGTGTGTCTTTTGTTCGGCGGCTTCGGCTGGGGCAGACCTGTGCAGATAAACCCGCTCAATTTCCGCCAGTACCGTAAGGGCAGTATGCTCTGCGCGGCGGCAGGGCCGCTCTCAAACCTCATAATGGGCACGGGCGGAATGATAATCTATAAATTCATCAGCGCCGCCTACTCCGTCAACGCGAGCGACGCGCTTTACTGGCTCGCATTCATACTGCAGTATTTTGTGCTCGTGAACCTCGGTCTCGCGGTGTTCAACCTTATCCCGATCCCCCCGCTCGACGGCTCAAAGATCGTCGCGTACTTCGCTGGCGAAAAGTGGAACCGCTTCATTTACCAGTATCAGCAGGTCATCAGCATAGCGTTTCTCGTGCTCATAGTTTCGCGCGCGCTCGATACGCCGCTCGGCTATCTTCAGCACGGCGCGTATTTCTTGATAGATAAGCTGACATTTTTTGTTGATATTATCGCAAGAGCTATTTTCTGACAGTCATGGAAACTATATCGTTTAAATTAGACGCATTTGAAGGGCCGCTCGACCTGTTGCTTTACCTTATAACAAAGCACAAGCTTAATATCTGCGATATTGAGATCTCGCTTCTGCTAGACCAGTATTTGGAGTACATTGAGTCGATCGACGAGCAGGATTTTGACGCGGCTGGTGACTTCCTCGCTATGGCGGCGCGCCTTGTGTACATCAAGACCTGCTCGCTTCTGCCCTCTGCCGAAGAGGCTGAGGAACTGAAAAAAGAGCTCGAAGGCGACTTGATAGAGTACTCGGCGTGCAAACAGGCGGCGGCAAAGCTGCGCGAGATATGCGTTTACGGCGCGGTTTTCGTGCGACCTCCCGAAAAATTGCCGATAAATAAGACATTCACAGGCACGCTGGACGTGCAAAAATTGGTAGACGCGTACATGGGAATGTCAGAAAAATCACGCGCGATAAAACCCGTCCGCGCCGAGCAGTTTTCGCCGATAGTTGCAACGCGCATCGTCACCGTCACCTCGAAGATCGTTTTCGTGCTGAAAAAGCTCTACCGCTCGGGCGAGTGCGCAATGTCGGAGCTTTACGAGGGCATTTCCGACAAATCGGCGCGCGTGGCGACCTTCTTAGCCGTTCTTGAGCTGACAAAATCAGGCAGGATTTTTCTGAATGACGACAATTCTATAATAAAATTCAACCGCGAATCGAAGCGCAAACATAATCACGAACCTGCCGTTACGTCGGAAATTTCCGAACCTCAAACAGATCCGTTAGATGAGCTTCAGCCGGAGATTTCAGAACCTGTACCCGAAGAGTTAGCGGCAGACGAACCGATAGCAGAACCCGACCAGATCGAAGAGCATGTTGACGAAACGCCCGAAATTGTTGACGTTTCAGACTCTTCACCCGACGAGCCGACGGAAATTACAGAAGTTTTCGTAGCGCCGATCCGCGAATGCAGTATTCCCGAAACGCGCCGAGATCAGCACAAATTAGCCGTGCCGGTCGCCGCTATACATATCGAATCTGCCGACGAATCAAAGGTCGAAGAACAAACTGAATATAAAAATATGAATATTATCCGACCTGAAAGGGAAGAGCAGGAGCAGTTGCCCCCCGCAGATGTCAAGATAACACGCGGCGTAAAGCTCAACCGTTTCGGCGGAAAATGGCGGTGGACATATCCCGAAAATACCGCCAATTGCTGGATATACGGAAGGGAGAGAATGTGATGGACGTTAAGGATCTTGCCGCCCACATCGAGGCGGTGCTTTTCGCGAGCGGCGAGCCGATCTCGCTTGAAAAACTCATGGCGGCGCTGGTTATCCCGAAAAAGGACGCCGAGGACGGACTTGCTTATCTCACCGAAAAATATAAGGAGCGCGATTTCGGCATCGAGCTGTTGCGGCTGGAAAATTCGTACCAGCTTGCGGTCAAAAAGGAATTTTCTGACGATGTAAAAGCCGCGCTGGAGATCAAAAAGAGTACTGCGCTTTCACCTGCGGCTATGGAAGTACTTACCATTGCAGCGTACAATCAGCCTGTAACTAAGGCTTTTGTCGAGCACGTCCGCGGCGTCGATTCCTCGAGCGTTGTTAATTCGTTGGTCGAGAAAGATCTGCTCTGCGAAACTGGCAGGCTCAATCTGCCCGGAAGACCTGTTGCATACAAGACTACCGAGAATTTCCTGCGCGCTTTCAGTCTGAATTCTCTTTCCGAACTTCCAAAACTGCCTAAACAAAACGAGCAGCTTTCGTTTGAGGACGAGGAGCAGGCTCAAAATACAGAAAATTAATTTTATTACATAAATTGCAAGGGAGATGATGACGATAATAGTGCTTTGGATATTGCTGGGTTTGATCGCGCTCATCGTCATTCTCCTGCATTTTTCCGCTCGCATTTACGTTCACGCCGCGGCGGACGGTTTAACGCTAAAAGTCAAGTATTTTTGGTTTACGGTCTACCCGCGCGAGCCTAAAAGCAAGCGGAATAAAAAACAAAAAAAGGCAAAAACTAAGAAAAAGTTTAAAACCGCTCCGACTGCGGACGATTTCAGCGACGATCTTGACAGCGAGATAACTGACGAAATGCTTATGACGGGCGATTTTGACGAGAAAGATCTTGCCCCTGCCGAACCGCAGAAAACCTCTTCGGAGGATGATCTTGACGAAAGCGAACCTGAGCGCAAGTTTGAAGCGACAAAGCCCGAAAAGGCGGCAGATAATAAAAAGACTAAAGATAAGCATGCTGAAGATAAGCCGAAAAAGCAAAAAGAGGAAAGACACCCATCAAAACTCGCAAATTTGAAAGCGAAATATTTAAAGTACAAGCCGTACATTCCGCTGGCGTGGAAAACTGTGCGCCGCCTGCTGAAAACTATACGCATACGCATTGACAGCGCCGAAGTCCGCGTCGGCAGGGAAGACGCTCACGAGGCCGCGATCTACTACGGCGCGGTGCAGGGCGCTATCGCGGGTCTGCTGACCCCGCTCGCCGAGTTTTTCACCCTCAGCGTGAAAAATTGCAATGTTGAATGTGCATTTACCGAAAATACCATCAGCGGAAAGTGCGATTTTTCTGTTCGCGTTCGCCCCTCGACGCTCATTGCGATCGCAGTTTGCGCAGGCGTAAATTTCCTTAAAATTAGGCATAATGAGAAAAAAGTTCCCGAACAAAAGTAGTTTGAAAGGACGTTATAAATATGAACGAAAGTACAAAATTAGAAGCTCTGGTCAAATCTGCTATGGAGAAAGTGCGCGAGCTTTCTGAAGCTGAAACCATAATCGGCAAGCAGATCGTTACCGCCGACGGCACAACGATAATCCCTGTTTCAAAGGTATCGTTCGGTCTGGCTTCGGGCGGTACGGACATCGGCAGCGATAAAAAAGGCTTCGGCGGCGGCTCGGGCGCGGGCGTAACTATCTCGCCGATGGCTTTTATCGTCGTGCGCAACGGCGAAACCAAGCTGCTCCAGATGACGACTACCACTCCTTACCAAAACGCGGTCGTAAACACCGTGCCCGAAGTTGTGGATAAGATCATCGACTTCATCGACAAAAAGACCGAGCCGAAGCAGGACGAGGAATAATTTCCAAGTCAAAAACGCGTATTTTTTTCGCGCCGCCGCATACCCTAATCGCATAAAACGAAAGGGAAGTGCAGGGCAATGAAAATGTTACGCAGAATAGTTTTTTTTGTGATGAGCTGTATGCTGGCTGTGATGTCGGCGCAGCAGATCACGGCTGGGGCGGTAGGCGGCTGCTCGGCAAAGGCGGCGGTGGTCTACGTCCCCGTTAGCGGCGAATTTCTCTACGAAAAAAACGCCGATACCCGCCTGCCGATGGCGAGCACGACTAAAATAATGTCGGCGCTTATAGCGCTCGAAAGCGGCAATTTGGACGAGCAGTTCACCGTTGACCCAGAGGCTATAAAGACCGAGGGTTCTTCGATGGGTCTGCGCGAGGGCGATAAAGTCACCATGCGCGGGCTGGTCTGCGGTATGCTTCTGCCGAGCGGTAACGACGCTGCAAACGCCGCCGCCGTGCGTTGTATGGGCAGTATCGAAAATTTCGTGGACGAGATGAACCGTCGCGCCGAGCAGATGGGCTTGCGCGATACGCATTTCGTCACCCCATCGGGTCTGGACGACGATACCGAAGAGCATTTTTCTACCGCGCGCGATATGGCGAAGCTTGCTGCCGCAGCGCTTGAAAATGAGGATTTCGCGGCTATCTGCTCGCAGAAATACATCAAGCTCGAGTTCGGCGACCCGCCCGAACCGCGCTGGCTCACCAATTCAAACAAGCTTCTCGGCAGCTGCGAGGGCGTTATCGGCGTGAAGACCGGTTTTACCGATAAGGCGCGGCGTTGCCTTGTTTCTGCCTGTGAACGCAACGGCGCACGGCTGATCTGCGTTACCCTCAACGATCCCGATGATTGGCGCGACCATTCCGCGCTGTACGATTCCGCTTTTGCGCAGATGCAGACCTGCGTGCTCAAAGGCTCGGGCAAGCTTTTCACCGTTAAGGCGGCAGGCGGTACGGCTGATGAATTTTCCGCGGCGTGCCGTCAAGTAAGCATGGCTCTGCCCGATACTGCGGCTGATAAAGTCAGGTGCGAATACCGCGTGAAAAAGTTCGCCTTTGCGCCCGTGAAATGCGGCGAAAAGGTCGGCGAAGCGGTCTTTTACATCGGCGGCCGTGAGATAGCGCGCGAGCCGATAACCGCGGGCGAGGACGTTGCGCAAGCGCCGAGCGATAAAGAAGATAACGGCTGGCACGGCTTCTTTTGTGAGCTGGAAAAGCTGCTTGATTAAACTGACAAGGCGGCGGGCTTTGCCCGTTACATATTTGCGCCTTGCGAAAGGATAAGTGTGTAAATTGGAAAAAGTAAGATTGCAGAAAATAATCGCAGACAGCGGCATTTGCTCGCGCAGAAAGGCTGAGGAGCTTATCGCGCAGGGCAGAGTGAAGATCAACGGCCGCCCCTGCAAGGTCGGTGATAAGGCTGACCCGATCAAGGACATCGTGAGCATAGACGGCGAGCGCGTTGTTTTCGAGCGCAAAAAGACCTACCGCTACATAATGCTCAATAAGCCCCGCGGCTACGTTACCACCATGAGCGACGAGCTTGACCGCAAGTGCGTTACCGAGCTGCTCGACGGCGTTGACGCACGCGTTTACCCCATTGGCAGGCTTGATAAAAATTCCGAGGGACTGCTGCTTTTTACAAACGATGGCAACTTCGCCAACGAGATAATGCACCCCTCGAAGCATGTCACAAAGACCTACCGCGTTACCGTCCGCCCCGATGTGGACGACGAGGTGCTCGTAAAGCTCTCTGAGGGCGTAGTTATCGACGGCAGAAAGACCCTGCCATGCACCGTGCTCGTGCTCGATAAACAGCCGGGCAGAACAGTGCTGCAAATGACTATCTCCGAGGGCAGGAACCGCCAGATACGCAAGATGTGCGAAGCGGTAGGGCTTGAAGTAGCCCGCCTTAAACGCACCGCCGTAGGCCCGATAAAGCTTGGTATGCTAAAGCCCGGCACATGGCGCGACCTCAAGCCCGAAGAGCTGCGCGCGCTGAGAAACGTCATCTCAAAAAAGTAAGTCCGTGCGGGCTGAAATGTAGATGAAATGTTAAAAATCATAAATGTAAACGTAAAAGATATTTGTAATCTTCGTTTTCCACTTGATAAAATCGGTGGAATATATTATAATAAATATATGTAGCTGCGTGCCTTTTCCCGAGGTGTGCGGCAGGGCAGTCCGCGCGCCGCGCGGCTTTGCGGAGCTGCCTTATTTTTTCTTGATAGGAGGAAATGGTATGGCTGAAACTATGTCCAATCTTGCAGAGCTCAAGGCTGCCGCAAACGCTGCCAGCGCTGCAAAAACAAGGCTGACATATCTTTTTGACGAAGGGAAGTTTACCGAGCTTGACGCATACGCTGCTTCGGGCAAAGGACTTTGCGGTGCAGTGACCGCATTCGGATATGTTGAAGGTAATCCATGCTACGCATTTTCGCAGGACGTTTCCGTAAATAAGGGCGCTCTCAACAAAATGCAGGCTGATAAGATCGCAAAGGTGTATGACCTTGCGGCAAAAACGGGCGTTCCCGTGGTAGGTATCTATGATTCCTGCGGCGCAGATCTTAACGATGGCTGCGAGGCTCTCGCGGCTTACGGCGAGCTGCTCATGTGGATGTCCAATCTTTCGGGAGTAGTTCCCCAGATAGCGGTAGTTGCAGGCGTTTGTTCCGGTACTTCGGCAATGCTCGCTGAGTCCGCTGACTTTACTATAATCGCTAAGGACGCAGAGCTTTACTGTGCGCCTAACGCAGGCGTAAAGTCTTCTTCCGAAAATGCCGTTAAAAACGGCACGGCTGCTATTCTTGCAGATACCGATAAGGACGCGGTAGAGGCTGCTAAGGAGCTTCTCGTAAGACTTCCGCAGAACAATATCTCGCCCGTACCTATGTATGAATTTGATATGCCCACCGCAGCGGCAGGCAAAGACGCCGCTTCGCAGGCTGAAGCTGTTTTCGACGGCGGCAGCGTTAAGGAGCTTTACGCTGATTTCGGCAAGGCTTCCTACACCGCTCTCGCTACTCTCGGCGGCGCTACCGTTGGCGCAGTTGCCGTAAATAAGACCGCAGATAAACTCAACGCTGACGACTGCACCAAGATCGCGCGCTTCGTAAGATTCTGCGATTCGTTCGCCGTTCCCGTTATCACTCTCGTTGATACCGAAGGCTTCGCGGGCGATACCGATACCGAAGCTGCGGGCGCAGTTAAGTCTATGACTAAGCTGGTTCACGCTTACGCTGAGGCTACTACTATAAAGATCTCTGTTGTTACAGGCAAGGCTTACGGCCCCGCATTCATCGCGCTGGCAGGCAAGGGCGCTAACGCCGACCTCAGCTACGCTTGGGAGGACGCAGTTATCACAGCGCTTTCTCCTCTCACCGCTGCCGAGTTCTTCTATCACGATGAGCTCAAGGGGGCTGAGGACGTAAAGGCTAAGAGAGCCGAGCTTGCCGCTAGGTACTGCACCGAAGAGGGCAGCGCCGTAAAGGCTGCCGCAAAGGGCTGCATTGACGGAGTTATCCCCGCAAACGCTCTCAGAAATGTTCTTATCGACTCGATAGAAGTGCTCGCTGGCAAGAGAATTTCTCGTCTGCCTAAGAAGCACAGCAATATCCAGCTCTGATCTGCGCTGGCATAAATTAAAGAATGGTGGTAATTTAAAATGAAAAGATATAATATCACAGTAAACGGCAAGGCATACGACGTAGCAGTTGAAGAGCTCGACGGCGGCGCAGCACCCGCGCCCGCTGCAGCAGCACCCGCTCCCGCAGCAGCACCTGCACCCGCACCCGCGGCTGCTCCCGTTGCAGACGGCACCAAAGTAAACGCTCCTATGCCCGGCACTATCCTTGAAGTAAAGGTCGCAGTAGGCGATACCGTTGAAGCAGGACAGGCTCTCGCAGTTCTCGAGGCTATGAAGATGGAAAACGATATTTCTTCCCCCTGCGCAGGCAAGGTACTCAGCGTAAATACCACTAAGGGCGCAGCCGTAGAAACAGGCACCCTTATCTGCGTTATCGGCTGATAAAACTCTGCTGAAACACTATTTTGCTTGAAAGGATTGATATAAATGGGAAAGCTTAAAATCACAGAAACCGTCCTGCGTGACGCTCATCAGTCGCTTATAGCTACCAGAATGTCGCTCGACGAAATGCTCCCTATAATGTCTGAAATGGACAAGATCGGCTATTACTCGGCAGAAGTTTGGGGCGGCGCTACTTTCGACGCTTGTATCCGCTTCCTTAACGAAGACCCATGGGAGCGCCTGAGAGTTATCAGACGCGAAATGCCGAATACTAAGCTTCAGATGCTCTTCCGCGGTCAGAATATGCTCGGCTACCGCCACTATGCTGACGACTGCGTTGAGTATTTCGTACAGAAATCTATCGCGAACGGTATCGACATTATCCGTATCTTCGACGCGCTGAACGATATTCGCAACCTCGAAACTGCTGTTAAGGCGGCTAAGAAAGAGGGTGGCCACGCCCAGATCGCGATGTCATACACCACCGGCGATGTTTTTACTCACGAATATTATGTAAATTATGCTAAGCAGATCGAGTCGCTCGGCGCTGACTCCATTTGTATAAAGGATATGGCTGCGTTGCTCACTCCTTACGAGGCGGGCGCTCTCGTTTCCGAGCTGAAAAAGGCAGTCAAGATCCCGATACAGCTTCACACTCACTACACCACAGGTCTGGCTTCCATGTGCATCATGAAGGCTGCCGAGGCAGGCGTTGACGTGGTAGATACCGCAATGTCGCCCCTTGCTCTGGGTACTTCTCACGCTCCTACCGAGTCGGTAGTTGCCGCTTTCCGGGGCACCGAGTACGATACCGGTCTTGACCTCGTGAAACTCGGCGAGATCAGAGAGTATTTCATGAAGCTGCGTAAAAAATACATTGATAACGGTCTGCTCGACCCCAAGATGCTCGCTACCGACGCGAATGCACTGATCTATCAGGTTCCCGGCGGAATGCTTTCAAACCTGCTCTCGCAGCTCAAGCAGGCAGGCAAGGAAGACCAGCTCAACGAGGTTCTGGCAGAAGTTCCGCGCGTTCGTGCAGACGCAGGTTCGCCCCCGCTGGTTACACCTTCTTCGCAGATCGTTGGCACACAGGCTGTTTTCAACGTCATCACAGGCGAAAGATACAAGACTGTTACCAAGGAATTTAAGGGTATCGTAAAGGGCGAGTACGGCAAGACCCCCGAGCCTATCGACCCCGAATTCCAGAAGATGATACTCAAGGGCGAAGAGCCTATAACCTGCCGCCCCGCCGACCTCCTCGAGCCTGAGCTTGATAAACTCAAGCAGGAGTGCGCAGAGTGGACTGAGCAGGAAGAGGACGTGCTCACTTACGCAATGTTCCCGAAGGTAGCTCCCAAGTTCTTCGAGCAGCGCCGCAACAAAAAATACGGCGTAGACGGCGCTCACGCCGACGCGGAGAACAAGGTTCACCCCGTATAACAGCATATTATCTTGCGGATCGCTCTAAAAGGCGGTCCGCTTTTTTATACTCCTTGTAAATTAAACGAAAAATTTTATATTTCACTTGAAAAAAATATGAAAAAGTGATATAATAGAATGTAGAGTGTAGGCGCAGATCCATGCGTCCTGCGTATAATATACAAGAGGTGAGCCGTTTAAATGAATAAAAAGGAAATTGCTGAAATAAAAAAGAACTTTTCTGACGACTGCGGCTTTTTTACGGTAGGCAAGGTGCTTACCGCTTATATCGACGCTGAAAAAAATATCGTTTATAAAGATACCCAACTTTATAATATAATGCCTTCCGACGAAGCCGAACTGATAATGATAAATCTCAAAAAAACGCTCTCGGGCACTCTGGGCAAAAATCTTCGCGAGTATGCTTTTCCTAAAGACCAGTACGCAGAGGACGGCGCGCAGACTTTTCTGTACAAATTATTGGACAGCAAGCTGCTTGACGATGAGCTGAACGAGCAGTTTATCCGCCGTATCGCCGAAAAGGTAGAGTATATTTCTACGTTCGCTGTTTTCACGGCGCATTGTACATATTCGGTGCTCAAAAAGAACCGCAACGACGATCTCGAGGACGACGCCGAGCTGGATTATAACTTTCTGATAACCGCTGTCTGCCCCGTGGATATTCGCATCGACGGACTGATATTCAGCGACGAAAATCAGAAGATAGAGAAAAAGCCGACCAGCGACCGCATAGTTGGTATGCCGACCGACGGCTTCCTCTACCCCGTATTTTCCGACCGCGCGCCCGATATAAACTCGGTGATGTACTACACCAAAACGTTCAAAAAGCCGAATATTTCGTTCATCGAAAGCTTTCTCGGCTGCGAATTCCTCATGACGGCGAATTCCGAAAAGGAGATGTTCCAGCGCATACTTGAAAACGTCGCGGGCGATGAGCTTGATTACTCGCTGATAACCGCCGTGAACGATAAGATCTGCGAGTTCGTCGATTCGTACACCCACGAAACTGAGCCTGCGCAGGTGGACGCCAATAAGCTCTCTTCCATAATGTGGGAAGCTGGCGTTTCGCAGGATAAGCTTGAGAATATCCCGAAAGTTTTTGAATCGGCTACCGATAATAAGCCGCTTACCGCCGTAAATCTTATCGACCGCAAGACCACTGTTGAGTTTGAGGGCATTACCGTCAACATTGGCAAAGACAGCGTAGATAAGGTGCAGACCCAGACCATCGGCGGCAGAAAATGCCTAGTTATCGCGCTCGACGGCGACGTCAGCGTAAACGGTATGCCTGCAGGAGTTTGATATTTATGGCAAAAAAGCAAGTTAAAACTAACGTCATGCGCGTGCTCGACGCCGCAAAGATAAACTATAACGAGTACACCTACGACGATACCTGCACCGTAGGCACAGAGGTCGCTGCGCTGCTCGGTCAGCCGCAGGAACGCGTTTTCAAAACGCTCGTTACCGTCGCAAAGTCCGGCGCACACTACGTTTTTATGATACCCGTTGCCGAAGAGCTTGACCTCAAAAAGGCGGCGAAAGCGGTCGGCGAAAAGGCAGTTTCTATGCTGAAAGCTAAAGACCTACTGCCGCTTACAGGCTATATCCACGGCGGATGCTCGCCCATCGGCATGAAAAAACAGTTTCCGACCGTTATCCACAGTACGGCGGCGAACTTTGATACTATATTTTTCAGCGGCGGAAAGGTAGGCTTTCAGGTCGAAGTCGCCCCGAAAGACCTTTTCTCGCTGATACCCATTTCCGACTGCGATATTATAGTCTAACGCAGCCGCTTATCTCGTGAAAGGGGGTCGAAAACTGTGTACGAAACCGTTCGTGAAGCAGTCGAAAACCGCGATTTTAAAAAGGTAAAAGAGCTTTTCACGCAGCTGAATGAGGCTGATATTGCCGACCTCATTCAGGGCTTTCACGATAATCAGGAAGTCGATGCGCGCGATATTTCGCTGCTTTTCCGATTGCTGCCGAAGGATATGGCGGCTGAGGTTTTCACCTATATGGATTCCGATATGAAAGAGCTGCTGATAAACTCTTTCACTGATACTGAGCTTCAGGAAGTTATCGACAATCTCTTTATCGACGATACAGTTGACCTTATCGAAGAAATGCCCGCGAACGCCGTTGCGCGTATACTCCGCGCCTCCGACCCTCAATCGCGCCGCATGATAAACATGATCTTGAAATACCCCGAAGACAGCGCCGGCTCGATAATGACCACCGAGTATATCTATATGAAAAAAGACAGCACGGTGAAAGAAACGCTGGATAAGATACGCAGTCTGGGTATGGCTAAGGAAACTGTTTATACCATTTATGTAACTTCTATGCACCGCAAACTGATAGGCGTTCTCTCTATCCTTGACCTCCTCACGGCGGATGATGACGAGCTTGTCGGCGATATTATGGATACCAACGTCATCACGGTAGAAACCACCGAAGACCAGGAGGACGTTGCAAATAAGTTCGCCAAGTACGACTTCGTAGCCCTCCCCGTTGTCGATAACGAGCACCGCATAGTCGGTATCGTTACGTTCGATGACGCTATGGACGTTGTTCAGGAAGAGGCTACCGAGGACTTCGCGCACATGGCGGCTATCCAGCCCAGTGAAGAGAGCTATTTCAAGACTTCCGTTTTCACCCACGCGAAAAACCGTATAGTCTGGCTGCTTGTGCTGATGCTTTCCTCGACTATCTCCAGCGTTATAATCAATCATTACGAGGCGGCTTTCGCGGCTATCCCGCTGCTCGTCGCTTCTATACCCACCCTCACGGGCACAGGCGGTAACTGCGGCTCGCAGACCTCTACCATGATAATCCGCGGCATGAGCCTGGGCGAGATACAGCTTCGCGATTTCTTTAAAGTAGTGTTCAAAGAGTTCCGCATCTCGCTTATCGTCAGCGCCATACTCGCCTCGGTAAACTTCGTGCGAATCTACATCCAGTATTACAACGACCCCTCGGCAGATTCTTTCCGCCTTGCGCTCTGCGTAAGTTTGGCGATAGTCGCCGCGGTAGTCATGTCGAAGCTTATCGGCTGTATACTCCCTATGGCGGCGAAAGCCGTTCACCTAGACCCCGCGCTGATGGCAGCCCCGCTCATCTCCACGATAGTGGACGCTTCCACCACGCTTGTGTTCTTCAATATCGCGCTTCTCGTTTTCCACATATCGTTGTAGCGCGCTAAATGCAAAAAATTAACGGACGTGTCTTTCTCAGATACGTCCGTTTTTGTTTACATCTTTTTAGTGCGCCGTAGCAACGCCCTTGTCGTCGAAGCTGTAATTTACTCCGTCGATGGTCTGCATAGTGTCGGTCAGCGGTACGCCGTCGGCGTCGGTGTAGTAGCGCTGGCTGTTCCATGTCGCCCAGCCCTCGGTAACGTAGCCCACGTCGCCGATAACGTAGTATGTTCCGCCGTCGGTGAAAGGCCCGCGAAGCTGCGCGCCGTTGTCGAGGTAGTATTTGTTGCCGTCTATCTCCGTCCAGCCGCGTTTCAGCTTGCCGTCGCTGCCGAAGTAGTAGTTTATTCCGTCGATCTCGTTCCAGCCTTTAGCCGCTTCGCCGTTGTCCTTGAAGTAGTATGTGCCGTCGGAAACGTTTACCCACTTGCGCTTTACCGCGCCGTTTTGACCCATGTAGTATATCGCGTCGTCGCGCTTCTGTATGCCCTTTGTCAGTGCAGAATCGCTGCCGAAATAGCACATCGTGTCGTCGATGTTGTGCCAGCCCGTTACCGCATAGCCCGAACTGTCGAAATAGTAGGTCTTGTTTTTCTCGGTGCGGAAGTCGTTCTTTACCCACTTCTCGCCCTCGGCGTATCTCAGCCCGTCAGCCGTTTTCGTCAAGCCGCTTGGTACTGCGCCGTCGCTGCCGAATTCGTATTCGTCGCCGTTGACTTTCATAGTGCCCGTAGCGCATACGCCGAACTGACCGAAGTAGTAGCGCTTGCCCTCTATGTCGTGCCAACCGACTACCTTTTCGCCCGAAGATGGGTCGAAGTAGAATTTGTATCCCGCTATCGTTACCCAGCCCGTCTGTACCAAATGGTCGCTGTCGAAATAGTGCTGGTAAAATACGTTCTTGCCTACCTTTCCGTAAGCTTCGAGGAAGAAATGCTCGTAGGTATCTTCTTTCAGATATGTTTCCTCAAGCGCCTTTGCGCGCTTTTCCTCTTTCTTAGTAAGCTTTTTCGCGCCGGAATTTATCTTCTGTATCAGCTCGTAGTCGCTCTTGAACTGCTTTATCTCCGAGCGGTATGTGTCGGAGTAGGCAAGCGTTTTCGTCAGCCCCGTAGCCGCTTTGTGCGTTTTCGGGTCGAAGAAATAGTAGCTGCCGTTCCAGTTGAGAAAGCCTTGCTGTACTTTTCCGTCGTCGTTGAAGTAGTAAAGCTCTCCGCCGATCTCGTTCCAGCCGTATGTCAGCCTGTTCTTTTCGTTGAAGTAGTAGTACTCGCCGTCAACGTGTATAAAGCCCCTAGCCGCCGAGCCGTCTTTGGTAAAGTAGAATTTGTGCCCGTTGTCCGTGAACCAGCCGCGTATCATCTGTCCCTGGTCGGTAAAGTGATACCTCTCGCCGTCGATGGTCTTCCAGCCCTTTACCATGTGGTGGTCTTCGTCAAAAAAGTAGGTGTTGCCCTCTATCTCGGTGAAGCCCTCCGCGTAAGCGCCCGTCTGCGGGTCAGCGTAGATGTAGTATTTTCCATCGTTGCCCCAGCCCTTGAAAAGGCTGCCGTTCTCTTGGAAATTGTATGTGTTTCCGTCGATGGTGGTCACGCCCGTTACCATGTGCCCGTCTGAGGCGAAGTAGTAGGTGCTGCCGTCTATCTCGGTAAATCCCTTGGCTATCTGTCCCTGATTTTTGCCCGACTCGAAGAAGTAGTACTGTATGCCGTTTATCTCAGCCCAGCCGCTTATGCGCTTGCCGGATGCGTCGTAGTAGTACTGACCGTCGTTGTTGAAGCCCGTGTCGGGGAAACCGTGGTCGTTGAAGTAATATTCCTCGCCGTTAAAGTCGCAAAGCCCTGTCTTGAATATACCGGATTCGTCTGATAGGTAGTATTCCTCGCCTTTTATCTTCACGATGCCTTTCTGCATTACGCCCGATTTGTCGAAGTAATACCTGTTGCCGTCGTACTCCTGCCAGCCCGTGAGTATGTAGCCGTTCTCGTCAAAGAGGTATGAGGAGTTGTCGATAAGCTTCAGCCCTACGGCGCGCTCTTTTGTGGATTGTACTATGTAGTACGTTCCCTCGGGCTTAGTGTGCCAGCCGGGCGAGTATGTAGAGTTGTAGTAAAAATAGCCCGCAAATCCCGCGCCTATTACCGCCGAGCATATCGCCGATGAAAACGCGGCGTTGAATCTGCTCTTGCCGGTGCGCAGAGTAAGCAGTCTTTTTTTCTGACTTCCGTTAATGCTCATATATCAACTTTCTTTCATTTTAGTCGCATTTGCCTATGATTATACATCTTATATTATATCATAATCCGCCCGCCAATGCAAGAGAAAAAGGCGAAATTTCGCTGAAATTTCACCTTTCTCCGAATGATAAATTTTTGTTGAAGTTGACTAAAGTTTACGCCGTGCCGCAAAGATCATATCGCGCGGCATTGCCTTATTTATCTCTTTACGTTGAAAGCAGCCATGCCGGGATAAACCGCGCTTGCGCCAAGCTGCTCTTCGATCCTGAGGAGTTGGTTGTACTTCGCAACTCTCTCAGAGCGGCTGGGTGCGCCAGTCTTGATCTGGCAGGTGTTGAGCGCTACCGCGAGGTCTGCGATGGTGGTGTCAGCAGTTTCGCCCGAGCGGTGTGAGGATATAGCGGTGTAGCCCGCCTTGTGCGCCATCTTGATAGCTTCCAGCGTTTCGGATACCGAGCCGATCTGGTTCAGCTTTATCAGTATCGAGTTGCCGCAGCCAAGCTCAATGCCCTTAGAAAGACGCTCGGTGTTGGTGACAAATAGGTCGTCGCCAACGAGCTGTACCTTGCCGCCCAGCTCCTTAGTAAGCAGCTGCCAGCCCTCCCAGTCCTCTTCGTCGAGAGCGTCCTCGATCGAGATGATTGGGTACTTTTCAACAAGCTTTTTCCAGTGCTCGATAAGCTCGGCAGAGGTGAACTTCGTGCCGGCCTTGGGCAGTACATATTCGCCCTTCTTCTCACTCTTCCATTCGCTGGAAGCTGCGTCCATAGCTATCATAAAGTCCTTGCCCGGCTCGTATCCCGCATTCTTTACAGCCTCGAGGATGTACTGTATAGCTTCTTCGTCGCTCGCCAGGTCGGGTGCAAAGCCGCCCTCGTCGCCGACAGATGTAGCCAGTCCCTTAGATTTCAGCAGAGCAGCCAGCGCGTGGAAAACTTCTGCACACCAGCGCAGCGCTTCCTTAAAGCTGCGCGCGCCTACGGGCATTATCATGAATTCCTGTACGTCAACAGTGTTCGCAGCGTGCGCGCCGCCGTTGAGAATGTTCATCATAGGAACGGGAAGTCTGTTGCCCGAAATTCCGCCGAGGAATCTGTAAAGGGGCACGTCCTGCGAGATAGAGGCCGCTCTTGCGCAGGCGATTGATACCGCGAGTATAGCGTTCGCGCCGAGGTTCGATTTGTCCTTAGTTCCGTCCGCGACGATCATAGCCTTGTCTACCGCGTAGATGTCCGAAGCGTCCATGCCGCAGATAGCCGCGCTGATAGCGGTGTTGATGTTTTCAACTGCCTTGCTTACGCCCTTGCCGCAGTATCTTGCCTTGTCGCCGTCGCGCAGCTCAAGCGCTTCAAATTCGCCCGTAGATGCTCCGCTGGGCGCAGTTCCTCTGCCGATAGTTCCGTCCGCGAGGGTAACTTCCGCCTCTACCGTCGGATTTCCGCGCGAGTCAAGTATCTCTCTTCCAATAACTTTTACGATTTCCTGATAATCCATGTTTACAAAACTCCTTTTCTGCTGACATTTTTGCCGAAGGGCTCAGTTTCGGCTCGGCGAAAGGGCTCATTCTCCCGCCGCAGATGTCTTGTGTAGATTTGCTGATGTGCAAATGGTTTACTCTCATCAAGTTCAAGTTAGCATACACTAACCGACTTTATTCCCATTATATCACGCTTTTTTGCCGTTGTCAATCCTAGTTAGTATATGGTAACTTATTTTATACATCTGCACAATTTATGATTTCCAAATGCATTAAAAATTATACACAATAAACGAAAACTCCCGACCGTTTTACCGATCGGGAGTTTCTCGCAGGGCAGGGAAGCGCTCGTTCACGCCTGCTGCTTACCCTGCATATCGAGTATGAATTTTACAAATTTGTCCATAGTTTCTTCGCTTAGCTGCGAGATCAGCGCCGCCGTGTCGACCGCCGCGTTCTCGTCCGAAACCTTCAGCGTGCCGCTCAAAAAGTTCTCGATTATGATGCTCGGCGTGTAAAGTTCGTTCGCCGCCTTTATGCCCGATTCTGTCAGTTCTATCTCGCGGTAGGGCGCTTTCTTGATGTACCCTTCGTCGATGAGTCGCTGTGTCATTTTTACTGTGCTGGCTTTCGTTACCCCCAGCAGGCGCGATACCTCGGTGGTCTTTATCGGCGTGCTGCTTATTCCCAGCGTGTATATTGCGTATAAATATCTTTTCTGCGATTGTGTCAGCGGCATTTCTGTTCCCTCCGTATAAAAGTTAGCATTTCCTAACCTATGCTTTTTATGAGTTAGGCATTACTAACTCTCTATATAAGTTTAACATGGCTAACCCGATTTGTCAAGTGTTTTTTGCGTAAAAAAGGTTATTTTCTTGATTTTAGATATTTTAAGTCGCATTTTTGAATATTTTAACGTCGGAATACTCACGTCGGAATGCTTCTACGGCTTTTTATCAGCAATAACAGCATTTTTCGCACCCTAAATGTTAATTGGTATTAAATTTTTGCTTGACAAAGTGATAACAGTGTGTTATAATTATGATAACATATTTGATTGGAGGAAAAACTATGTTAAGAAAAAGGATCGCCGCGATCTCCGCTGCAATTATAATGTCCGCTTCTATGTCGGCAGCAGCACTCCCCGCAGGCGCAGTTCAGACAGACAACAATACCGCGATAGTTATGGGCGCTACCCGCGTAACAGTTACCTTCGACGCTAACGGAGGCAGCTGTTCCACAGGCTCAAAAATAGTTACATATGGTCAGAAATACGGCACTCTGCCTTCTGCCACCCGCTCGGGATACAGCTTCCTCGGCTGGTATAACGCAAGCGGCAAAAAGGTCACCGCTGATACTGTATGCACTAACGGCGTTTCGCACACTCTTACCGCTAAGTGGCAGAAAAAGGCTACTAAATGCACCCTTAAATTCAATGGCAACGGCGGCAACGTTTCGTATAAGTCTAAGACTTACACAGCAGGCAAGATAATAGGCTCTATGCCTACCGCCAAGAAGAGCGGCTATGTTTTCAAGGGTTGGTATACTAAGAAGTCCGGCGGTACAAGAGTTGGTTACAGCACCGTTCTCAGCACCGTTAAAAACCGCACTTTATACGCTCACTGGAGTGTGCCTACTCAGTCTACGCTGAAATATAAGTTCGATAACACTTACGAGGGCTTTGATTACAGCTATGATTATACCATTCCTGTTGGCGCTTACAAATATATGTTCGGCGATACTGACGGTTTCTGGCTTTGGTACTATTATGGTCAGGAATGGGGCGGCAACTGCTACGGTATGTCTACCACATCTACCATGTTCAATACCTCTACTTTCAAGATCCAAAGCTTTAATAAAAAGAAGCTTTTCCCGAAAGACCTCAGTATAAATGATTACAGCAAAACCTATGGCATGACTCTTCGCGAGTTTATCGAGCTTATGCAAATATCTCAGCTCGATAACGGTATTCAGAATACATTTAATAAGCATATCAACAAGTACGCTGATATCATCAAGAATGTAAGAAACTGCAAGAACGGCAAGGGCAAGCCTACCGTAATGTGCCTTTTCCAGGACGGAAGCGGTCACGCTATCGTCGCTTATGACGTTAAGAAGATAGGCACTACTTACAGAGTTTACTGCTACGACTGCAACTGGCCTGATGATAAGAGCTATATCGACATCTATTCGCGCAACGGTCATTTCACAGGCTTCAGCTTTAATTCCGGTATTCCTTCATGGGGCGATTACGGCGTGCTCCGTTCTTCTGACGGCGGTCAGCTGACTTACGTTACTCAGAGCAGCTTCTATAAGGTTTGGAAGAACCGCGCTCATAAGTCGAAGTACTCCACCCTCTCGCTCGATGCTCAGAATGCCGAGATTTATAATTCTAACGGCGTGCTCTGCGCGGCTGTAAAGGACGGCGTTTTCGAGTCTTATACCGATGAGATCTTTGAGGCTAAGACTATCGACATGGATCTTGCTTCCAAGCTTATCTACCTCCCCGAGGGCGATTACGTTCTTGTCAATAAGGACGACAGCGAGCTTTCAGCTTCGCTCCACCTCGATGAGTCTACCTGCACCGTTAAGTCGCTCGCTTCCGTTGTCAAGCTCAGCGTAAACGGCGATCCCGATGTCAAGATCAGCGCAATGGCAGGCGACTCCTACTCTGTTACCGTTAGCGGCGATGGCAGCGAGTACACCGCCGAGGGCTATGTTGACGCCGATGGTACGCTTATCGTAGAGAATGACGGCGAGGAGTTCACACCTAATGAAACTCCTGCTGATGACGCCGATGCAGAAGAAGAGGCTGTTACCGACCTCGACTCCAGCTCCGCAGCTGAATAATTCCTATAAATATAATTCCGACCGACTGTACGCCTGCCGCACAGTCGGTCTTTTTGCGCAAAAAAAAAGATCCCGCTGAGAATGCTCGGCGAGATCATGCCATTTTTAGTTTGTTTTGATCTCTGGTGTGAAATCAAATTTCATCGCCAGCGAGCGAAAAAGCTCCTTCATAACATTTGTCGCTATCGCCCGAATGTCCAGTGACTCGATGTAGCTTATCGTTTCGGCGATCTCTTCGTCCGGCACGTCGTAAGCGTTCAGGCTCATGGTGATGAACCTGCGCAGCTTTTTCTCCAGCGTGAAATACTTGTCGCAGGGACGTGCCATGTAGGCGCGCATTATTCCCGCCGAGCCTATGTCTAGCTCGTAGAAATCGCTTACCGTGTTTTCTGGCATATACTTGCCGAATATCTTGTAAAGCTCGTCCGCCGTGTGCTGGTAAACGTACTCCGCCGTGTCCGGCTTCGAGTATATCTCTACATAGATGTCGCGGATGTTCTCATTCAGCTCGGTTATCGTCAGCTGTATCGCCGTTTCCAGCGCGTAAACTTTCAGCGGGGAAGCCCCCTCGCCCGATACCGTTCTTGCCGAAGCGAATTGGTTTTTATACATAAACTCCAGCAGATCCATCAGTACGCCTTCTTTGGCGTGGAAGATGTTCTGAAAGGTGCTGCTCGAAACGTCAGCCTGCTTCAATATCTCAGCAACGGTAGTGTCGTGGTAACCCTGCTTTATGAAGAGCTGTACGCAAGCCGAGAGTATCCTCCTCTTAGAATCTGCGCTGTTGTAACGTCTTGCCATTGTTCTACCCCTTTGTAAATCATACTGCATTTATATTATATCACGATTTTTTCTTTTTTGCAAGTGTATCTATCAAATTTAGTCAATCTTTTTAAAAAATCAAGTTTTTTTACTCGTTTTCAAGCAGTTTGAGGTAGCTCTTTATTATCTCTATGCATTTGGTATAGTCCATGTTGCTTGTGTCCAGGCAGATGTTGTAGTTCTTGGCGTTCGTCCAGTCCCTGCCCGTGTAGTGCCTGTAATACTCGCTGCGCTCCTTGTCGGTGCGCTCGATTATCTTCTGCGCTTCCTTCTCGCTCACGCCGTACATATCCACTACGTTCTTCACAGCCGTTTCCATGTTGGAATACACGAATACTTTTACAACGTCGCGCTTGCCGCTCAGTATAAAGTCCGCGCATCTGCCGACTATGACGGCAGGCTCTTTGTCCGCAAGCTGCTTGATTATCTTCGCCTGAAAGTTAAAAAGGTTTTGGTCTGAGGTAAAGTCGCGGTGGTCGGGCGAGAGAAGCTCGCCTTTGTAAACGCCGCCCTTGCGCAAAAACGAGCCTTTCAGCTTCTCGTCTACCAGTCCGAAAAAGCGCTCGTTTATGCCGCTGTCTTCGCTCGCCAGCTTTATCAGATCTTTGTCGTAGTATTTTATGCCGAGGTCTTCTGAGAGCATTTTGCCGATGGTCCTTCCGCCGCTGCCCATTTCTCTCGCAATGGTAATGATCTGTGCCATGTTAGCTCACTCCTTATTCCCCTAAATATGCCTTTTTTACCGAATCGTCGTTCATAAGCTCGTGCGCGTCGCCCGAAAGCACTATCTTGCCCGTTTCCAGTACATACGCGCGGTCTGAGATCGCGAGGGCTTTTTTCGCGTTCTGCTCTACCAGCAGTACCGTAGTTCCGCGCTCTCTTATCATCTCGATTATATCAAATATCTTCGATACCAGCAGCGGCGATAGTCCCATTGAGGGCTCGTCCATCACCACTATCTTCGGCTTCGACATCAGCGCTCTGCCCATAGCCAGCATCTGCTGCTCGCCTCCTGAAAGCGTTCCCGCTATCTGTGTCTTGCGCTCTGCCAGTCTGGGGAAAAGCTCGTATACTTCCTCGATGTCTTTCGCTATGCCCGCCTTGTCCTTGCGCGTGAATGCGCCTAGCTTTAGGTTGTCGAGCACCGTGAGGTTCTGGAAAATTCGCCGTCCCTCGGGAACGTGCGCTATGCCCATCTCTACTATCTTGTGCGCGGGCGTTTTCGTAAGCTCTTTTCCGTCAAAGGTTATCGAGCCTGACTTCGCGTGCAACAGACCCGTCAGCGTGTGCAGCGTCGTGGTCTTGCCCGCGCCGTTCGCGCCGATGAGCGCTATTACTTCGCCCTCGTTTACTTCAAATGATATTCCTTTCAGCGCGGCGATCATGCCGTAGCTCACATAAAGGTCTTTTACTTCTAACATTGCCATGTCTGCCGCCTCCTTTAATCGCCGAGATATGCTTTGATAACGTCGGGGTCGCTCAGTACGTTTTCAGTCTTGCCCTCGCAGAGCATCTGACCGAAATTCAGCACCGTCAGCTTCTCGCATATTCCCGAAACCAGGCTCATGTCGTGCTCTATCAGCAGTACTGTCATGCCGAATTTATCTCTTACCAGCCGTATCATGTCCATAAGCTCGGCAGTTTCGTTCGGGTTCATGCCCGCCGCAGGCTCGTCAAGCAGCAGCAGCTTCGGCTCGGTAGCCAGCGCACGCGCCATCTCGAGTCTGCGCTGTTCGCCGTAGGGCAGTCCCGAAGCGGTAAGCTCCGCCTTGTCCTCCAGCTCGAAAACTTTCAGCATCTCCATAGCCTTTTCGTTCATCAGCTTTTCCGTCTTGAAATATTTCGGCAGCCTCAGTATTCCCGTCAAAACGCTGTACTTGTAATGGTTGTGCAGAGCCACCTTTACGTTGTCCAGTACCGTCATGTCTTTGAAAAGGCGTATGTTCTGGAAAGTTCTCGCTATGCCCGCGCGGTTGATCTCTATCGTGCTCTTGCCTGTGATGTTCTCGCCGTCCAGCAGTATAGTTCCGTCCGTAGGCTTGTAAACGCCCGTCAGCATATTGAATATCGTGGTCTTGCCCGCGCCGTTAGGGCCTATCAGCCCGTAAAGCTGCCCCTTTTCTATCGTGATGTTGAATTCGTCAACTGCGCGCAGTCCGCCGAATGATATGCCTAAGTTTTTTACTTCCAGTAAAGCCATTTTCACTCAGCCTCCTTTGCTTCCGCAGTTTTGCCGCGCTTAAACAGCGCTTTGAATTTCTGTGTGTTCGCCTCTATAAATGCTTTCGATTTTTCGTTCGAGGTTATTATCATCATTACTATCAGTATCACCGCGTAGATCAGCATACGGTAGCTGCTTATGGCTCTCAGCATCTCGGGCAGCAGTACCAGTACCACCGCCGCGATAACGCTTCCGCGTATGTTGCCTATGCCGCCCAGTACCACGAATACCAGTATCAGTATCGAAAGGTTGTAGTCGAATTTTGAAGCCTGAAGCGTGTAGAAGTTGTGTGAATAAAGCGCACCTGCCGTTCCCGCAAGAAATGCCGTCAGCGCAAAGGTTATCAGCTTGTACTTAGTGATGTTCAGTCCTACCGACTGCGCCGCTATCACGTTATCTCTTATCGACATTACAGCTCTGCCCGTGCGCGAGTTGATGAAGTTGTAGGCGATAATGAGCGTCAGCATCAGCATTATCGCGCCGATAAGGAATGTCGAGTCGTTCGGCGTGCCGCTTATGCCCTGCGGGCCGTTCAGCAGCAGCGTGCCGTCGTTCTCAAGGTTCAGATTGCTCAGGCTTTTCAGCGATATGTGCACGCCCTTTGAGTCGTAGCCGACGTACATAGCCGCAAATACGTTCTTGATTATCTCGCCGAACGCCAGCGTAACTATCGCGAGGTAGTCGCCGTTGAGTCGAAGTACAGGTATGCCTATAAGTATGCCGAATATAGCCGCGAATATTCCGCCGATGATTATAGCAAGCGGGAAGCGTATCAGCGGCTGGGTTATGGTCTCGGAAGTCAGCTGCGAGAATACCGCGCTCGTGTAAGCGCCTACGCACATAAATCCCGCCTGACCTAAGCTAAGCTCGCCCAGTATGCCTACCGTGAGGTTGAGCGAAACTGCCAGTATCGAGTAAACGCAGAGCGGCACCATCAGTCCCGTAAGCATACTGGAGATGTACCCGCCCGAAGAGAGTATCTGCATTACCGCAAAAGCGATCAACACCATAGCGTATGTGATGAAGCTCTTTTTCGTCAGCGGAGCAAGCTTCTTTTTTGCGGCTTTATTTTCGTTTTTCACAAAATATCTATCCTTTCAGATTTATACTTTTTCATTTATCTTCTTGCCAAGTATGCCCGTCGGCTTGATGATGAGCACCAGTATCAGTACAGCGAAAACTATCGCGTCCGCAAGCTGCGGCGAGATGTAGGCTCTGCCCAGTATCTCTATAACGCCTATCAGTATGCCGCCGATCATAGCGCCCGGTATCGAGCCTATTCCGCCGAATACCGCCGCTACGAATGCCTTTATGCCGGGCATCGCGCCGGTGGTGTTTTGCAGTGTTGGGTACGCCGAGCAGAGCAGTGCGCCCGCTATCGCCGCCAGTCCCGAGCCTATCGCAAATGTCAGCGAGATGGTGCGGTTTATGTTTACGCCCATAAGCTCCGCCGCGCCGCGGTCTTCTGATACCGCAAGCATTGCTCGTCCGCTCTTTGTCTTGTTTATGAAAAGCGAAAGTCCTACTACTATCAGTATAGAAATTACGATTGCTGTCGATGTTTCGCCCGATATTACTATCTTTCCGTCAAAAAGCTTTATGCTCGGCACATTTACTACCGAGGTGAAGTTCACAGGCTTTTCGCCGAATATCAGCAGCGCCATGTTTTGTAAGAAATAGCTTACGCCGATAGCCGTGATAAGTACCGCCAGCGAGGTCGCCTGCCTTAGCGGCTTGTAAGCTACCTTCTCGATCACTATTCCCAGCAGCGTGCAGGCGATGACCGCCAGCAGTATCGAGATCCATGAGTTCAGCCCGAATGACGTCATAGCTATGAATATAACGTAGCCGCCCACCATGATAACGTCGCCGTGTGCGAAGTTCAGCATTTTTGCTATGCCGTAAACCAGCGTGTACCCCAGCGCTATAACGGCGTATATGCTTCCTAAGCTTATGCCGTTTATGAGGTTATTTAGAAATCCCATTTAGAAAAACAGTCCTTTCCGCAGGCGGTCATTTTTTTTGCAGTCCCGCCTAGAGTAATTATAATCTTAATTATATCATAATTCTTTCACTTTTGCAACAAAATTTGATGAATAAAATAAAAAAAGAACCGACATTTTTTATTTTGTCGGTTCCATTTTTTAAACTCATAATATTAGAGTGCCGAATAAGCGCCGTCCTTGATTATTACAGCTTTCGGGTCTTTCGATACAGCGCCGTCCTCGCTCCACTTCATGTTTGAGCCGGTAAGTCCGTTGTAAGAGAAGTCGGGGTCGGTTATGGCTTTTTTCAGCTTCTCGCATATCTCAGAAGCTTCCATCTCGTTTGTTATCTTTTCTTTCTTCATAAGCTCCGCCAGCACCATGATTCCGTCGTAGGTGTCGGCAGCGAACTGGTTCGGTATCTCGCCGTAAGCGTCTTTGTAAGCCTTTACAAAGTCCTGAGTTGCCTGATCCTGCGCATCTGCAGCGAAAGGTGTCAGCAGCATTACGCCCTCAGCCAGCGAGGTGTCGAAGTTCTTGATGTTCAGCAGTCCGTCAAGTCCGTCGCAGCCGAAGAATTTCGGGCTGAAGCCTAAAGATTTGCTCTGGGTCAGTATCAGCGATGCCTGCTGGTAGTATATCGGCAGGAACATCAGCTCAGCGCCCGCGCTCTTAGCAGCGTTTATCTGCGCGGAGAAGTCGGTCTTGCTGTCCTTGGTGAAAGACTGCTCGGCTACTATATCAAGTCCCTTAGCTTCAGCCTCTTTCTTGAACATATTGTATATGCCCGAAGAGTAAGCGTCGGAGCTGTCGTATATTACCGCTATCTTCTTAGCGATATTGTTGTCCGCGATGTAGTCCGCCGAACCTTTACCCTGGTTGGGGTCGGTAAAGCATACCTGGAAGCAGTTGTCGTTTTTGATAACGTCCTGCGCCGAAGCGGAAGGCGTCATCTGGAAAATTCCGTCCTGCTTGGTCTTTTCAATTACCGCAAGGCAAGAGCCTGTTGTTACAGTGCCCATCATTACCTGCATACCGTTGTCTTTCAGCGCGTTGTAAGCGTTTACCGCCTTGTCGCCCGGGTCAGCTTCGTCGTCCTCAAATACCAGCGAAAGCTTTATGCCGTTTATTCCGCCGTCATCGTTTACTTTTTTTACTGCCAGCTCAGCCGCGTTCTTTACAGCCACGCCGTACTGCGCGTTGTCGCCTGTAAGAGGGCCGCTGCTGCCTATTACTATCGTGTCGCCTTTAGCTTTCTTTCCGCAGCCCGCAAAGCAGGATACCGAAAGCGCCGCAGCTACCGTCAGCGCAAGTATTTTCTTGATGCTTTTCATATAAATTACTCCTTTTTGACCGCCTTTGGCGTTTTTCTTATTTGAACTATATCATACCACTTTTTCAGCGCTCTTGTCAACGATATTTTTCACAAATTCGTCAGCCTTTATTACAAGTTTGTTGTTGAAATCAGCATTTTCCAACGTTAATTCATATTTCTGTAACATTCAAGCGTCGCCAATACTAAAAAACGGAGCATTTCGTTAGGGGAGTGCTCCGTATTTCAGCTTTATAAGTGCCGGATATATTAGTCCTCTTCTTCTTCCTCGGGCATATTCCAGTTGTGGTAAACGTTCTGTACGTCGTCGTTTTCCTCGAGGTTGTCCAGTAGCAGACCCATCATCTTGAGCTGCTTTTCGTCGGTAAGAGTGGTGTAGGTAGAGGGTACCATCTCGCTCTCGGCAGACATTATGCTGTAGCCCATGCCTTTCAGCGCTTCGCTTACCGCGGTAACGTCATTCGGCTGGCAGCTTACTTCTATGATCTCTTCCTCTACGTTAAAGTCGTCCGCGCCTGCCTCAAAGCAGTCTTCCATCACCTTGTCCTCGTCCGCGCCGTTGTTCTCCAGCAGCACAGTGCCCTTTTTGGTGAACATGAATGATACGCAGCCGCTGGTGCCCATGTTTCCGCCGAACTTGTCGAAATAGTGGCGCACATCGCCCGCGGTGCGGTTCTTGTTGTCGGTAAGGCATTCTACTATTACAGCTACTCCGCCGGGGCCGTAGCCCTCGTATACCATCTCTTCGTAGTTGTTCTTGTCGCCGTCGCCCGCAGCTTTCTTGATTATTCTGTCGATGTTGTCGTTGGGTATGTTGTTCGACTTAGCCTTAGCGATGAGGTTCGCGAGCTTCGCGTTGTTAGCGGGGTCGGGGCCGCCCTGCTTTACTACTACCGAGATCTCTCTGCCTATCTTGGTGAAGATCTTGCCCTTTACGGCGTCGTTAGCCTCTTTCTTTCTCTTGATGTTTGCCCATTTTGAATGTCCTGACATTTATTATCACTCCTTGATGTTATTTCTTATGATCTCATAAAGCTCGCCGCACCGCTGCCGCCTGCCTGTGAGCGCTAAATATCCGAATACCGCTTCCAGCCCCGTGGCAGCGCGGTAGTCGGCGTTTGTAGAGCTTTTCGGCGCGTTGATGCCGTTCGCGTTGCGCCCGCGCTTGTAGATGTACTCCTCCTGCTCGTCAAAGGCGTTTTCGCAGAGGTAGTGCGCCGCCCTTGCCTGATATGAGGCGCACACGAGCTTTACCGCGTGCGTGTGCAGCTTTCTCGCGGGCATATTCGCCGTAAGTATCAGCTCGCTGCGTACCAGCTCTTCGTATACGCTGTCGCCGAAAAATGCAAGCGTCAGCGGCGAATACTGTACAGCCTCAGCGTGTGAAAGCGTCTTGTTCAGTTCCGTCAATGCTTTCATCTCCCGTTTTTACTCTACAAAATCAAATTCGAAGTCGAAGATGTTTACCGTGTCGCCCTCGTTTATGCCCATCTCTTCCAGCTTGTCGATTATTCCCGTCGAGCGCAGTACTCTCTGGAAATACTGAAGGGAAGAGTAGTCCTCCATATTGCAGGAGCGCAGCACGTCCCAAAGCCAGTCGGCTTCCACATAGTAAACGCCGTCCTCTACCGTCACGCTGAAATCCTTTTTCGAGAGCAGCTTGTCGTCCAGCTCTTCCTGCGTCAGCGGCTGAGCCTCAAATTTCTTTACGGGCGGCAGCTTCACAAGGTCTTCGTATACGGCTTTCACAAGTTCCTGTGTGCCCTTTGTCGTCGCCGCCGAGATCTCGAAGAATTTGTATCCCTTTTCGGTGACGTATTCCTTAAAGCGCTCTATCTGCTCGGGGGTCGCCATGTCGCACTTGTTCGCCGCGACTATCTGCGGCGCTTCCGCCAGCTCTTCTGAGAAATTCTCCAGTTCGCGGTTTATAGCTTCAAAGTCCTCAATCGGATCTCTGCCCTCGCAGCCCGAAACGTCTACAACGTGTACTATCAGCCTGCACCGCTCAACGTGTCTGAGAAATTCGTGTCCCAGTCCAACGCCTTCGCTCGCGCCCTCGATAAGTCCGGGTATGTCAGCCATTACAAAGCTGCTGTTTTCGTCTAGCCTTACCACGCCCAGTACAGGCGTCAGGGTAGTGAAGTGGTAGTTCGCTATCTTAGGCTTCGCCGCCGATACTACCGAGATAAGCGTTGATTTTCCTACGTTCGGGAAGCCGACAAGTCCTACGTCCGCTATCAGTTTCAGCTCAAGCTGTACTTCGTACTCGTCGCCGCGAAAGCCCGGCTTCGCAAAGCGCGGTATCTGCCTTGTCGAGGTCGCGAAGTGTGAGTTTCCTCTGCCGCCTTTTCCGCCTTTGCAGATCACTACGGGTTCGTCGCCCGAAATGTCCGCCAGTATCCTGCCCGTTTCGGCTTCTTTGATGACCGTTCCGCGCGGCACTTTTATGACCAAGTCGGGCGCGTTCCTGCCCGTGCAGTTCTTCGCACTGCCGTCCTTGCCCCTCTCCGCAACGAATTTGCGCTTGTATCTGAAATCTATCAGGTTCGAAAGGTTGTCGTCGGCTTTGAAAACTATGTCGCCGCCCTTGCCGCCGTCGCCGCCGTCGGGGCCGCCCGCCGCAACGTATTTTTCGCGGTGAAAGGAAACGCAGCCATCTCCTCCGTCGCCTGCTTTAATATAAATTTTTGCCGAATCTACAAACATTTATCATTTATCCTTTCATCTCGTCGTAATATCAATTGCCGTTCTGCTTATTGCTGTCGTTCTTTGCCAGTCGGGGCGCAGCCGGCGCGCTCGCGTCTAGCCCCATCTTCTTGCGCTCCATGAATACTTTGTACGCTTCGTCAAATTCGTTCAGCAGCTCGTCGGTGTCGTCTTTCACCGCCAGATCGGTGGCGTCGTAAGGCACGTCAGTTCGCGGATATTTCATCGCGATCTTTATCTCTCTCATGCCGATGGAAAAAAGCACCGTAGTTACTATCAGCGCGCCGACCGCCGCCATGGATGAAAGCCCCTCCGTCACGCCGGGTACGGCTTTTCGGTATTCCTTAGCCGCCGCATAGCCCTTCTTTTCGGTGATGTAGTACCCGCCGCCCGAGCGCGACTTGTAAAGAGTATAGCTCTTTTCGCCGCGTTTGACCAGTCTGCTGTACATTTTGTAAAGCTCTTTGTCAGCATACTGCTTGTGCGTGAACTTGTCGCCGTTTGAAAAACTGCCGCTGAAAGATACCGTGTATACTAGGTACGTTCTGCGGTGTCCGCGTGTGTGGGTCGTGTGTTCGCTGAAGTTCGCGTCTGTCACTTCGGCTTTTACCGAGTCAACGTAGTCTAGCGTTCTGTTCGGCTGTACCGCCGCAAAAAGCCCCAGAACTATCGTTATCGCCAGCATTATCAGCCCCGCGCGCATAAATCCTACTCCGATATTGTATGTGAAATGCGCGCCGCTGTCTTTAACAAAGTATTGGCATAAATTGTGTAAGTGTTTCATAATTTTTTATTTTTGTCTATATCTGCTTTTGTAAGTCCTTTTTCTGCAAAAAAACCCCAAGCTTTGTTGGCTCGGGGTATAATTTGTATTAAGTCAATATCGCGCAGCAGGTGCAGCCGCCGAGCGGTGCTGCCTTATGCCTGAGGATAAACAGAAACCTTTTTGCGGTCCTTGCCAACTCTCTCAAATTTAACAACGCCGTCAGCCTTTGCAAACAGCGTATCGTCGGAACCTCTTCCAACGTTCTCACCCGGATGGATGTGAGTTCCTCTCTGGCGAACAAGGATGTTGCCTGCGAGTACGAACTGACCGTCAGCTCTCTTCACGCCAAGTCTTTTGGACTCAGAATCACGGCCGTTCTTGGTAGAACCCATACCTTTCTTATGAGCGAAAAACTGCATAGAAACTCTGATCATTTATTACACCTCCAAAAAGTGTGATACGCAAATGTCACTTCTCAGTGATCTTTACGTTGATGGCTTTTGGGAATTCCTCTTTGAGCATATACAGGTGCGTCAGCAAGCCGAGTATCAGCTTGTCGCCCTCGCCGCGTGGGTCTTCCTTCAGCTTTAGTAAAATTTCGTTTTCGTAAGCCTCGGCAGCGGCTTTTATGCCGAATGCCTCGGTTATCGTGTTGGCTGTCAGCATCACAGCCGAGCTTACAGATGCGCAGGCTATATCCTGCCCGAAATCTGCCATGCCCGCGTGCCCTGATACGCTGAAGCCGATAAGCTTGTTATCGCTTGTGCGATAAAACTCAGCCGTTATCATTATGCGTTGATAGCTTCGATAGCGACCTTGGTGTAGGGCTGTCTGTGACCGAGCTTTCTCTTGCAGCTCTTCTTGGGCTTGTAGGTGAATACGGTGATTTTCTTAGCCTTGCCGTTTTTAATTACCTTTGCGGTAACGGTAGCGCCGTCAACGTAAGGAGCGCCGGCCTTTATGCCGTTATCTCCGCCTACTGCGAGGACCTTGTCGAAAGTGATGGTATCATCAGCGTTTACGTCGAGCTTTTCGATGAAGATCTCGTCGCCTGCCTTTACCTGATACTGCTTTCCGCCTGTTTCAATTACTGCGTACATCTTTAAGTACACCTGCCTTTATACAAAACTCGCTGCGTTCGGTGTATGCTCAAATAGGCATAGCTTATCCGTTACCGAAAACATGCGGCTTATATATTATAGCACACCCAACTCCCGTTGTCAAGCGTGCTGCATTTATGCGAATAAATTTTACACTTTTTTAACATTTGCTCTCAGCAGTACGCCTCCAGATTTTTCTTTATGTTCTTGATTATCTTCTTTTCCAGCCGCGATATGTATGACTGCGATATGCCTATCCTGTCCGCCACCTCTTTCTGCGTCAGCTCCTTGCCGTTTTTCAGCCCGAAACGCAGCTCCATTATCTGCCGCTCGCGGTCTGAAAGCTTCTCTATCTCCGCCATCAGCGCCTCGCGTTCGCACCGCTGTTTCAGCTTGTCCGCCGCCGATTCCTCGTCTGAGCTTATTATGTCTGACAGCAGCAGCTCGTTGCCGTCCCAGTCGGTGTTCAGCGGCTCGTCTATCGAGATCTCGTTGCGCTGCTGCGAAGCTTTTCGCAGGTACATCAGTATCTCGTTCTCTATGCACCGCGAAGCGTAAGTCGCCAGCTTTATGTTTTTCTCGGGACAGAAAGTCCTTACCGCCTTTATCAGCCCGATCGTTCCGATAGATATAAGGTCTTCCAGCCCCGCTGACGGCGACTCGAATTTTTTCGATATGTATACTACCAGCCGCAGATTGTGCACTATCAGTTTCTCCCGCGCCGCCGTTTCGTCCGTTTTCATCAGCTCAAAAGCAGCCTGCTCCTCCTCGCGCGTCAGCGGCGGAGGCAGCTGTTCCGCTCCGCCGATGTATAGTACCTCCTCGCGCACGCCCTCATCGCGGAATATCTTCGCTATCAGCGCCGCCAGCTTTTTCGTGAGTTTCGTCATTCTCGCTCTTCTCCTTTCAGGTAAGTAAACATGGGTTGAATACAGCGCATTGGCTGCGCTCGCCGCTCGCGATTATCCCTACGCAGCAGAGCACCCGCTTCATGCTTTTTCCGCAGCTTATAGTGACCTCGCCCTTGCTCGTGACGTATACCAGTCCCTCGCCGCCGACTGTATTGTACGGTATAGGGTGAAAGCCGTAAAAGCTCATTCTTTCGGGTATGTCAAGCTCGTACTGCCTGTACATATCGTCTGAGCGGAATATCACTACCGGCTGCCCCGTAAAGCTGTCGCTCAGGCAGTTGCCCGTGTCCGCGATGGCGGGCAGCGTTATCTCGTATCTGCCGAGTGTGTACCGCGCGCGGTATTTCTTGTGCGCCGCCGCTTTCCGCCGCTGTACTCTTTCGTATATCACTATCATAACGTACAGCATAGCCGAGCATATCCCTATGTCCAGCAGCGATATGTCGAAGTACATGACGTAATTTCTCATATACATTATCCTGCTGTGCGTTAGGTTTATCAGCATAAAGCAGCACCCGCCGAATATTACCTCCATCAGCCCGTATAAAAACAGCCTCTTTATAAACGCCGAAAAGTTTTCGGGCAGGTAAGCCGCTATTATCACCGCCGAGATAACCGCAAGCTTCCCGAGCGTCACCCCCAGCGCCCCGCCGAAGCTGTTTGTATGTATCATCGCGATGAGCGACCCCGCCCCGCCGAAAGCGCAGGCGGCGGCTTCCCGCAGCGCAGGTATCTTCTGGTGCACTATCCTGCTTATGCACTGCAAATATATCAGACTGATGAGCGCGTTTGTTATCACAAGCACGTCTATGTATATCTTCATTCCCGCACCGCCTTTCTGCTTTAATTATACCCCCCTCTCGCGGCGCAATAGGTCGAAAGCGAACGCTTCCGCATAATAAAAAAGAGCCGAGTTTTTATCGCTCAGCTCTTTCATTTCGCCTATATTATATAAAGGTATATCTTCTTACTTTGATATGAATTTATGGTACTCTTTATTAAAGTCTTTCAGCTCGGAATCTATCGTTCCCGAATATGTTTCGCGCAGCTTTGTCCATGTGAACTGTACTCCGTCGTCGTCCGTTTTCATTACCGATGTGTACATATACGGTATTACAGCTTCCTTTGTGGCGTTGGTAGCCGCGTCGTCGTTAGAGAGCAGTGTGGATATTCCATAGCCGGGGTCTACCACCTTGACGTACTTGTCGCTCAGCGGCTCTTCGTTCGCCATTTCGTCCATCTCTTCCGTCCAGTACGGCGAGGTCACGAAGAATTTTTCTTTGCCTGCTTCCATAGCGTCTGGGTCGGTGTTCGCGTAGCGCGCACATTCGTACCAGCACTTTACAGCGTCGCTCTTTGTCGAGCCTTTTACCCACATATACGCCGTTATTCCGATGGTGGTGTAGTAAGTGTCGCTGTTAGGGTCGCGCGGCATGGGCACTACGCCCCAGTTGTCGCCCTCTCTCGGGTTTATAGCCCAGTTGCCCATAGCGTAGAAGAGTACGTTTTTCTTGAAAGCGTCGTTTGCCGAGCCGTACCAGTCGGCGTTGTAGAAGCCGTTTTTCTGTACCTCGTACAGCAGGGAAGAGGCGCGGTCAAAGTCGGGGTCGGTTATGTTCGATACATATTCGTCCTTCTCGCTGTCGTATGTTATCAGCGTCTTGCCCGTAGACTGGAATATGAATGGCGCGAACCAGCCGTTTATGCCGTAGCGTATCTCGTCGCCCTCTGCGTTAGAGCAGTATTCGTCCATCAGGTCGTACCAAGTGTCCCATGTCCAGTTGCCGTCCATGTAAAGCTCGTAAGGGTCGTCCAGCGTGTTGGCCTCCATAACGTCCTTGTCGTATACCATAGATGAAAGCACGTTGAGGTTTATCGGCGCAACGTAGTGCTCGTCTTTCAGCGTGAACTGGTCGGCAAGCCCCTTCATGTCCTTCCACATATCGTCCTCAAAGTCAACTATGCTGTCTACCGGCTGGAACATTCCCTTTACGCAGTAGCAGGGAAATGTCATCTTCTGCTCAAACCAGAATATGTCGGGCGGGTCGTTTGAGAGAAGTCGGTTCGCGAGCTGGTCGTACTTCGTGGTAGAAGCGCACTGCGAATATTTTATCTTGCCGCCCTTGCGCTCGAAAAGCGTTAGATCTACGCGCTTCTCCTGCGCCGTAGAGGTCGGGTTTATGTCGAAGTAAGAGAGCCACTCCAGCTCCTTGTCAGCCCCCTCGGGTATGTCGGATATGCCGTCGGTCGCGTCCTCCGCTACCTTTACTTTGTCCTCATACTTTGAAGAGCTGTCGCTTTTTCCGCCGCCGCAGCCTGCTTGTCCGCGTAGGCGAGCTGCTTCCAGTACTGCGCGTTCGCCGCGTCCTCCCGGTCGGAGCGATAGTTCAGCTCATTCCAGTAATTGTCGTTCGCCAGCTTCGCATACTGCAGCGCCAGATTCTCGCTGCGCTGCGCCTCGCTCTGATACGCGCCGCGCGCGTCGGACAGTGCCGCGTAATAATCCGACACCTGGTCGCGGTAGCGGTCATAGTCGCTCTTTTCACGGCTGCTGATGAGCGCATAGCGCTCGGAAAGCGCCGAGCCCTCGCGGTCATACTGACTGCGCGCCTGCGCGTAGAGCTCCGGCACGACCTCGTTGAGCTTCTGCAGATACGCGTTATACGACTGCTGCCCCGCCTGCTGGCTGTAGCTTGAGCCATAGCCGCCCGTGAGCGCTGCCGCCGCCCCCATTGTGTTCTCCATTGCCAGCCGTCCCGCGCTCTGATATTGCTCACGGTACTGCCGGTACAGCGGATCCGAACCCAGATCGTAGGAAAATGCCTTCCGGTTCGCAATCTGGTCATAAAGCGCGTCCAGCTCGCTGTCCCACCGGGACGTATAGCTGCCGGGCTTCTCCGACAGCACCCGGTCCAGCGCCGCCTTCGCCTCGCTTGCCGCGCCGGACGGCGTATAACTGGGCGTTCTGACCTGCGCTGTGTCCGTCTGACCGGCCGGAGCCGTTCCGTAGCTGCCG